>OHKF01001176.1_pt1 | contig 11774 bp, 13 predicted proteins | sample 1568781 | NCBI WGS metagenome assembly OHKF01 (sample SAMEA3879580, study PRJEB24766) | human gut metagenome | biome: human-associated habitat; feature: feces | place: USA | collected 1985/1987
GAAAAATGGCATGCCATTCCCCACGGCCGCGCGCTGAGCGAGCCGGAGCAGGACTATATCGTGCAGGTCATCCACCGCTGGCTGGTGCTACAAATGAATGCGCCGTCTGTGCGCTAATTTGCATTTGATCGGCGCCGGAGTATGCCTGATAAATATTCTCATGTTATGATAATCCGCTAACTAACTATTAACATAATAATTTCCTGAAACAATTAGACGGATAATTACTGAATGTCTTCACTGTCGATTCGGTCATTTACGCTGTTTCGTGAAGAACAACCCGTGCGCGATGCATTGGTCTTATTTACGTTAACGCTACTGCTGCATTTTCTTGGCGCTATGCTGCGTCTGGTGCAGGAGCTCTCTTTCTTCTGGCCGCTCAATGCAGTGATGGCCGGGATTTTTGCACGCTATGTATGGCTTAACCGCAGCTATTTTTATGCCGTCTGTTTTGCGGCAATGCTGGTCTATGACGGATTAACCTCGCGCTGGGGAATGGGCTTTGCCTCATTGCTGATTAACTTTTCCAATATTGTCTTTATTGTGACGCTGGCGCAGCTGGTGCTGTGGGATAAACGTCGCGCCGACTCCATGCCGGGCCCGATAAACGCGCTTAATTTATTCTGTTTCTGCCTGTTAGCCGCCTTACTGTGCGCAGCGGTCGGCGCGCTGGGGTCGGTGGATGTTGAACGCGCCACCTTCGTTCCCCAGCTGGCGGACTGGTTTAGCGAACAGTTCTCGACGGCGGTATTAATCCTGCCCTTTATTCTGACCCTGACGCTGCCTTCGGCATTAAGCGGTTTTCGCTTTCGCCAGCTGCTGCCGGTGCTGGCGCTGGTCCTGTCAATTGCGCTTGGCGTGGCGGTGGGCGGCGCGGGCAGCATTACCTTCCCGTTACCGGCTTTGATCTGGTGCGCTGTACGCTATCCGCTGCCGCTGACCTGTCTGCTGACTTTTCTCACTGGCATCGGCGAAATACTGCTGGTCGCTAATTCGTTAATTCACTTTTCGCCAGATGCGCGAATGCAGCCGTGGCAGCTGTTCTCCACCCGCCTCGGAATTGCCGCCATGCTGATTAGCCCGGTGATTGTCGCATCCAGTGTCGAAGCGATTAACACGCTGGTGAAGCAGCTGGCCCTGCGCGCCGATTTTGACTTTCAGACCCGCGTCTATTCCCGTTCCGGACTGAGCGAAGCGTTGAAGCGTCAGACGCTGCCGGCGGATAAGCTGCTGACGGTGATGGTGCTGGATATCGATGGCTTCAAACGGGATCATGCTCGCCTGTGCCGCGGGTCCGCTGGGTTCGTTTGTAGTCTGGCGTCGTATGTCTTATTTCGGTGATACGCTGGCTCATGCCTCATTACTTGGTGTCGCGTTTGGTTTGTTGCTGGACGTGAATCCATTCTATGCGGTGATTGCCGTTACGCTGCTGCTGGCGGGCGGTCTGGTATGGCTGGAGAAGCGTCCACAGCTGGCGATCGACACGTTATTAGGGATTATGGCGCACAGTGCCCTGTCGCTGGGCCTGGTGGTCGTTAGTCTGATGTCTAATATTCGTGTTGATTTGATGGCTTACCTGTTCGGTGATTTGCTGGCAGTGACGCCAGAAGATCTCATCTCTATTGCGATTGGCGTGGTCATCGTGGTGGCTATTTTGTTCTGGCAATGGCGCAATTTGCTGTCGATGACGATTAGCCCGGATCTGGCGTTTGTTGATGGTGTGAAATTACAGCGCGTGAAATTGTTGTTGATGCTGGTGACGGCATTGACGATTGGTGTAGCGATGAAATTTGTCGGTGCGTTGATTATTACTTCGTTGCTGATTATTCCTGCAGCTACTGCGCGTCGCTTTGCCCGTACGCCGGAACAGATGGCTGGTGTCGCTGTTTTGGTGGGGATGGTGGCAGTAACTGGCGGTTTAACCTTTTCCGCGTTTTACGATACGCCGGCGGGTCCGTCGGTGGTGCTATGTGCGGCACTGTTATTTATTCTCAGTATGATGAAAAAGCAGGCCAGCTAATCTATCGCTGAACACATTTGTCGGATGCGGCGCGAGCGCCTTATCCGACCTACGGTTCGCTATCTCTGGTAGGCCTGGTAAGACGCGAATAGCGTCGCATCAGGCACACTGCCAATGTCGGATGCGGTGCGAGCGACCAATCCGACTTACGGCATTTCTGGCGGCGTTATGCCAAAGTGATTCCACGCCCGCGTCGTCGCCATACGCCCACGCGGTGTACGCTGCAAAAAGCCTTGCTGAATCAAATAAGGTTCCAGCACATCCTCAATGGTTTCACGTTCTTCGCCAATGGCTGCCGCAAGGTTATCCAGACCTACCGGCCCACCAAAGAACTTATCGATTACCGCCAGCAATAACTTGCGGTCCATATAATCGAAACCTTCAGCATCGACATTCAACATATCCAACGCCTGAGCAGCGATATCTGCCGAGATGGTGCCATCGTGCTTCACTTCGGCGAAATCACGCACTCGACGCAGCAGACGGTTGGCAATGCGCGGCGTACCGCGAGCTCGACGAGCAACTTCCAGCGCGCCGTCATCACTCATCTCAAGCCCCATAAAGCGTGCGCTGCGACTGACGATATATTGCAGATCCGGCACCTGATAAAACTCCAGACGCTGCACAATACCAAAACGATCGCGCAACGGTGATGTCAGCGAACCTGCGCGCGTGGTTGCACCAATCAGGGTAAACGGCGGCAAATCAATTTTAATGGAGCGTGCCGCCGGACCTTCACCAATCATGATATCCAGTTGGTAGTCTTCCATTGCCGGATACAACACCTCTTCCACCACTGGCGAAAGACGGTGGATCTCATCAATAAACAACACGTCATGCGGTTCAAGGTTAGTGAGCATCGCTGCCAGATCGCCCGCCTTTTCCAGCACCGGACCAGAAGTCGTGCGTAAATTAACGCCCATTTCATTGGCGACGATGTTGGCAAGCGTAGTTTTACCCAACCCCGGAGGACCGAAAATCAACAGATGATCGAGGGCATCGCCGCGCAGTTTCGCTGCTTTGATGAAAATCTCCATCTGTGAACGAACCTGCGGCTGACCAACATACTCTTCCAGTAATTTAGGGCGAATGGCGCGATCTGCCACATCTTCCGGCAAAGTGGTACCGGCAGAAATCAGACGGTCTGCTTCAATCATCCTTTACCTCATAACGCGGCGCGTAGGGCTTCGCGAATTAATGTTTCACTGCTGGCGTCAGGGCGAGCGATTTTGCTCACCATGCGGCTTGCCTCTTGTGGTTTATAGCCCAGCGCCACCAGCGCGGCAACTGCTTCTTGTTCAGCATCGTCGGTCGCCGGGCTGGCAGGTGATGTGAGTACCAGGTCGGCGGCTGGCGTAAAGAGATCGCCATGCAAACCTTTAAATCGGTCTTTCATTTCAACAATCAAGCGTTCGGCGGTTTTTTTGCCAATACCCGGCAGTTTCACCAGCGCCCCCACTTCTTCACGCTCAACGGCATTAACGAACTGCTGCGCTGACATTCCGGAGAGGATCGCCAGCGCCAACTTCGGGCCGACGCCGTTGGTTTTGATCAACTCTTTGAACAATGTGCGCTCTTGTTTATTGTTAAAACCGTACAGCAGTTGCGCGTCTTCACGCACCACAAAGTGGGTGAAAACGATCGCTTCCTGACCCGCTTCAGGGAGTTCATAAAAACAGGTCATCGGCATATGCACTTCATAGCCTACGCCGCCCACTTCAATTAACACCAGCGGGGGTTGTTTTTCAATGATGATGCCTCTGAGTCTGCCTATCACATGACGCTCCTGCGTAATGAATCAAAGATAATGCTGTATGATAAAAAAATGCTGGATAGATATCCAGCGAAGGATGAAGAAAACTTGCGAGGTGTCCCGATGATCTGAAAAATGGCAGAGTATAATTTATTCAACAGGTTATATTGGAAGCAAATATTTGAATATTACATATTCAGTGAAGAAATGCGTAATAAAAATATACATTGCGACTCCTGAAAAAATAAATTTTTTATGCTATTACGTATATTCGTATCGATTTCAATGGAATGACAACGTGAATATTAATTACCCTGCTGAATATGAAATTGGAGATATCGTCTTTACATGTATAGGTGCTGCCTTATTTGGTCAAATATCAGCTGCATCAAATTGCTGGAGTAATCACGTCGGGATCATTATCGGTCATAACGGTGAAGACTTCCTGGTTGCAGAAAGCCGGGTTCCCCTTTCAACCATCACCACGCTATCTCGTTTTATTAAACGTTCGTCTAATCAACGCTATGCTATAAAGCGATTAGACGCTGGGCTGACAGAACAACAAAAACAACGAATTGTTGAACAGGTTCCCTCCCGGCTACGCAAACTTTACCACACCGGTTTTAAATACGAATCTTCGCGCCAGTTCTGTTCAAAATTTGTTTTTGATATTTATAAAGAAGCGCTATGTATTCCGGTGGGTGAAATAGAGACGTTTGGAGAATTGTTAAATAGCAATCCGAATGCAAAACTCACTTTCTGGAAATTCTGGTTCCTGGGTTCTATTCCGTGGGAGCGTATAACCGTCACGCCAGCCAGTTTGTGGCATCATCCGGGTTTGGTGTTGATTCATGCGGAGGGAGTGGAAACGCCTCAGCCGGAACTGACCGAGGCGGTATAACTTAACGCAGTCGCCCTCTCGCCAGGTTCAGCCGCGATTCGCTCATCTGCATCGCATTCTGACTAACGTGGCAGTGGGTGATGGCAATCGCCAGTGCATCGGCGGCATCCGCTTGTGGATTAGCGGGCAGTTTCAGCAAGGTGCGGACCATATGCTGCACCTGGCTTTTCTCGGCGCTACCAATGCCTACCACCGTTTGCTTTACCTGACGTGCCGCGTATTCAAATACTGGCAACTCCTGATTCACCGCCGCCACAATCGCCACGCCGCGCGCCTGGCCCAGTTTCAGGGCTGAGTCAGCGTTCTTTGCCATAAAGACTTGTTCAATGGCGAAATAATCAGGCTGGAACTGGGTGATGATTTCCGTCACGCCCGCATAGATGAGCTTCAGACGAGACGGTAAATCATCCACTTTGGTGCGTATGCATCCGCTACCCAGGTAGGACAGTTGCCTGCCTACCTGGCGAATTACGCCATAGCCGGTCACGCGCGAACCCGGATCAATGCCGAGAATAATAGCCATCACGCGTCTCCGTTTTGCTGTTTAGCAGGCCTCATCAGAGAGTCGCTGCGACCTCATCAGAGATTTCACCGTTATGGTAAACTTCCTGCACGTCGTCGCAATCTTCCAGCATATCGATCAGACGCATCAGTTTCGGTGCGGTTTCTGCATCCATATCAGCTTTGGTGGACGGGATCATGGAAACTTCCGCGCTGTCTGCTTTCAGACCTGCCGCTTCCAGAGCGTCGCGCACTTTACCCATTTCTTCCCATGCAGTGTAGACATCAATCGCGCCGTCATCATAGGTCACAACGTCTTCAGCACCTGCTTCCAGAGCTGCTTCCATGATGGTGTCTTCATCGCCTTTCTCGAAGGAGATCACGCCTTTTTTGCTGAACAGATAGGCTACGGAACCATCTGTACCGAGGTTACCGCCACATTTGCTGAATGCATGACGCACTTCAGCAACGGTACGGTTGCGGTTGTCAGACAGACATTCAATCATGATTGCCGTGCCGCCAGGACCGTAACCTTCGTAGATGATGGTTTCCATGTTTGCATCATCATCACCGCCCACACCACGTGCAATTGCGCGGTTCAGTGTGTCGCGGGTCATGTTGTTAGACAGTGCTTTATCAATTGCTGCACGCAGACGCGGGTTAGCGTCCGGATCGCCACCGCCCAGCTTAGCCGCGGTTACCAGCTCACGAATGATTTTAGTGAAGATTTTACCGCGCTTAGCATCCTGCGCAGCTTTACGATGTCTGGTGTTGGCCCATTTACTATGACCTGCCATAAAAATATCTCCAGATAGCCCTGCCTGTTCAGGCAGCGTTAATTACAAACTGTTCAATCGCCTGCCGGTTGCTCCAGGACTTAGTGAGCGCCGCCGCAGCAGGCGCATCAAGCCACTTGTAAGCCAGATGTTCAGTGAAAACGATCTGCCGCTCGTGCGGAAGCGCAAGACAGAACCATGATTCCGTATTACGCGTCACGCCCGGCGCATAGCGATGACGTAAATGTGAAAAAATTTCAAACTCTACCGTGCGCTGACAGTCAATTAAGGTCAGTTGTTCAGCGACAACATCAATGGTGACCTCTTCCTTTACTTCGCGCATGGCAGCTTGCGGCGCGGTTTCACCCTCTTCCACGCTGCCGGTTACCGACTGCCAGAAATCGGGATCGTCACGCCGCTGCAACATCAGCACCCGTTTCGTATCTTGTGCATAGATGACCACTAAGATCGAAACGGGACGCTTATAAGCCATATCAGTTATTCTCAGCCTTCTTCACAACCTGAATGCTCAGCTCAGCCAGTGCAGTCGGGTTAGCAAAGCTCGGTGCTTCAGTCATCAGACACGCTGCCGCCGTGGTTTTCGGGAAGGCAATAACGTCACGGATATTGTCGGTGCCGGTCAGCAGCATGGTCAGACGGTCAAGACCGAATGCCAGACCTGCGTGCGGCGGAGTACCGTATTTCAGAGCGTCGAGCAGGAAGCCGAATTTCTCGCGCTGTTCCTCTTCGTTGATACCCAGAATACCAAACACCGTCTGCTGCATATCACCATTATGGATACGTACTGAACCACCGCCCACTTCGTAACCATTGATGACCATATCGTAAGCGTTCGCCACCGCATTTTCCGGTGCAGCTTTCAGTTCTGCAGCAGTCATGTCTTTCGGTGAGGTGAACGGATGGTGCATTGCCGTCAGGCCGCCTTCACCGTCGTCTTCAAACATCGGGAAGTCGATAACCCACAGCGGTGCCCATTTGCTTTCGTCGGTCAGACCAAGGTCTTTACCCACTTTCAGGCGCAGTGCGCCCATCGCGTCGGCAACAATTTTCTTGTTGTCGGCACCGAAGAAAATCATATCGCCATCTTGCGCGGCAGTACGATCCAGGATGGCTTCGATGATTTCTGCATTAAGGAACTTCGCTACCGGGCTGTTGATACCTTCCAGACCTTTCGCGCGTTCGTTAACTTTGATGTAAGCCAGACCTTTCGCGCCGTAGATTTTAACGAAGTTACCGTATTCGTCGATCTGCTTACGGGTCAGCGATGCGCCGCCCGGAACGCGCAGAGCGGCAACGCGACCTTTCGGATCGTTCGCCGGACCTGCAAATACTGCAAACTCAACAGATTTCAGCAGATCAGCAACGTCGGTCAGTTCCATCGGGTTACGCAGATCCGGTTTATCAGAACCATAACGGCGTTCTGCTTCCGCAAAGGTCATTACCGGGAAATCGCCCAGATCCACGCCCTTCACTTCCAGCCACAAATGACGCACCAGCGCTTCCATCACTTCACGCACTTGCGGCGCGGTCATGAAAGAAGTTTCCACATCGATCTGAGTAAATTCAGGCTGACGATCAGCGCGCAGGTCTTCGTCACGGAAGCATTTAACGATCTGATAGTAACGGTCAAAACCGGACATCATCAGCAGCTGTTTGAACAACTGTGGGGATTGCGGCAGTGCGTAGAATTTACCTTTGTGCACACGAGAAGGCACCAGGTAGTCACGCGCGCCTTCCGGCGTGGCTTTGGTCAGCATCGGAGTTTCGATGTCGAGGAAGCCGTGGTCATCCATAAAACGGCGCACCAGGCTGGTGATTTTAGCGCGGGTTTTCAGGCGCTGAGCCATTTCCGGACGACGCAGGTCGAGGTAGCGGTATTTCAGACGCGCTTCTTCGGTGTTGACGTGGTTAGAGTCAAGCGGCAGAACATCTGCGCGGTTGATGATAGTCAGCGAGGACGCCAGCACTTCGATTTCGCCGGTCGCCATATCGCGGTTAATATTTTTTTCGTCACGCGCACGTACGGTGCCCGTGACCTGAATGCAGAACTCATTACGCAGTTCAGAGGCCAGCTTTAACGCGTCCGCACGATCCGGATCGAAAAATACCTGCACGATACCTTCGCGGTCGCGCATATCGATGAAGATCAGGCTACCAAGATCACGACGACGGTTGACCCAACCACACAGAGTCACCTGCTGCCCCACGTGGGACAAACGGAGCTGTCCACAATATTCTGTACGCATGAGATATCCCTTAACTTAGCTGCCGGCGGATGCCCCCTGCTGCGCAGGTGACCAAGTCGCAGCGTTAGCTGTATGTCACAACTGAATGAAAAAAGGCGGCTATTATACTGGAAATTCTGCCGCACCGTAAGAGCCTGGCCCGCGCTGGAACGCCTCGTTACCACTTTATATCGGGCCTGAAATCAGACTCTACGCCAGTTTGCTATAAAGGTGTTGCCCGAACTCATAAAAATTAACAAAATTTGTCGTTCCGCCATCGGCTAATCGCATTAAGGTGTGAGGCACAATTTTGTTTTTTCAGGAGTCAGCATGCTTGAACTTAATGCTAAAACCACTGCGTTGGTGGTGATCGATTTACAAGAAGGCATCTTACCTTTTGCCGGTGGTCCACATACTGCCGATGAGGTAGTTAATCGCGCCGGGAAGCTGGCGGCGAAATTTCGCGCCAGCGGTCAGCCCGTGTTTCTGGTGCGAGTTGGCTGGTCTGCCGATTACGCCGAAGCATTAAAACAGCCGGTTGATGCCCCCTCCCCCGCTAAAGTGTTGCCCGAAAACTGGTGGCAACATCCAGCTGCATTAGGTGCAACTGACAGTGATATCGAAATCATCAAACGTCAGTGGGGTGCGTTTTACGGTACGGATCTGGAGTTGCAACTGCGCCGCCGAGGTATCGATACAATAGTGTTATGTGGGATCTCGACCAATATCGGTGTTGAATCCACCGCCCGCAATGCCTGGGAACTTGGCTTTAATCTGGTGATTGCCGAAGACGCCTGTAGTGCCGCCAGCGCCGAGCAGCACAATAACAGCATCAACCATATCTACCCACGCATCGCCCGTGTGCGTAGCGTGGAAGAGATCCTTCACGCGTTATGATTTACATCGGTCTACCGCAATGGTCGCATCCTAAATGGGTGCGGTTGGGGATCACCAGCCTTGAAGAGTATGCCCGCCACTTTAACTGCGTGGAGGGCAACACCACGCTTTACGCCCTGCCGAAACCCGAGGTTGTCCTGCGCTGGCGTGAACAGACCACAGATGACTTCCGCTTCTGTTTTAAGTTTCCGGCGACCATTTCGCATCAGGCAGCATTACGACATTGCGATGATTTAGTGACTGAATTTTTGACCCGCATGTCACCGTTGGCTCCGCGCATTGGGCAATACTGGCTGCAACTGCCTGCCACATTCGGCCCACGGGAGCTGCCTGCGCTTTGGCATTTTCTCGATTCTCTCCCTGGCGAATTTAATTATGGTGTGGAAGTCCGCCATCCACAGTTTTTCGCCAAAGGGGAAGAGGAACAAACGCTTAATCGCGGTTTACATCAGCGCGGCGTTAATCGGGTGATTTTAGACAGCCGCCCGGTTCATGCAGCACGTCCACACAGTGAAGCTATTCGCGACGCTCAACGAAAAAAACCTAAAGTTCCGGTACATGCTGTACTGACGGCGACAAATCCGCTGATTCGTTTTATCGGTAGTGATGATATGACGCAAAACCGGGAATTATTTCAGGTCTGGTTACAGAAATTAGCGCAGTGGCATCAGACCACTACGCCTTATCTTTTTTTACATACGCCAGATATTGCCCAGGCCCCGGAACTGGTACATACCCTGTGGGAAGACTTACGTAAAACGCTTCCAGAGATCGGAGCAGTTCCGGCTATTCCACAGCAATCTTCTCTTTTCTGAATTTGCCACCTATCATAGACAGGTGCAATCGGCCATTTTAAAGGGAGTTTGTATGGTAAGCGCGCTGTATGCCGTTTTAAGTGCGTTGTTATTAATGAAGTTCTCTTTTGATGTCGTTCGCCTGCGAATGCAGTACCGCGTTGCCTATGGCGACGGCGGTTTTAGCGAACTGCAAAGCGCTATTCGCATTCATGGTAACGCGGTGGAATATATTCCCATCGCGATTGTGTTGATGCTGTTTATGGAAATGAATGGCGCAGAAACCTGGATGGTGCATATTTGCGGCATCGTTTTGCTTGCTGGTCGTCTGATGCATTATTACGGTTTTCATCACCGTCTGTTCCGCTGGCGACGTTCCGGCATGAGCGCCACCTGGTGTGCGCTGTTGCTGATGGTGCTGGCGAATCTTTGGTATATGCCCTGGGAGTTGGTTTTCTCCCTGCGTTAGCGCACAATACGCCACTTTCTTTTTCCCGGATTTTTACGTTATGTCTCACCGCGACACGCTATTTTCTGCCCCTATCGCCAGACTGGGCGACTGGACCTTTGATGAACGGGTAGCTGAAGTCTTCCCGGATATGATCCAGCGTTCCGTTCCCGGCTATTCCAATATTATTTCCATGATTGGTATGTTAGCCGAGCGCTTCGTTCAACCTGGTACGCAGGTTTACGATCTGGGTTGTTCTCTGGGCGCGGCGACGCTCTCGGTGCGTCGCAACATTCATCATGATAATTGCAAAATTATTGCCATCGACAACTCCCGGGCGATGATTGAACGCTGCCGTCGTCATATTGTCGCCTATAAAGCCCCTACGCCAGTAGACGTCATTGAAGGTGATATTCGCGATATCGCCATTGAAAACGCATCGATGGTGGTGCTGAATTTTACCCTGCAATTCCTGGAACCTTCCGAGCGCCAGGCATTACTGGATAAAATTTATCAAGGACTGAACCCGGGCGGCGCGCTGGTGCTTTCGGAAAAATTCAGTTTCGAAGATGCCAAAGTTGGTGAACTGTTGTTCAACATGCACCACGACTTTAAACGTGCCAACGGTTACAGCGAACTGGAGATCAGCCAGAAGCGCAGCATGCTGGAAAACGTGATGCTGACCGATTCCGTGGAAACCCATAAAGCACGCCTGCATAAAGCCGGTTTTGAGCATAGCGAGCTGTGGTTCCAGTGCTTTAACTTTGGTTCACTGGTGGCATTAAAAGCAGAGGACGCTGCATGATCGACTTTGGTAACTTTTATTCTCTGATTGCCAAAAATCATCTTTCACACTGGCTCGAAACGCTGCCCGCGCAGATTGCTAACTGGCAGCGCGAGCAGCAGCACGGCCGCCTCCAGCGCCGCGATGCCCCAGCCGACCAGCCCGCAGGCGAGCAGGATGATGCTCCCGACCGCGCAGGCACAGCCGAGCAGTACCTTCCAGATGCGGCTCCACCCAATATGCATCCCGTTTTCCCCCTCAAAAATAACAAATGCGGATTTTCTTTCCTGCTTTTTCTCTCTATAAATTGTTTATTCTATCCGTTTCCGCAAAAAAATCAAGCCCTAAATGAAAAAAGTCTTACCTTTTTGCAAATTTTGTGTTAAACTATCTATCAGGGGGCAGGGTTGCGGCCGCAGTGCGGCTGCAATGCCGCCCTGCTTTGTTTGTTTTTGGTTTTGTTTGGCTGAGGAAAGGATATTCAGATGTACGAAATTGGTCAGTTGATCGTGTATGGCAACGAGGGTGTCTGCCGCGTGGAGGAGATCGGCACGCCGAAGATCTCCGGCGTAGATAAGCACCGGGACTACTATACGCTTGCCCCCATTTACCGCGAGGGCAAGGTGTTCACGCCTATGGACAGCAAGGTGTTCA
>OHKF01001188.1_pt1 | contig 11653 bp, 9 predicted proteins | sample 1568781 | NCBI WGS metagenome assembly OHKF01 (sample SAMEA3879580, study PRJEB24766) | human gut metagenome | biome: human-associated habitat; feature: feces | place: USA | collected 1985/1987
CATAAAGCCGGAGTCAAAGCCGGTAAAGTGGCAGGCCAGACCGAGGTTCAGCAGGTGCGAGTGCAGGCGTTCCACCTCCAGCAGAATGGCGCGGATCATCTGCGCCCGCTCCGGCACCACGATGCCCATCGCGTTCTCCACCGAGGTGGTGTAAGCGGTGCTGTGGGCGAAGCCGCAGATGCCGCACACCCGGTCCGACAGGAAGGTCACTTCGTTATAACCCATGCGGGTTTCCGCCAGCTTTTCCATCCCGCGATGGACGTAGAACAGGCGGTAGTCGGCGTCGATAATGTTCTCGCCGTCAACGAACAGGCGGAAGTGGCCAGGTTCATCAGAGGTGACGTGCAGCGGGCCAATCGGCACCACGTTGTTTTTCTTGCTGCCGAGCTCGTTAATAAACTCGTAGGTTTCGGCGTCGGTGGTCGGCGCCGGACGCTGGCGATAATCCATGCTGTCTTTGCGCAGCGGATAGAGTTCGTCCGGCCAGTCGTCCGGCAGCACCAGCCGGCGTTCGTCCGGCAGGCCGACCGGCACCAGGCCGTACATATCACGCACTTCGCGCTCGCCCCATACCGCCGCCGGGACGCGCGGCGTCACCGACGGGTATTCCGGTTTGTTGGCGTCCACTTCCACGCGCACGGTGATCCAGCATTTGGTGCCCTGCTCCATCGACAGCACGTAATAGACCGCGTAGTGGCCGTTGAGCTTACGTTCATCGTTGCCGAACAGCACCGACAGCCAGCCGCCCTGCTGGTAGTAGAGAAACTCCACCACTTCCGGCAGGTAGTTGACCTTCACGGTGATGGTTAACTGGTCTTTGGTCTGCCAGGCTTCGTCCAGCACCACGCCGGGAAAGGCCTGGTGCAGCGCCGCAAGGTAGTGTTGACCGATTTTTTCTTCAGACATGCTCAAACTCTCTTAATCACGCCACCAGCAAGGAGACGAAAGCTAAAAAGGCGAAACCAAACCCGGCCCAGGTGACGCGGGAGGTGGCACAAAAACGCAGACGCGCCATGCTGTTTTCAAACAGCGCGATAATTAGCACCCCAACCACCAGCTTAACGATGGCGACCACCAGCGCCAGCAGCAGGCCGCCGACGCTGAAACTGGTCATCTGGCCCCACGGAAAGAAGACCCCGACAAACATCTGCAGCACCACCAGCTGTTTGAGGCTGATGCCCCACTTCAGGATGCCAAAGCCGCTGCCGCTGTATTCCGACAGCGGCCCTTCCTGCAGCTCCTGCTCCGCTTCCGCCAGATCGAACGGCAGTTTGCCCATCTCGATAAAGGTGGCGAAGGCGCAGGCGCATAACGCCAGAATCAGTGGAATGCTGCGCGCCGCCGGCCAGTGGTAAAGGGTATCGGTGATGGCGCTGATATGGGTCGAGCCGGCGACCTGCGCCGCCACCCACAGGCCCAACAGCAGGATCGGCTCCACCAGCACGCCGAGCATCGCTTCGCGACTGCTGCCCAGCGCGGTAAACGGGCTGCCGGTGTCCAGACCGGAAATGGCAAAGAAGAAACGGGCGATGGCGAACAGGTAGATCAGGGTGATGAGATCCCCCAGCACCGGCAGCGGGGAGTCTACCGTCACCACCGGCAGCGCGGTGGCGATGGTCAGCATCACGCCCACCATGACGTACGGCGTCAGGCGAAACACCCAGCCCGAGGCGTCAGGACCGACGCTCTGGCGGCCCAGCAGTTTCAGGATATCGCGATACTCCTGCAGTACCCCCGGTCCACGGCGGTTATGCAGCCGCGCGCGGGCGACGCGAACGATCCCGGACAACAGCGGCGCGACGGCAAACAGCACCAGCGCCTGTAGCAATGCAATTAACAGACTCATTCTCAGGCTCCTCGCGAAATGACAATCACCACCAGCACCGCCAGCTCAACCAGCGCGATCCCGCGCAGCAGCGCCGGCGCCGAGGCCGATTGCCAGCCCGGCACCAGACGCACCGGGTTCAGCCAGTGACGCAGCTTCAGCAGCGGCGCAAAGGCCTCTTTCACCGGCATGGCAAAGCCGTGGGCCGTTACCACCATCGACTGCTCGTGGTCGTAACCGCAGACCCACGCCGCGCCGCGCGAGCGCGCCGCCAGGCGATCGCCTTTAAAGAAGATCATCAGCAGGAACGGCAGCAGCGGGCAGGCAATAAGCAGCAGCGCGATCATCGGCTGCGACACCACGCTCGATACCTGAGCCTGCACCGGGAAGGCGCCGCTCACCAGCGGCAGTAGCCACGGCGCGGCGATGCCGCCAACGAGGCAGAAAACCGCCGCCAGCACCACGCTCAGGGTCATCAGCCAGGGGGCGCAGGTAGCGTTTTCCGCCTCTTTCGTCCGCGGCGCGCCGAGGAAGGTCACGCCGTAGACTTTCGCCATACACATCACCGCCAGTGCGCCAGTGATCGCCAGGCCAACGGCCAGTAGCGGCCCCAGCAGACGGCCGATAAACAGGTCGCCAGTGCTCATTTTGAAGAAGGATTGATAGATAACCCACTCGCCGGCGAAGCCGTTCAGCGGCGGCAGGGCCGCCATTGCCATCAGCCCCACCAGCATGGCGAGGGAGATCAGCGGCATTTTTTTACCGATGCCGCCCAGCTTCTCGATATCGCGATGACCGGTGCGGAACCACACCGCTCCGGCACCGAGGAACAGCGTGGTTTTGAACAGGCTGTGGTTAATCAGGTGATACATGCCGCCGATAAAGCCCAGCACCATCAGCGTGCTGTTGCGGGTCGCCACGCCGGTGACGAAGGCGCCCAGCCCCAGCAGGATAATGCCGATATTCTCCAGGGTGTGATAGGCCAGCAGGCGCTGAATGTTATGCTCCATCAGCGCATACAGTCCGCCGATAAAGGCGGTGATCATCCCCAGCGCCAGCAGCATCACGCCCCACCACAGCGGCGGCACGCCGCCGGCCAGCGAAACGGTCAGCATGCCGTACAGACCAACCTTCATTACCACCGTGGAAAACAGCGCGGCGGCCGGCGCGCTGGCCCCGGCGTGAGCCTGCGGCGCCCAGCCGTGCAGCGGGATCGCCCCGGCCAGCAGGGCGAACCCCACCAGACCCGGCAGCCAGAGCAGCGGGTTCTGCATCATATCCACCGCCTGAAGGTTGATCTGCGCCAGCTCGAGGGTGCCGTAGGTTGACCACACCAGCCAGCAGGTCCAGGCCATCAGCAGAGTACCGAGACGCCCCAGGGCAAACCACAGCTTACCGGAGGCGGCGCAGCCGGTGAGAAACGCCGCGCAGAGCGCCATGATCTCCGCCATCACCACCAGTGAACCGATATTGGTCACCACCACCGCGCAGGTCGCGGCGGCCAGCAGCAGGTTGACCAGCGGGCCGTTGGCCTTCACCTGCGGGTGGCGATGCCAGCTAATATTAAACAGCGACACCGGCAGCGCCGACAGGCCGATGGCCAGCAGCCACAGCGCGTTGACGCCCCCCACCCGTATCGTCAGGTGGAGAAACTGCAGCATGCCGCCGTGGATCCGCTCCGGCATCAGCAGCGCGGCGCCGCCGGCGACCACCAGCATGGCGCTGGCCACCGCGCCGCCGATCCCGGCAATGGCGCCGCTGAGCGGTTTGCGCATGGCAAACAGAAAGGCCAGTACGGCGCTGGCGGCATACCACGCCACCGCCTGATTCACTAATCCAATTACACTCATTCCCTCTCCCCCTGTTGCGCCTGGAACAGCGACAAGTCGCCAAGGTCGGTATTAAAGGTCAGCTGGCGTTTACGCTTGCTGGCCTGGGCGATATCACGGCTATCCACCAGCATCAGCGCGTTGGTCGGACAGGTCCGCACGCAGGCCGGGCCCTGGTCATCGAAGTGGCAGAGGTCGCATTTCACGGCAATAGCGCGCACGCCCGGTACCCAGTCAAGCAGCGAGCTGACGCGCGCCGGCGCCGGCGGCGCGGGGGGCGCCAGCCGGGTATTGGCATTCGCCGGGATATCCAGCGGGCGGCTGCCGGAAAATTCAATGGCGCCGAACGGGCAGGCAATGCCGCACAGTTTGCAGCTTACGCACAGGCTCTCGTTGAGCTGGACCGCGCCATCGACGCGCTGGATGGCGTTAACCGGGCAGACGGTGGCGCAGGGAGCATCTTCACAGTGGTGGCACATCTGCGGTGCCGATTCTTTTTCATTACGCATCACCTGCAGCCGCGGCATAGCCTGCAGGCCGTGCTGGCGATGCGTCTCAGAGCAAGCGGCTTCGCAGGTGCGGCAGCCGATACAGACAGTGGAGTCAGCAATTACAAAACGGTTCACCGGGTCATCCTCGGGTGAAAGTCATTTTTGACGAAATCAGGTTGCGCAGGTGTCATTTTCGACACGTGTCGACACCTTACGATCAGTGGGTCAGCGCCAGATGGCTTAAATCCACCGGTTGGTCTTGTTCCATGGCGTCATACAGACGGTCATAGACGGTGGCGATAATCGCCAGATAGTGCTCCAGCACCTGGTCGCGGGAGCGGTTGCTGATGCGGCCGTCCACCGTGCCATCCATTGCGAGGGTGGCCTGAGCAATCAGATACTTATCACCGCCGTTTTTGTTTTCGACGTAGTACTCGATGGTGTGGCTGTTGAAGCCTTCCGCGAGGGCGACGAACACCTGAAAATGGCCGAACAGCACGAAGCACAGCTCTTTGTCCGGCGCGCAGCTCATCGCGTGATGCAGGCGGGCCTTCGACAAGGTGATCCCCTGAACCAGCGAGTTACAGTAGATGTGCCACTGCTCCTGCTGCTGCCGGTGACGGTCGGCGATGTAATCCGCCTTTTCACTTATTTCCCAAATAGTCATATCGGTTTCTCCGTAGCATGAGATGCACCCTCTAAGCATTTTTCATGCCAGGTTTTATTTAATTGATTTAACTATGTTTTTGCATCGACCTCTGCCGATGCGACATGTCGATGACAGCCCCGGGGCGTCGACATCGACATTGACTGCCACGACGATTTCATTCTGGCATCGTTATTGCATAGAAGGCGCATCGCGATACGGAGGCGACTATGCACGAAATCACCCTCAGCCAGCGGGCGCTGGAAATTATTGAACAACAGGCGCAGCAGGCCGGCGCGCGGCGGGTTACCGGCGTGTGGCTCAAGGTCGGCGCATTTTCCTGCGTGGAAGCCAGCGCCCTGACCTTCTGCTTTGAGCTGGTCTGCCGCGGCACGCTGGCGGAGGGGTGCGAACTGCATATCGCCGAACAACAGGCTGAATGCTGGTGCGATCGCTGTCAGCAGTACGTCCATCTTGTCTCGCAGCACGTTCGCCGCTGCCCGCACTGCAATAACGACCAGCTGCAGATCGTGGCGGATGATGGCTTACAGATTCAGCGTTTAGAATTGGAGTAAATTATGTGTACAACATGCGGCTGTGGCGAAGGCAACCTCTATATTGAAGGAGACGAACGAAACCCGCATTCCGCGTTCCGCAGCGCCCCCTTCGCGCCCGCCCCACGCCAGACGATGACCATCGGCCACGGCGAAGCGGGTACCCACGCCCCGGGGCAGAGCCAGCGGCGAATGCTGGAAGTGGAGATCGACGTGCTGGATAAAAACAACCGCCTGGCGGCACGCAACCGCGCACGCTTCGCAGCAAAACAGCAGCTGGTGCTAAATCTGGTTTCCAGCCCCGGCTCCGGCAAAACCACCCTGCTCACCGAAACCCTCACCCGGCTGAAAGGACGCGCCGACTGCGCGGTGATTGAAGGCGATCAGCAAACGGTCAATGACGCCGCCCGCATTCGCGCCACCGGCACCCCGGCGATTCAGGTCAATACCGGGAAAGGCTGCCATCTCGACGCCCAGATGATCGCCGACGCCGCCCCGCGCCTGCCGCTGGCTGACCGCGGCATTCTGTTTATCGAAAACGTCGGCAACCTGGTCTGCCCGGCCAGCTTTGATCTCGGCGAGCGCCATAAGGTGGCGGTGCTGTCGGTCACCGAAGGCGAAGACAAACCGCTGAAGTATCCGCATATGTTCGCCGCCGCCAGCCTGATGCTGCTCAACAAAGTCGACCTGCTGCCGTATCTCAATTTCGACGTTGAGCGGTGCCTGGCCTGCGCCCGCGAGGTCAATCCGCATATTGAAATTATTCTTGTCTCCGCCACCAGCGGCGAAGGCATGGAGCAATGGCTCACCTGGCTGGAGACGCAGCGATGTGCATAGGCATTCCGGGACAAATTTGCGCCATCGACGGCGTGCTGGCGAAGGTGGAAGTTTGCGGTATTCAGCGCGACGTCGACCTGACGCTGGTCGGCGCCGTTGATGAGCAGGGCCAGCCGCGGCTCGGCCAGTGGGTGCTGGTGCACGTCGGCTTCGCCATGAGCGTCATTAATGAAGCCGAAGCCCGCGACACCCTCGAGGCGCTGCAAAATATGTTTGACGTGGAGCCGGACGTCGGCGCGCTGCTGTACGGCGAGGAGCGATAATGCGTTACGTAGATGAATACCGCGCCCCCGAACAGGTGATGCAGCTGGTGGCCCATCTTCAGCAGCGTGCTCGTCTGCTGCCGCACACCGCCGCGCGACCGCTGCGCATCATGGAGGTCTGCGGCGGCCATACCCATGCCATTTTTAAATTCGGGCTCGACCAACTGTTGCCGGAGAACATCGAATTTATTCATGGTCCCGGCTGCCCGGTGTGCGTCCTGCCGATGGGGCGCATCGACGCCTGCATTGAGATTGCCAGCCGCCCGGGAGTGATCTTCTGCACCTTCGGCGACGCCATGCGCGTGCCGGGTAAAAACGGCTCGCTTCTGCAGGCGAAAGCCCGCGGCGCCGATGTCCGCATCGTTTACTCGCCGATGGACGCTCTGCGGCTGGCGCAGCAAAATCCGCAGCGCGAGGTGGTCTTTTTTGGTCTCGGTTTCGAAACCACCATGCCCGCTACCGCCCTGACCCTGCGTCAGGCGCGAGAGCGCAACGTCGATAACTTCTACTTTTTCTGCCAGCACATCACCCTGCTGCCGACCCTGCGCAGCCTGCTGGACCAGCCGGAGAACGGAATCGACGCCTTTCTCGCCCCGGGCCACGTCAGTATGGTGATCGGCACCGAGGCCTACGGCTTTATCGCCAGCGACTATCACCGTCCTTTAGTGGTCGCCGGTTTCGAACCGCTTGATCTACTGCAAGGCGCGGTGATGCTGGTTGAGCAGACAATAGCGCAGCGCAGCGATGTGGAAAATCAGTACCGTCGCGTGGTGCCGGATGAGGGCAACCCGCTGGCGCAGGCGGCGATGGCCGACGTCTTCCGCCTGGATGGCGACAGCGAATGGCGCGGCCTGGGGGTCATCAGCGACTCCGGCGTGCAGCTTACGCCAGCCTATCAGCGCTTCGATGCCGAGGCGCATTTTCGCCCGGCGCCGCAGCGCGTGTGCGACGACCCGCGCGCCCGCTGCGGCGAGGTGCTGACCGGCCGCTGTAAACCGCACCAGTGCCCGCTCTTCGCCAGCACCTGCAATCCGCAAAGCGCCTTTGGCGCGCTAATGGTCTCCTCTGAAGGGGCCTGCGCCGCCTGGTATCAATATCGCAGTCAGGAAAATGAAGTATGAAAAGCGTCCAGTTAGCCCACGGTAGCGGGGGACAGGCAATGCAGCAGCTGATCGGCGACCTGTTTATGCAGGCCTTCGCCAACCCCTGGCTGGCGGAGCAGGAGGATCAGGCGCGCCTCGATCTGGCGGCGCTCGCCGCCCTGGGGGACCGCCTCGCCTTCTCCACCGACAGCTACGTGATTGACCCGCTGTTCTTTCCCGGCGGCAATATCGGCAAGCTGGCCGTCTGCGGTACCGCCAACGATGTGGCGGTCAGCGGCGCCATCCCGCGCTATCTTTCCTGCGGCTTTATTCTCGAAGAGGGGCTGGAGATGGCCACCCTGGAAGCGGTGGTCGCCAGCATGGCCGACACCGCCCGGGCGGCAGGGATCGCCATCGTCACCGGCGACACTAAAGTGGTGCCGCGCGGCGCGGCGGATAAGCTGTTTATTAACACCGCCGGCATCGGCGCCATCCCGGCGGACATTCGCTGGGGGACGCAGCAGATTAGCGCCGGTGATGTGCTGCTGGTCAGCGGCACGCTGGGGGATCATGGCGCCACCATCCTTAACCTGCGCGAGCAGATGGGGCTGGACGGCGCGCTGTCCAGCGACTGCGCGGTGCTGACGCCGCTTATCCAGACCCTGCGCCCGCTGAGCGGAGTGAAAGCCCTGCGCGACGCCACCCGCGGCGGGGTTAACGCGGTCGCCCATGAGTTCGCCGCCGCCAGCGGCTGCGGCATCGAACTGCAGGAGGCAACGCTGCCGGTCAACGACACGGTGCGCGGCGTCTGCGAGCTGCTTGGTCTGGACGCCCTGAACTTCGCCAATGAAGGCAAGCTGGTGCTCGCCGTCGCCCGCGACGAGGCGGAAAACGTGCTGGCGCATTTGCGGTCTCACGCGTTAGGACGCGATGCGGCGATAATCGGCGAAGTGGTCGTCCGCCCGGGCGTACGTTCCGTTGGGCTGTACGGCGTGAAGCGGACGCTCGATCTTCCCCACGCCGAACCGCTGCCGAGAATTTGTTAACGACGGCGTCGGGTCCCGGATAGCGGCTGGCGCCTTTTCCGGGCTACAAAACTGCGCGCACATGTAGCCCGGCTAAGCGCAGCGCGAGCCGGGAAAAAGCCAGCGTAATTATTTTGCCCAAACCAGCGGGCGCCCATGGATGGGTTAAAGCGGCAATAACCGCTTTATTAACATACTATTATTTGTACCATCATTTTCTTATGCGCCGCGTTGTCGGCGCGTTTTGGACGTAAGCAATGTCGTATACACCGATGAGCGATCTCGGCCAGCAGGGGCTGTTCGATATCACCCGGCTTTTATTACAGCAGCCCGATCTGGCCGCGCTAAGCGAAACCCTGACCCGTCTGGTGCAACAGTCCGCGCTGGCCGATGAGGCGGCCATCATCCTGTGGAACGCGGGTAATCACCGCGCGGCCAGGTACGCCTGCGATGAGGCCGGCCATCCGGTAAGCTACGAGGATGAAACCGTCCTGGCCCACGGTCCGGTGCGTCGCTTACTCTCCCGGCCGGATGCCCTGCATTGCGATCATGAAACCTTTGCCGACACCTGGCCGCAGCTTATCCGCAGCGGACTGTATCGTCCGTTCGGTTACTACTCGCTGCTGCCGCTGGCGGCGGACGGGCGGATCTTCGGCGGCTGCGAATTCCTCCGCCGTGACAACCGGCCGTGGAGCGAGAAAGAGTTCCAGCGGCTGCATACCTTCGCGCAGATCGTCGCCGTCGTCACCGAACAGATTCAGAACCGGGTCAGCAATAACGTCGATTACGATCTGCTGTGCCACGAGCGCGACAACTTTCGCATCCTGGTGGCGATCACCAACGCGGTGCTCTCGCGACTGGATATCGACGAGCTGGTCAGCGAGGTGGCGAAAGAGATCCATCGCTACTTCCGGATCGACGCCATCAGCGTGGTGCTGCGCAGCGACCGCAAGGGGAAGCTCAACATCTATTCCACGCATTATCTTGACGCCAGCCACCCGGTTCACGACCAGAGCGAGGTGGATGAAGCCGGCACTCTCACCGAGCGCGTGTTCAAAAGCAAAGAGATGCTGCTGCTTAATCTGCACGAACATGACACTCTCGCGCCGTATGAGAAAATGCTCTTCGAGATGTGGGGCAATAAGATCCAGACCCTGTGCCTGCTGCCGCTGATGTCCGGCAATACCCTGCTCGGGGTGCTTAAGCTGGCGCAGTGCGACGAACAGGTTTTCACCACCACCAATCTCAAGCTGCTGCGGCAGATCGCCGAGCGGGTGTCGATCGCTATCGATAACGCCCTCGCCTACCGCGAAATTCAGCGCCTGAAAGAGCGGCTGGTGGATGAGAACCTCGCGCTCACCGAGCAGCTCAATAATGTCGAGAGCGAATTCGGGGAGATTATCGGCCGCAGCGAGGCGATGAACAATGTGCTCAAGCAGGTCGAGATGGTGGCGCAGAGCGACAGCACCGTGCTGATCCTCGGCGAAACCGGCACCGGCAAAGAGCTTATCGCCCGCGCTATCCACAACCTCAGCGGACGCAACGGTCGGCGGATGGTGAAGATGAACTGCGCGGCGATGCCCGCCGGGCTGCTGGAGAGCGATCTGTTCGGCCACGAACGCGGCGCGTTCACTGGGGCTAGCGCCCAGCGTATCGGCCGCTTCGAACTGGCGGACAAAAGCTCCCTGTTCCTCGATGAAGTGGGCGATATGCCGCTGGAACTGCAGCCCAAACTGCTGCGCGTCCTCCAGGAGCAGGAGTTCGAACGTCTGGGGAGCAACAAGCTGATTCAGACCGACGTTCGATTGATCGCCGCCACCAACCGCGATCTCAAGCAGATGGTTATCGACAGGGAATTCCGCAGCGATCTCTACTACCGGCTCAACGTGTTCCCGATCCACCTGCCGCCGCTGCGCGAACGTCCCGACGATATCCCGCTGCTGGTGAAGGCGTTTACCTTTAAAATCGCCCGCCGCATGGGGCGCAATATCGACAGCATTCCGGCGGAAACCCTGCGCACTCTGACGCGTATGGAGTGGCCGGGCAACGTGCGCGAGCTGGAAAACGTTATCGAACGGGCGGTATTGCTCACCCGCGGCAACGTACTGCAGCTCTCCCTGCCGGAGCGGGATATCGTGGAAGCCCCGCGGACGCCGGCGGTCCTGCCTGAGGAAGGTGAGGATGAATATCAGCTGATCGTCCGGGTGCTGAAGGAGAGCAACGGCGTGGTGGCCGGGCCGAAAGGCGCCGCCCAGCGGCTGGGGCTCAAGCGCACCACGCTCCTGTCACGCATGAAGCGGCTGGGTATTAATAAAGACGAACTGGTGTAACCTCGCGCGCTCCCCCTTTCCGCGCCGGTGAGAGGGAGCGCTGGCGCAGCGCGCTATTTATCGCTGGTAAAACCGTTGCTGGTCGCCAGTTCGGCAAACCACAGCGCATTGCGTTTTATCTGTCGCTCGCCGGTCTCCAGATCCAGTCGCCAGAAGCCGTAGCGCCGTTTGAAGGCATTGATCCACGACCAGTTGTCGATAAACGTCCACTGGTGCACGCCAAAGCAGTTCGCGCCGTCGGCTATCGCCCGATGCAGCTGCACCAGATGCTCCTCCATCAGCTGGATGCGGAAAGTATCGTCTATCACCCCGTCCGCCCCGGGCTCGCCCTCTGATTGTCGATCCATCGCGATGCCGATTTCCGCGAGATACCACTTAATATTGCCGTAGTTATCGCGAATATTGGCGGCAATGTCATAGATCGCCTGCGGCAGGATCTCGTTGTTATCACGATAAGGATTAAAGCGGCCCTGCGGGTTCACCGCGTTTTCGAAATAGTATTCCGGGGTGAAATAATCGAGGTCATATTCGCTCTCACGCGCTTTTACCCGCCGCGGCACATAATAGTTTACCCCAAGAAAATCGATATCCGCGCTGAGGATCAACGCCGCGTCGTCTTTGCTGGTCGTCGGCAGGCAGTCGTGGGCGGCAAGGATCTCGCACAGCGCTTTGGGGAATTCATGTTTTACCAGCGGGTCAAGGAAGCTGCGGTTAAAAAACAGGTCGGCATACCCGGCGGCTTTTTTATCCGCGTCGCTGTCGGTGAGGGTA
>OHKF01001189.1_pt1 | contig 11644 bp, 10 predicted proteins | sample 1568781 | NCBI WGS metagenome assembly OHKF01 (sample SAMEA3879580, study PRJEB24766) | human gut metagenome | biome: human-associated habitat; feature: feces | place: USA | collected 1985/1987
GATTCGTTATGATTTCCTTTGTCCTGCTGCCTAATCTTCGAAACAGATGTCCCTTTTTCTGCCCTGCATCTGTAAATTCAGATACATGTCTGCTGAAATAAGCCGCAATCTTTTCCACATCTGTTCCTGCATGATGAAGCACACGGCTTCCAAATTCTTCATCGTATCTTTTACCGGAAAGCATAACTTCCCGGTATTTTTTGTTTTCCTCTTCTACGATACTGACCTCATTCTCCATTCCTGCGGCAACAGCCTGGGCAAGCTCATACCGTGACATTTTCTCCCCGGAAGATAACTGATAAAGGGTATGTTTATGGTCTTTTGCCACCATTATCTGGTAGATAAACTCCACCGCATCCGCCTCATGCAGAAGCATTATTTTTTCATTCTGCGACGCAATGATCTCTCCGGTCTGGACTGCTTCGAGGCACATATCCGCACAGATCGTATCTGTATCCTCTTTCTTTCGTATTTCCCCATACAAATGATCGAGGCGGAGAATCACAACATCATTCCCCATCCTTGCATAATTTTTACAGATATCTTCTCCGATAGCGATCGCCTGGCCTTTCTTGCTGTATGCCCCGGTAGGATCATCCTCTGTCATAAACTGTGCGCTTCCACCGCCAAAAACACTCTCCGAAGAAAGATAGACAAACCTGCCTTTCTTTAAAGCGGTATAATTCATCAGTATATTCGTAAGTCCCGCTGCATAGGACGCCGCTGTGTTTTCCACCCTGTTCCAGGAAAAATTATGGTCATATGCCCCCAGAAAAACTACTACCTGTGGCATAATACTCTCTAATACCTCCCGCACACAGGCATCCTCATACGAAAAATGATACACTTCAAATACTTTCTTCAGGCTGTATCCCTTCTTTGGTTCTTCTGTCAGCACAAAGACCCTGTGTCCTTCCTTATTCAGTCTGTTGATCATAAGCCGCATAAAATTTCCGGCATTCCCAACTAGCAATATATTCATACCTGCTCCATTCTCAAATAATTCCCTGTTGTCTTAACTCCATCATAAACTGCCCTACGTCGCTTTGTGCGCAGGAGAATGACAATCCATATTCTTTTGCAAATGCCTGCATGATCTCATCCTCAGACATTCCTGAAATATACGCACGATATATATATGCACCGCACTCGTTCAACATGAATGGTTTTTTATATTGTTCCCCCTGCTCCATATCCAAAAGCCAGTATGCCCCCGCTGCCTGGCGTAATTGATACCTTTCTTTCATTGTAACTTATTTCCCCTCTTTTCGCCACTTTCGTTTTCTGTCAGGCAAAAAACTGTTCTGCCACAGTAATCTTTCCTATATATACGACCGGTCCTGTCATGAAAATTCTTCCATCCTTTTCAAATTCGATAAAAAGATCTCCACCGTGCATATGTACGGTCACTGCATCTTCGACTAATCCCAGACGGTGAGAAGCCGCTGCTGCCGCACAGGCTCCGGTGCCGGAAGCAAATGTATACCCCGCCCCGCGTTCATAAATTTCAACCTGTATATTTTTTTCATCTACGATCTGACAAAGCTGCATATTGATACGGTTTGGAAAATATTTTGCATTTTCCACATATGGTCCTAAATGCAGTGCTTTCTCACGATCTACCCTCTCAAGCATAATAACACAATTTGGATTTCCCATGGATACACAGGTCGCATTATAAAAATTGTCGCAGAAAAATATCGATTCTCCCACAACTTCTCCCTCAAATCCAAGTGCCGGGATCTGTTCTGCCTCAAAGACCGCATATCCCATATCCACACGCATACAGCTTCCAGCATCATCCAAAAATGTTACCAGTGTTTCCCCCGCTTTCGTGGTCAGATAATATTGCCTTTCTTTTACATATCCGGCATCTTTTAAATATCTTGAAAAAATCCGGATGCCATTGCCGCTTTTTTCAGCTTCACTTCCATCCGGATTAAAAATTCGTACTTTAATTTTTTTATCTTCCATAACCGGTCCGTACAAAATTCCATCTGCACCGACACCAATATTGCGTCTACAAAGCTGCCTTATCAATCTCTCATTTAAAACTACATCATTTTTCTTCGGATCAAAGATCAGATAATCATTGCCAACTCCATGGTATTTGCGAAGTATGATCTCAGACATCTTGATTCCTCTGCCATTTTCCTTGTGATATCATATGCAGAATAACAGGAAATGGTTACTCTACTCCCCCATTTTCAAACAACTGGTGAATATGTTCCGCCTTCTCATGGAGGATCTTGTCAATCTGATCTTTCGTCACTTCGTCTAAGTCTTTCTCCTGACCATATTTACCCGAATATGCGTTCGTTGCTTTATTGTAGTCCTCCTGCATATTGGGATCCATAGTCTGGTCTTGCGCATTTTCTGCCTCCGCAGTCTGCTTCTGCATCCCGGAATCAGCCTGCGTTCTCGGAATATAGTTCACATTCCAGTACTTGATAATACTTCTTGCGATACGTTCCCGTTCATTTCTCTTATCAATCATGTCTTTCATCATCACTGCACCACACTCTGTTCTGGTTTTTGATACCTTTTTATTTTAGCACGAAACCCATTGGAAAAAAAGTTAATTTCTGAATAAAATTCATCCTTTTGAAGCATGCTCTTTATGGTAAAGATAAAATTCCGGAGGATAAACAGCATGGCTTCTTATAAAGTAGAAATCTGCGGCGTCAACACCGCAAAACTCCCCATTTTGAAAGAAGAGGAAAAAGATGCTCTGTTTGCACGGATCAAACAGGGAGATACCGCCGCCAGAGAAACTTATATCAAAGGCAATCTCAGGCTGGTATTAAGTGTCATCAAACGTTTTTCCGGCAATCACGAAAATGTAGATGATCTGTTTCAGATCGGCTGTATCGGCCTGATCAAGTCCATCGACAACTTCGATCCGACGATCGGGGTTAAGTTTTCCACTTACGCAGTTCCCATGATTATAGGTGAGATAAGACGTTCCCTGCGCGACACTGCCTACAAGGCAATCCACACCAAAGAAATACTCTCAAAGACGGAAAACAAAGAGCCGACTCTCGACGAAATTGCCGCCGAATCCGGCATTTCTAAAGAGGACATCGTTTTCGCCCTCGATGCCATCCAGAGTCCTCTCAGTCTTTATGACCCGGTCTACACCGATGGCGGTGACACACTCTATGTCATGGACCAGATCAGTGACAAGAAAAACCGGGAAGAAAACTGGGTTGAAGAGCTGTCCCTAAACGATGCTCTCGACCGGTTAAACGAACGCGAAAATTATATCTTAAAGCTTCGCTTTTTTGAAGGAAAAACGCAGATGGAAGTGGCTGACGAGATCCATATCTCCCAGGCTCAGGTCAGCCGCTTAGAAAAATCTGCATTAAAATCCATTCGTCATTATCTGTCGCTCTAACGATCCCATTTATTGCACAGAGCATTGATCTGATCTGCAAATTTGCCAAGTTCTTTGTTTGGCATTCCCTCACACTTATTGATAACCGTGAGAAGTCTCTGGCCTGCAGCAAGCAGTCTTGCAAATACATTGCTCGATGCACGGCTCTTCTCTGTTATCTTCTTCTCTGCCCGTTCTCTGGATCCTTCGCGTACCTGTTCGCCGGTTGCAAGGTCAAATGCATCTCCCGGGAACGGCGCATAGGCCTCATACCCCAAAGTATCTTTCAAATGATCCGCGAACTGCTCCGTAACTTTGTCTTCCCCGTGTACCACAAATACTTTTTTCGGCTTATTTTCGAATGCTGCCGCCCATTTTGTCAGTTGTTCCACATCTGCGTGGCCGCTGATACCCGGCAGGTTCTCGATTCTTGCCGCAACCTCGATTGTCTCACCAAAGAGCCTTACCTCTTTTGCACCATTTAAGAGTGAAAAGCCAAGTGTTCCCGGCACCTGATATCCCACGAATAAGATCGTGGAATCTTTTCTCCACAGATTATGTTTCAAATGGTGGCGGATACGTCCCGCCTCACACATTCCGGATGCAGAGATAATAACTTTGGGATTATCATTAAAGTTGATCATTTTTGACTCATCACTTGTGATCGCCATTTTAAGTCCCGGAAATCCGATCGGATTAATCCCCTGCTGCACAAGTGCTCTCGCATCTTCGTCAAAACATTCTTCCACACTCTTGTTAAAAATGCTTGTCGCTTCAACCGCTAACGGACTGTCTATGTATACCTCAAAATTTTCAAATTCCGGCAGCAGATGCTCACTCTTGATCCTGCGGATAAAATAAAGCATCTCCTGTGTTCTGCCCACGGAAAATGCAGGAACGACCAGATTACCGCCGCGTTCATACAATGTTTCTTTGATCACTTTTGCCAGGGCGATCGCGAAATCCGGAGGTGTATTGTGTTTTCTGTCACCATAGGTTGACTCCATGATCACATAATCGGCATCTTTGATGTATTCCGGATCTTTGATGAGCGGACGGTTACCTGGTCCGATATCACCGGAAAATGCCAGTTTTACCTCTGTACCATCATCATCCCTCACCCACATTTCAATGCTTGAGGATCCAAGCAGATGACCTGCATCTACAAAACGGATCTCAAGTCCGTCACAGACTTTGATCTTTTTCTGATAATCACACGGCACAAAATGGCTCAGTACGCTCATCGCATCATTCATATCATAAAGAGGCACCACTTCCGGTTTTCCGGCCCGTTTTGCCTTACGATTGCGCCATTCTGCCTCGAACATCTGGATATGTGCACCGTCTTTGAGCATAATGTTGCAGAGTTCATTGGTCGCTAAGGTACAGTATATTTTGCCGCGGAAACCATGATTGTATAAAAGCGGCAATAATCCGGAATGATCAATATGTGCATGCGTCACAAATACATAATCGATCATCGCTGCATTGACCGGAATCTCCTGATTTGTGTACAGATCCGGCCCCTGTTCCATACCACAGTCCACCAGTATATGCTTATCTCCAAAGGATAGATAATGGCAACTGCCTGTTACCTCATGTGCTGCGCCTAAAAATTCCAATACCATATGAAGTCCCCCATTCTGTCTGCTTTTCTTTCATTATACTATTTTTCAGCTATATGCACAATATTTTTTCATATTTTATATATTTTTTAACTATTTTGTCGTTTTACCAGACAAAAAGCAGAGAGACTTTACTCAAGACGCACGATTTCTTTTTTCAGTCTTCCCATGATCTTTTTTTCCAGTCTGGATATGTAGGACTGGGAAATACCAAGCATATCCGCAACCTCTTTCTGGGTTTTTTCCTCTCCATCGATGGAATTTAACCCAAACCGCAGTTCAATGATCATCCGTTCCCTGCCAGATAGTTTTCCAATCGCTGTCTTAAGCAGCCGATGTTCCACATCCGTTTCAATGTCGTGATAGATCACGTCCTCATCGGTTCCTAAGATATCCGAAAGTAACAGCTCATTTCCGTCCCAGTCCACGTTTAAAGGCTCATCAATAGACACTTCCATTCTCGTTTTGCTGTTTCGCCGCAGATACATCAGAATTTCATTTTCAATGCATCTCGAAGCGTAGGTCGCAAGTTTGATATTTTTCCCGGGATTAAATGTGTTGATTGCTTTGATCAGACCGATCGTACCGATAGAAATCAGATCCTCCACCCCGACGCCGGTATTATCAAATTTTTTTGCAATATACACCACAAGCCGCAAGTTATGTTCAATCAGCTGTTTTCTTGCAAGCTGTCCGCTCTCATCACTGGTAAGCATCTCTATGCATACCGCCTCATCTTCACCGGCAAGCGGCGGCGGAAGTACCTCTGCGCCTCCGATATAATGCACCTCATCCTTTTTCTTTCGAAAAATACCGGGAAATATCATCGTTCTTATCTTTGGTATCGCAAATTTTATGTACATTTTCAATTCCACCTTAATTCTTATTTTCTGTCTTGCCGCCCTGTGGCATAATGCTCGAAGCATTTAAGAGCATTTCATATTCCTTACCGTCAAACAGCATCTTATCTGCGGTTCCAATCGCTGCATGTGGGATTTTTACCGCACGTTTTCCCTGAAAAACAGTCATTTCATCCACATTTGTTACCGCGATCAGTCCATCCTTTTCCCCCAGTGACCGATATGGCACAAAACGAACCAGATCCTTTTCTTTTGTAAAGAATTTTTCCGCCACAGATCCCGATAGAATACTGATCTCCTGTCCTGTGTACGGATCCGTCAGCTGATTCCCGCTATCCCAGTATGCACGCAGTCTGATATGCCTTTCTCCTTTTTTTAACTCTGCAGGATATATATGATTTCCATAAACGCGCCTTTCACCAAAACAGATCACTGCCGTAACAACTACCGCTGCCGCAACAAGCATCTGTAAAATTTCATTTTGCGAAAATATATGCTGTTCTAAGAGCCACTCAAGCGCACCTCCCTGTATCACGCACATAAAATAGGTCACAACCCAGTTTTCTAAATAACTGCGTTTTCCTTCCCAACCAAAACAAAAAAATACCATCCCTGTGTTTAAAACAAAATGTGCGATCAAAAAATACAGGATCCTGTTATTGATAAAGCACACCAGAAACAGATGAATCAGCGAAAACATCAGCGATACCGCAAACAGCCGCCCGGGATGTATCCTCCGTTTCAGCAGGCAGTTGCATCCAAGTATTGCCATATAGTCCATAAACAGATTTTCAAGCAGGAACACATCTGCATAAAATACATAGATCTCGTCTCACCCCTTTTCTCCAGACTCTTTCGTATCTTTACTGTTATTATAAAACAGTACAACTTTACTTTTTGTCAAAACAGGTACTCCAAATCCCGCAAATCATCCCTTATTTTCGACAAGCGTTGTTCTTTTCTATATATAAAAAGAGATTTATGTGTTTTCTCTTCAAACACATAAATCTCTTTTCAGATGTATAAACTGCTGCTGCAGCCCGCGTACTTTGCAGGCATATCTGTTGTTATGTTTTCTAATATTTTATCTCAGATATTATTTTCTTGAATTTTTAAGGAAATCCGGAATTTTAATATCCATTGGCTGTACTGTGCTCTCAGGCTGACGCGGTCTCTGAATACCAGAAAATGATGGTGCAGCCGTCTGTGTCTGCGTATGTGCCTGTACACTTGCGCCAAGATTTGCCGCCTGTCTGTTGATGCCAGGTGTTCCAACCGGTCTTGTAACGTTTGTTGTATTTCCATAGCGGAGATCCGGCATAATCTTGCTCTTCGGTGCTGCCGCATTCTCAAGTCCTGTTGCGATAACTGTGATCGTAGCTTCATCTGTCATAGACTCATCATACTTTGCACCAAAAATAATGTTTGCATTATCACCTGCAAGATCCTGAACATAGCTTGCTGCATCGTTCGCATCCATCAGGGAAATATCACCGGAAATATTGATAATAACATGGGATGCACCATTGATCGTGGTCTCTAACAGCGGACTCGCAACTGCAAGTTTGACAGCTTCGATTGCTTTGTCATCTCCCTTGGCATTACCGATACCGATATGTGCCATACCCTTGTCCTTCATAACGGTCTGCACATCGGCAAAATCCAGATTGATAAGTGCCGGCAGATTGATCAGATCGGTGATTCCCTGTACTGCCTGCTGTAATACTTCGTCTGCTTTCTTTAATGCATCCGGCATGGAAGTACGTCTGTCAACGATCTCTAAAAGTTTATCGTTTGGAATCACAATCAAAGTATCCACACTCTCTTTGAGTTTCTCAATACCGGATACGGCATTGATCATACGTTTCTTTGCCTCAAACTTAAATGGCTTTGTCACAACTCCAACGGTCAGGATTCCCTGCTCCTTGGCAATCTTTGCAACGACCGGTGCTGCACCGGTACCGGTACCGCCACCCATACCACAGGTAACGAATACCATATCTGCACCCTTGACTGCAGCGGATAATTCTTCTGCACTTTCCTCTGCTGCTTTCTCGCCGATCTCCGGCTGTGCTCCTGCACCAAGTCCTTTTGTAAGCTTTTCTCCGATCTGTATCAACGTAGGAGCCTTGCAAAGCTGCAACGCCTGCTTATCTGTATTTACTCCGATAAATTCGACTCCACCTATATTCTCATCAATCATGCGGTTCACAGCGTTATTACCAGCACCACCTACACCAATCACGATAATTTTGGCACTCGTATCTGTCTCTGTTGTCCGAATCTCCAGCATGGTTCTTCCTCCTCTTTCCTATAGCCCTGCGGCACCGTGAAACATAAAAATGTTTCATACGTACTCATATAGACTATAATATAATTTTTCATACAAATAATCAACCGAAAATTATGATTTTTTATTATCTTTTTTCGAACTTTCCGTTTTGTCAAACACAATATTTGTCGTTTCTTCTGTCCAGTTTTCTAAATGTAGTGTTCCTTCCATTCCCTGCAGCTGCGGCTTGATTTTTGCCAGCCGCTCCACTTTCTGGGTCAGAAATTCCAGGGAACCCATGGAAACTTTGACCGTCCCGTATGTCAGAACCGGCTCATTTTCCACACCATAGGTAATGGAATCCGGGATCAGGTCATTGCGTTTTAAAGCCTGCGTCAGCGTCAGAAGCTGCTTTAGCCGCTTTGAACCGATCGGCAGCTTTTCATACTGCACTACTTTTTTACAGTCAATCCCAAGGATCTGTGGTGTATCTTCAATCACACGGTCAGACAATTCCGTCACAATCCCGTCTTTGTCGAAATAGACGTTCTTATTGATCGAGGAGAGATACAGATATCCCATGATTCCTTTCTCATACACTTTGATATGCAGCGTCTGCGGATCTTTCAGGCTGATCTCCATCGTGTCCACAAACGGAACTTCACTGGTATTGACAAATTTATATTTCAGGAATACATACAGGGAATTCCAGGAATACTCATCGTTTAATACTGCTTTTTCAATCACTTTGGCATCGTAGAGTTTGTTTCCCTCCACCTCCACATTTTTTACTTTAAAAACGGTAAAAATGATCAGAACTGCCAGCGCAAGCACAATCAGGATTCCCAGTATCACCTGCAGAATGTTTTTTCTTTTTTTCTTTTTTCTTCGTTCTTCTTTAATCATGACAAACCTACTCGATCGTATCCAGACGGATGCCCTTCGACACGCTCAGCGCAAGCCCCATCTCTGCCATAAGGAATACAAGCGAGGTACCTCCGTAACTGATAAACGGCAGAATGACACCGGTATTCGGAATCGTATTGGTAACAACCGCAATATTTAAAACTACCTGAATCGCAATATGTGACATAATGCCCGTCACCAGAAGTGCCCCGTACAGATCCTTTGCATTATTGGCAATGACCATCATCCGCCAGAGCATCAGGACAAACAGAAGAATGACACAGACGGCACCGAAAAGGCCGAGTTCCTCACAGATAATGGAAAAAATCATATCATTCTGTGCCTCCGGCACATTGCCCAGCTTCTGCAGACTCTGTCCGAGTCCTTTTCCAAACAGCTTGCCGGATCCGATTGCATAGAGTGCCTGCATGGTCTGATATCCCTTATCTCCCGCTGTCTCCGGATGTTTCCATGCCTCCACACGGTCACTCCGGTAAGACGCGATATTGATAAATGCGAAAATAAACAGCACCCCCAGCACGGCAACCACAAAAAACTCTTTGTACTTCGGGCTTGCCACAAACAGCATACAGACGGCAATTCCAAGAATGATAATCGCCGTACTCAGGTTGTTTACCGCGACAAACACAACAAGCGGCACCAGACGGATTCCTACTTTTGCCATGCTTGAAACCTTATCCAGCTGCTTGGGAATACGCTCGATCAGCATCGCCAGATAAATAATGATGGCAATCTTTGCAAGCTCCGATGGCTGAAAGCCGATCGGTCCGACCTGAATCCAGCGGGACTGTCCGTGGGAGCTTCGCGTCAGCCCCGGTATCTTTGCCAGAACGACAAAGCAAAACCCCAGGGCTCCCCAGTATGCCAGCCTTCCGAATTTTCTCCACACATGATAATCCTTCTTTGCAAAATAGAACATAAAAACAAGACCGATTGCGATATTTCGCGCCTGCAGTTTCAGATAATGTGCACTGTCCCCATATTTATTTGCTGATGTATACGAACTGGAACTGTAAAGCATCACCAGTCCAAAACATAATAGGAAAATAATGATAAACAACAGATTATAGTCAAAATATGTTGTTTTCTTTTCCCCACGTCTCCGTTTCGGCACGACTCACTACTCCTCTAATCCACGAACGATTTCTTTGAATATCCGTCCACGCTCCTCATAGTTCGGGAACATGCCCCAGCTGGCACATGCCGGTGAAAGCAGAACCGCATCCCCGGATACTGCATGGTCATAGCAGTAACGGATCGCTTCCTCAAAGGTCTCACAGCGCACGGTATCCATAAAACCATGCTTATGCGCACACACTTCAATCTTTTCTGCTGTCTGTCCGATCAGCACCAGTTTTTTTACTTTTCCGTCAAATGCATCAATCCACTCATCGTATGTGGACTGCTTATCATAACCGCCTCCGATCAGAAGCGTTGGACGGTTCATCGCACGGATTCCCTGAATTGCGGCATCCGGGTTGGTTCCCTTGGAATCGTTGTAAAAACGAACCCCTCTTTTTTCGGTCACATACTCGATCCGGTGTTCTACCGCCTGGAAACGCTTCAGCACCTCCACGATTTTCTCCATCGGCACTCCGAAATTCACACTCATGGCAGTTGCGGCCATGACATTTTCATAGTTATGCCGTCCCAGCAGATTCAGATCATTGACATTGATCACCTTCTCGGTGTTTCCGTCATGCGCATAAAAGATTTCCTCTCCGTCGAGATAAAATCCTTCAGCAAGTTTTCTTGCACTGCTGAACCAGACCACATGCACCGGTGCGCTCTCTCCGAATGCCCGAAGCACTTCATCCTCATAATTAAGCACACAGACCTCATCCTTTGTCTGATTGGTGGTGATTGCCTCTTTGGTCTTAATATAACAATCCATGGTGTGATGACGGTTCAGATGATCCGGTGTAATATTTAAGATTGCAGATATTTGTGGATGGAACTCATGAATGGTTTCCAGCTGGAAACTGCTGATCTCTGCGACGGTTACGGTTTCATCCATCATTGTGGCAGCCTCGGAAGTATACGGAATTCCGATATTTCCAACCACGCGCACATCCTTGAAATAATTTTTCATGATTTCTCCGGTCAATGCTGTCGTAGTGGTCTTTCCGTTTGTTCCGGTGATTGCAATCAGTCTGCCTTTTGCGAAGGAATATGCAAGTTCAATCTCGCCCCAGATGCAGACGTTCTGTGCACGCATCCGCTCTACGACCGGCAGATCCGTCGGGACGCCCGGACTTAAGACTGCTACATCAAATGCGCGCAGCTGCTCATCCGTCAGCTCCCCCAAAAGCACCGGCATTCCTTTCAGTTTCGGTGCCTTTTCATATAACTTTTCTACATCCAGATCTTTGTTTCCATCATAGAGAACAGTTTCAATTTTTTTATCCAATAACAGTTCTGACGCAGCAATGCCGCTCTTTCCGGCTCCCACAACCAGAACCTTTTTTCCTTCAAGTTTCATTACGATCAACCTCCATCTTTGCGTATAATTACGATTATAAGGTATTTACTGCTCCAATTCAAGGTAAGGCAGTATGTTTTCGAAAATTTCCTTTGCCACAGG
>OHKF01001204.1_pt1 | contig 11572 bp, 13 predicted proteins | sample 1568781 | NCBI WGS metagenome assembly OHKF01 (sample SAMEA3879580, study PRJEB24766) | human gut metagenome | biome: human-associated habitat; feature: feces | place: USA | collected 1985/1987
GATCGCTATTATCGTATTAGTATGTCTAATTGTGGCTTCTGTATATAGCTTTTTTATAACTAAACCTGTATATAAAATAAGTACAAAGTTATTTATAGGTAAAGAAGTAAGCGACGGGGCATCAGATTACAATAGTAGCGAAGTTCAGATGTATCAAAAACTAATGAAAACATATGCTGGAATTGCAAAATCAGATGATGTAATTCAAAGAGCACTAGATAGAGGAGATAGTAATGCTAGTGCAAAGTCTATTTTATCTAACCTAGAAGTAATAGCCGGAAATGATGACCAGTTTTTGACCATATCATTAAGTACTAAAGAACCAGGAGAGGGCTTAAAGGTATTAAATAATATTATTGATGAGTTTATAGAAACATCATCAAAGATATATGCCAATGGTAATGTTAGTATAGTAACAACACCTAAATATCCTGAATCAGCAATTAGCCCTAATAAGAAACTAAATATAGCTATTGCATTTATGATAGGAGTAATGTGTTCTGTAGGTTTAGCATTATTGTTAGAATTTATGGATAACACTGCAAAGAGCAAGGAAGAAATAGAAGAAATACTAGGAGTATCTGTTTTAGGAATTTTACCTGAATATACAGATGAAGATAAGTTAGATGATTTTAAGAGTAAAAGGATTTTGGGAAATAAACATCTAAGAAATAAAAAAAGAAGGAGGAAAAATAAGGGTGAAGAATATTCTAGAGAATCCTACAACGATATATGCGGAAGCGTATAGTAAGCTTAAAACAAGTATTAAGTATTCATCTGCAGATAAAAATAACAAAGTATTTCTTATAACATCATCAGAAAAAGGTGAGGGTAAATCAACAACAGCGACAAACCTAGCAATAAGCTTATCTTTTGATAAGAAAAAAGTTTTGCTTGTAGATTGCGACTTGAGAAGACCTTCTTTACATAAGTATTTAAGGATTAGTGGAGAATGTGGATTAACAGAAGTAATAACAGGGGAAACAAACGTAGAAAAAGCAATAGTTAATATAAAGGATAATCTATTTTTTTTACCTTCAGGAAATAGACCACCAAATCCTGCAGAGCTATTGGGAAGTGAAAATTTTGAATTAATGTTAAAGGAACTAAAGGATATATTTGATTATATTATAATTGATTCCCCACCTCTTAGGGTAGTGGCTGACGCACAAATTCTAAGTTCGAAAGTAGACGGAGTTATATTGGTGGTGAAATATGGGTTTACAAAGAAAGATGAACTTTTAGTATGTAGAGAAACTTTAGAATTAGTTGGCGGTAAGTTAATTGGAACAGTTATAAATGGGGACAAGAAAGAGAATGATTACAAGTATTACTATTATTAAAATAATTGTATTTAAATCAATCTAAATGCGGATACTCCTTAATAGACAGTTCTATTTAAGGAGTATTTTTATGAAGAAAATTATAAGAAGTTCTATGGTTTCAATAGCAATAATACTTTTTTTAAATATACCTAGTATAGTATTAGCACTTGATTTAAGTGCTAAAGATATAAATGATATAAAATATCAATTAAGAATTGTTGGGATAAATTCATATTGTAGTGATAATATAATAACTTACATGAAAAACTTAAGTTTATCTAGGGAAGAGTTATTAGTCATTGAAAAAGAATGCACAGAAGTTATAAACTTAATCCATGGGAAAAACTTTATAAGTGATTTATCTTTATCTGAAATGTATTACTTTTATAAAACATTATCATCTATAATAAATAATTTAAATATGGGTTTTAGTATTAATATATTTAATAAAAGTATAGCTATTAAAAATATAAGTAATGGTGATATTTTAATGAAAGGAAGTATAAAAGAAGTTGGGGGATATATAGAGAATGTAAAAAGGAATAATTCTATTAAGGACATAGTTAATATTTTAGATAGAATTGAATTTAAAATTCTAGGAGAAAATAGTGGCTTTTCCAATAAAGTTCTTAATTCTAATATCCCAGACTTTGCTATTAATGTTATAAATGAATTTGAATGGGTACTAAATTTTTAGTACCTTTTTGTTTTGTTTTTTATTTGCTGATATAATAGGGGTAATATTTTAATAATATGGGGGCGTAGTATGATAAATGAAGTGATAAATGGAATCAAACCATTATATAAAGATAAAATCGAAGAAGCTAAAATAAGAGTTGATTCCTTAGCAAAGCCTTTAGGAAGTTTAGGAAGACTTGAGGATTTAGCAATACAGATTTCAGGCATAACAGGAAATATAAAGAATTCCATACGAAATAAAGGTATTATTATTATGAGTGCGGATAATGGAGTGGTTGAAGAAGGGGTAGCCTCCTCTCCACAATATGTAACTTTAGCCCAAACAAAGAATTTTATTAAAGGTAAAACTGGAGTTTGTGCAATAGGTAAAACAAATGATACAAAGTTAATTGTTGTAGATATAGGAATAAATTCTGATGAAAAAATAAATGGGATTGTGGATAAAAAAATATCTAAAGGAACTAGAAATATATATAAAGAAAATGCTATGAGTTATGAAGAAGCTAAAAGGGGAATTGAAATAGGAATTGAGATGGCTAAAAAAGCTAAGGATGAAGGCTTTGATATAATTGGTGTTGGGGAAATGGGAATAGGTAACACGACAACATCTGCAGCAGTTTTAATGTGTTTGATTGACTGTAAAGTTGATAAAGTAGTTGGTAAAGGTGCTGGGGTTACTGAGGAGGCCTTTAATAAGAAAAAGCTAGTGGTCAAAACTGCTGTTGAAAGTAAGGATATAAATAGAATGGACCCAATGGATATAATATCAAAGGTTGGAGGGTACGATATAGCTGGAATGACAGGAGTGTTTTTAGGAGCTGCATATTATAGAATACCAGTTGTTATTGATGGCTTTATTTCAGTTGTATCAGCCCTTCTAGCATCAAGGCTTAATCCTATTGTAAAGGAATATCTTATACCTTCTCATAAGTCTAAAGAAATAGGATATAATTTAGCTATAGAGGAGTTAGGACTTGAGCCAATGCTTAATTTGGGAATGAGACTTGGAGAAGGTAGTGGCTGTCCAATAGCATTTTCTGTAGTGGAGTTTGCATTGTCTATGATGAATAATATGGCAACCTTTGAAGAAGGGGAAATTGATAATTCTTATCTTGAAAAAATAAAAGGAGAAGAAAATTATATAGTATGATAATATTTGTTGTTGGCGGGTCTAAAAGCCAAAAGTCCAATTATGGAGAGATTATTGCAGAGAAGTTATTTAATAAGGGAAATTTATATTATCTAGCTACCATGAAACCTTATGATGATGAGGATTTAAAAAGAATAGAGGAACATATAAAAAACAGAAGTGGACATGGCTATATAACAATAGAAGTTCCAAGGGATATTAGTAGCGTTTTACCAATGCTAAATAAGGGTGATACAGTACTACTTGATAGTATTACATCTCTTGTTACTAATGAGATGTTTAATAATAAACAGATTGTGAAAAATGTTAAAGATAAAATTATAACAGAAGTAAATGAGATTTCTAAGAAGGTTTCTAATTTAGTTATTGTATCAGATTATGTATTTAGCGATGGAATTAGGTATGATGATTTTACAGAGGATTTTAGAAAAGAACTTGGTATTATAAATTGTGAAATAGCTAAAATGTCACAGGCTGTAATAGAGAGTTCCTTTGGAAATATTATAGTACATAAAGGTAAGGAAAGGATTAATAATGAAGAACTTATTGAATGCATTTAATATGGCAGTTAGTATGTTTACAGTAATACCATTGCCTAAATATATATGGGAAGAAAAATCTGCAAAGTATATGATGAGAATATATCCATTTGTAGGATTTATAGTAGGGCTTATATGGTATGGGGGAGGAGTACTTCTTAAGTATTTTGAAATAAGCTTAATGATGTCAACAGGTATTTTATTAACTCTTCCTTTTATAGTTACAGGTTTTATACATCTAGATGGATTTATGGATGTTTGTGATGCACTCCTTTCTAGAAAATCTAAAGAGGATAAGCTGAAAATTTTAAAGGATTCTAGAGTTGGTGCCTTTGCTGTTATAGCTTTAGGTCTTTTGTTTATTATGGATTTTGCAGGAATTTACACTGCATTAGAAAAGGATTTTAATTTAATTGCTCTTATATTAATACCTATAATATCTAGGACTATAGCAGCATACATTATTATCTCTAATGAGCCTTTAGGGGAAAGCTATTATGGAAATCTCTTTAAAAATGGGACAGGAAAAATAGATAAGATAACCCTAGGGATAACTTTTATAATTATATTAATTTTGAGTTATTTCTTAGGAAATAAATATATAATAATGCCATTAGTTATGGGAGTTGTAGGGTTAATTCTTTTAAAAAATTGCAAAAAAGAACTTGGTGGAATTAATGGAGATGTAGCTGGATATATTCTCGTATTAACTGAGGTATTTGGAATTTTAGTTTTAGCTATTATATAAGGAGAAGGATATGGAACTATATTTTGGTGGAGCCTATAACGGTAAGCTTAGGCTTATAAAGGAAAAGTTTAATATAGATGAGAAGGATATATTCTTCTGTGGAGAAGGTAAAATAGACTTTTCAAAGAAGGTTATATGTGGAATTCATATGTTTATTTATAATGAAGTAATTAATGGTAGAGATGCAATGGCGTTTTTTAAGAAAAATATAGAAAGATTTAATGATAAAATAATTATTTCAGATGATTTATCATCTGGTATAGTACCTCTAAAAAAAGAGGATAGAAAGTGGAGAGAGGAAACAGGAAAAGTGCTACAATTTTTAACTATTAAAAGTAATAAGGTTACAAGGGTATTTTGTGGTCTTCCTATGGTTTTGAAGGATGAATAAGATAGTTTTGTATTTAATAAGACATGGAAAAACACTATGTAATGAAAGAAGATTGTATTGTGGTAAGTCAGATGTTTCATTGAGTGAATTAGGGTATAAGGAGATTCTTAAATTAAAATCTACTGTAGATTATCCAAAGTGCAGGTTAAATTATACAAGTGGTGCTAAAAGGGCAAATGAAACTTTTGAAATTATTTTTCCAAATTCAAAATACGCAAAGAAGAATGATTTTTTTGAATATAATTTTGGAGATTTTGAGATGAAGTCCTATGATATGCTAAAGGATAATAGTGATTATATAGCTTGGATTATGGATGAAAGTAAAAAGGTAAAATGTCCAAATGGTGAGTGTAAAGAAGAGTTCTATAGAAGACTTAGTAAGGCTCTAAGGAGACTTTTTAGGGAAGTTATAGAAAAAGGTGAAGAGGAAGCTTTACTTATTTGCCATGGTGGTGTTATAGGTACCTTACTTGAATTATTCTGCAAATCCTCAAAGGATTTTTATACAATGCAACCTAGTTGTGGTAGGGGATATAAGTTAGAGGTTAAAGTTGATAAAGATATAGAAATAAAAATACTAGGGGAGATTTAAGAAATGTTATCATATACCATAGGTTTAGTGTTAGATTTTATAATAGGAGATCCTAATAATCCTTTTCATCCAGTAAGAATAATAGGATCTTTAGGTATTAAGCTTGAAAATATAACAAGAAGAGTATTTAAGAACTTAAAAATATCTGGATTTGTAACATGGTTAGGAGTTATATTAATAACTTTTTTAGTTAATTCATTAATAGTTAGGCTTGCTTTTAGTATAAGCAATATATTTGGAATTATTATTGAAGGGATATTATTATATTTTTGTATATCTTCTAAGGGATTAAAGGTAGAAGGATTAAAGGTAATTAAAGTTTTAGAATCAGGTGATATTGAGGGGGCAAGGAAGCAACTATCCTACATAGTAGGAAGAGATACTAAAGTTCTAGATGAAGAAGGAATTATTAGAGCTGTAATTGAAACAGTAGCAGAAAATACATCAGATGGAATAATAGCGCCACTATTATTTGGAGCTTTAGGTGGTGCACCTCTTGCTATGACATATAAAGCAGTTAATACTTGTGATTCAATGTTTGGATATAAGAATGATAAGTACATAGATTTTGGGTTTGTACCTGCAAAGATGGATGATTTATTTAATTATATTCCAGCAAGAATTACAGGATATTTAGTGATTTTTGCTGCATTTATATTGGGACTAGATTATAAAAATAGCTATAGAATTTATAAGAGAGATAGATATAATCATACTAGTCCTAATAGTGCTCATCCAGAATCAGCTGTTGCAGGAGCTTTAGGAATAAGACTTGGAGGAGCAAATTATTACTTTGGTAAGATTGTAGAAAAGCCAACAATAGGTGATAAGAATAAAGTAATAGAAATTTCAGATTTATATAAGACAAATAATATTTTATTAGTAGTTACTTTATTAGGATTTAGTGTTGGACTTATTATAATAGTTCTTGGAGGGTTAATATAATGAACTTAGGACACGGTGGAAATGTAGAAGAGATATGTAGAAAATATAATGTTTGTGAAAAAGAGATTATAGATTTTTCTGCTAATATAAATCCTTTAGGAATTTCTAAGAAAGTTAAGGAAGAAATGATTAAATCTTTAGACAGAATAGAAAGGTATCCAGATATAACTTATCACGATTTGAGAATGGGTATTTCTGAATATGAAGGTATTGATTATAATAATATACTTTTAGGTAATGGAGCAGCTGAGGTTATATTTAATGTAATTAGAGGGCTAAATCCTAAAAAGGTTCTTATTCCAGCTCCAACCTTTTCTGAATATGAAGATGGTATAAGGGCTATTAATGGAGAAATAGTTTATTATAAATTAAATAGGGAAAATTTTAAGTTAGATGATGGATTTTTAGAAGCTATAGATAAAAGTATGGATATGCTTTTCATCTGTAATCCTAATAATCCAACAGGGCAGTTAGTATCTAAGGAGTTTTTAATTAAAGTGTTAAATAAATCTTCCAATACTAAGGTTGTTATAGATGAGTCATTTTTAGATTTTATAGAAGATAAAAGTAGATACTCTTTAATAGACATGTGTAAAGAGTATGAAAATCTTATCATAGTTAAGTCTCTTACAAAGTTTTTTAGTTTTCCTGGCATAAGAGTAGGTTATGGAATTACAGGAAACGCTGAATTTATTAGAAAGATTAACAAGGTTTCTGTGCCATGGTCTATAAATACAGTTGCTTCAACTGGAGCAATAGTCGCGTTGAAAGAAAGAGAATACCAGAAAAATTCAATAGATTTTATAAAAAATGAAAAAGTATTTTTATATAATGAGTTATGTACGTTTAAAGAATTAGAGGTCTTTGAGGGGGTAGTTAACTTTATATTTTTTAAGACTAGAATAGATATTAATTTAAAAGAAGAACTTATTAAGCATGGAATAATTATAAGAAGCTGTAGTAATTATATAGGGTTAGGTTCTGATTACTATAGGGTTGCTGTAAGAACTAGAGGGCAAAATGAGAAACTTATATATGCTCTAAGAAAGGTATTTAATAAATGAAAGATATATTGATTATACTAGATGGATTTATGGAGGAGTGTCTTGAGGGACATTCCTTTAAAAAACTTCTTTTTGGAGATATGAAGTTAAATTATACTGAAATGAAAGAAGACTTTTCAGTGGAAGGAAAGGATTTAGATAGTTTAAACTGTATTTTTAAAATGCTTGGTTACGATAGTTCTAAGGTAGATATCGGAGAAAGGGCCTTTTATGAAGCTTTAAATAGGGGGATAGAAATAAAAGGTGGAAGTGGTATTTATAGGTGCAATATAATTAAGGTTAATAATGGAATACTAGAAGATTTTACTGGTGGAGATTTAGATAAAAATATAGGAGAAGTTTTAAAAGAATTAAAAGTAGAAGGTGGATATTTTTATCCATGTTACCAATATAAGAATTTACTTCTTTTAAATGAGATTGTACAGGAAAAGCTTAACCCACCGCATTTTAGTGTGGGTAAAAAAGTAGAAGAAATTATGCCTGAAAATAAAAGATTAAGGAATATAATTAATTACTCCTATGAATTTTTCAAAGATAGGGATTTAGAAGGATTAATGCTTTGGCCTTGGGGGGCCTCGGGTGAGGTGAAATTGAAGAAGTATAATAAGGAATCAGTGTTAATCGGAGGAATAGATTTAATTTGTGGTATGGGAAAGGCTTTAGGAATGATAGTTGTTCAACCTAAAGGAGCTACAGGGGAGTGGAACAGCGCGTTGCATAATAAACTAGAAGGTGTATTAGAGTGGCTTCCAAAAGCTAATAATATTATTTTACATGTAAATGGATTTGATGAGCTTTCTCATAGAAAAGATTTTAAAGGCAAAATACAGTTTTTAGAAAAAGTTAAAAATGAGCTTCTTTTTCCTTTATTAAATCAGAAGGGGATAAATATAAGAATAACTTGTGACCATAGGACAGATTCCTTTACAGGTAGTCATGAAAAAGGATATGTACCATATCTAAGTATATTTAATTGACAAAATATAAGCCTTTAACTATAATTATTAGGAATTGACTTGTTTTAGGTGTTTTACTTAATAGGGAATGGAGTGTAAATCTTCAACTACCCCAGTAACCGTGAAATGGACAAAATCTAGTTAAGCCACTGCATAATTATTTATGTGGGAAGGTTAGATTGCGGATGAAGTTAAGTCGGGAGACCTGCCTAATAACGATGGTACTATTATTCTCTGAGGGTGGAATTATAGGGTACGTAGGTCATTTTACTTATTGTACAAAAAAGTAGAATGTATATGCATACCTTATGGGTATGCATTTTTTTATCCTATGTTTTCAATTCAAAACCCCATAATGTAAATGGAGGGATTAAAAAATGAAACTAACAAAAAAACTAACAGGTCTTATTTTATCTACTATGATGTTACTAACATTATTAGTAGGTTGCTCAGATAAGGCTGTAACAATGCAAGACAGAGAAGGAAATGACTTTACTAAGCCTAGCAAGGTGGAAAGAATAATATCAACAGCACCATCTAATACAGAAGTTTTAGTTGCTTTAGGGCTAGCAGATAAGTTAGTTGCTGTAGATAAATATTCGGTTGATGTTGAAGGAGTAAGTTCAGATATAACTAAAATAGATTTTAGAAATCCAGATGCAGAAGCTATAATAGCTTTAAATCCTGATATAGTAATAGCATCAGGTCATAATAAAGCCGGAGATGAAGATCCATTTGCTTTAATAAAAGAAGCTGGAATTCCAGTTGCATATATTCCAAGTAGTTATAGCATTGAGGGAATATATGGAGATATAGAATTTATAGCAAGTTTAACTGATACAGAAAAAGAAGGTAAAGAGTTAGTAAATTCAATGAAAAAAGAAGTTGATGCTATAAAAGCTATAGGTGATACAATTCAAGATAAGAAAAATGTTTATTTTGAAATAGGAGCAGGTTCAGGACTATATACATTTGGAAATGAAACTTTCTTAAATGAAATGATAGAAACTATAGGAGCTACTAATATATTTGGAGAAGAAAACTCATGGATAACAGTAACTCCAGAGGCTGTAATAGATGCAAACCCAGATGTTATATTAGCTAATACACCAGGTACAAATGAAGCAGGGTTAACTGCTGTTGAAGATATAGTAAGCAGAGAAGGTTGGGACACAATAACTGCTGTGAAAAATGGAGATGTTTATCAAATAGATAAAAATTCATCTTCAAGAGGCTCTCAAAATATTATTAAGGCTTTAAAAGAAATGGCTAAAGCTGTTTATCCAGATGAATACAAAGGCTTATAAAAATAAAATATTATTAATACTATCAATTCCACTAGTATTATTAACAGTATGTATTGGAACTTCCGTAGGGAGTTCCAATATTAGCATATTTGACACTTTTTCTATACTAGCTAATAAATTTTTTAGTGTCCCATTATTAGAAGGAATTGATCCAAAGCAGGTAACGATTATTTGGAACTTAAGATTACCTAGAGTTTTATTAGCTTTCATGGTTGGAGGATCACTAGCAGCTAGTGGAGCAATAGTACAATCGGTATTAAAAAATCAATTAGCTTCACCATATACCTTAGGCTTGTCTTCAGGGGCGTCTTTAGGTGTTGGAATTATAATTGTTACAGGAGCATCAATACCATTTTTAGGTAGATTAACTATGCCAATAGTTGGTTTTCTTTGTAGTTTAATTACCATGATAATAGTATTAAAATTTGCTGAAAAAGTAGATAGAGGTCTATCTAATACAACCATTATTTTAGTTGGTATGGTATTATCATTATTTTTTAGTGCTACATTAACTACAATTTCAGCATTAGCATCAGATAAAATGGAAAGTATAACTATGTGGTCTATGGGATCATTTTCTATGAGGGGATGGAGCTATGTTAAAGCTGGAATTCCATTTTTTATTGTAGGAATTTTAGGTGTTTCATTTTATTTTAAAGAAATGGATGTTTTAACCTTTGGAGAAGATCAAGCAAAAACTATTGGAGTAGATACAAATAAAGTTAAAAGAAAACTATTTTTATTTGTAGCAATACTTACAGGAAGTGCAGTTGCACTTAGTGGAACAATAGGATTTATAGATTTAATTGCACCACATGTTGTTAGAAAAATATTTGGGTCTAAACATGCTTATGTTATACCTATGTCAGTAGTGTTAGGTGGTTGTATGATGATAATAACTGATTTAGTAGCAAGAACTATAGTATCACCATCAGAATTACCAGTAGGAGCAATAACGGCATTAATTGGAGGACCATTTTTTGCTTATATATATTTTAAAAAATCAAAGTAGGTGATAGTTTAATGCTAGAAGTAAAAGGTGTTAGATGTGGTTATGATAATAAGGAAATTGTTAAAGGCGTAAGCTTTAATATTGAACGTGGTAATAATCTTTGTATAGTTGGGCCTAATGGATGTGGGAAAAGTACACTTTTAAAATCTATAGCTAATCTTTTAGATTATAAGGGTAATATAATATTAGATTCTAAAGAAGTGAAAAAGTTAAATAGAAAAGATTTAGCAAAAAATGTTGCACTAATGACTCAAGCAAGTAATATTTATTTTCCATATACAGTTTATGAGACAGTTTCTTTAGGAAGATATGCACATTTAAAGGGTGTGTTTTCAAAAATAAATAAAAATGATGAAGAAATAATACTTAAGAGTATAGAAAACGTAGGATTACTGGATATAAAAGATAAGTTAATAAGTGAATTGTCTGGTGGACAATTACAAAGAGTATATTTGGCAAGAGCATTTGCACAGAATCCAGATGTAATTCTTTTAGATGAACCTACTAATCATTTAGATTTGAAATGTCAAATAGAAATATTAGATTATTTAAATAAATGGACTAAAGAAAATAATAAAATTGTTGTTGCAGTATTACATGATTTAAATTTAGTTCAGGCTTTTGGAGAAAAAGTAGTGATGATGAATCATGGAGAAATAGTTAGCTACGGTACACCAAAAGAGGTATTAAGTGAAAATAATTTAAAAGAAGTTTATGGCGTTGATGTAAAGGGATTTATGCTTGAAGTTTTAGAAAAATGGAAATAGCGTGTAATAGAATTATAATAATGAATGAAAGCTTATATGTAATAATATAAATATCTAATATAAATAATAGAATTTAA
>OHKF01001206.1_pt1 | contig 11558 bp, 12 predicted proteins | sample 1568781 | NCBI WGS metagenome assembly OHKF01 (sample SAMEA3879580, study PRJEB24766) | human gut metagenome | biome: human-associated habitat; feature: feces | place: USA | collected 1985/1987
AGTATTTCTACCTGAAAGTAGAAGATTCCGGAATCGGTATTCCGGAGGAGTCTCTGGATCATATTTACGAACGATTTTACCGGGTGGATAAATCCCATTCCCGTGAGATCGGAGGAACCGGACTGGGACTTGCGATTACAAGAAATTCCATACTGATGCATCGCGGCGCAATTAAAGTACATTCTGTGATGGGCGAGGGAACAACCTTTGATGTTCGTATTCCGCTCAACTATATTGCATAGGAGGAAAAAGATGAGAAAAAAAATAATTTCAATCATACTCCTTGTGGCAATGGTACTCACAATGGCTGCCGGATGTGGAAAAAAAGAAGATAAAAAAGACTATTTTGTATTTTATGTAAACAATGAGCTGACAAAGGTTGTTGCGAAAAAGATTAGCCTGCAGCATACTTCATCCGGCAAAGCACAGGTGAAGGAACTGCTCAAAGATCTGCAGACACAGCCGGAGGATGCAACGCTTCGAAGAACCATTCCACGCAAAGTAAAAATCCAGAATATAGATCTGATCTCTTATCAGATTACGGTGGATTTCAGCAAGGAATATTACGATATGAAACCGACGGAAGAGATTCTGACCAGGGCTGCAATTGCAAAGACACTGCTGCAGCTGAGCCAGTATGTGACCTTTACTGTGGATGGAAAACCGCTTGTGGATGCCTCGGGAGCAAATGTAGGTGCCATGAATCTGGACAGTTTTGTGGAGAATCCGGGAGAACAGATCAATTCCAGCCAGAAAGCAACACTGAAACTTTATTTTTCAAATAAGGCGGGTACCAGACTGGTTCCGGAAACCAGAGAGGTACATTACAGTTCCAACATTTCACTGGAAAAACTGGTGATGGAACAGCTGATTGAGGGACCAAGAAAAAGCGGACTCTTGGCAACGATTCCTTCGGAGACGAAACTGATTACGATCACAGTGGTGGATGGGGTCTGCTATGTCAATCTGGATTCGGCATTTTTAAAGACGCCAACCGGGATCAACAGCAATGTTTTTGAATCAGAATCAGGAAATCTCGGAACCTGTTGTTTTATACTCTATCGTGGATTCCCTGACGGAACTGACGGGAATCGATAAAGTGCAGATTTCCATCAACGGAGACACCAGTGGCAAATGCCGTTACACGTATAAACTGTCAAAGATGTACAAGGCAGATGACCGGCTGGTCACAAAAGAAAGCGATGAGAAAGTAGAATCTACGGAATAGGAAAAGAAAGCGTGAGGAAAAGACCATTTCTTTTGCTTGCCACAGAGTTTCTGCTGGGGATTGTGTGTGTCAGAGAGCAGCTGCCGGCATGGGGTGTGCTGGCAGTTCTGTTACTGGTATATACCACTCCATGGAAGGAACGGGGGATGCGGAAAGTTCTGTTTGCGGCAGGACTTCCCGGTATGTTTCTTTTGGGGATGCTGCAGATGCAGCGACAGATCGATTTCAGGCAGCAGTACCTGCAGAAACTCACAGATGGCCAGGAGGTTCGCCTGGCGGGAAAGATTGATCGGATAGAACCGAAAACCAGATGCGTTTATTACTATTTAAAAGATTGCACGGTGGAAGCAGAATCGCAGACACTGCCATGCAATGATGTAATCGCATATGTTTCTTCTGCCAGCCATTCGGCTGGACAAATCCTGAATATTGAGGGTACAATTTCATTATTTACAGAAGCATCCAATGAAGGGATGTTTGATGCCCGGCAGTTTTACCAGAGTCAGAAAATTGATTTCGGCATATGGGTCACAAAGATCAGCCGGGTCTATGGAAAACCGGATCGTTACCGGTGCGCACTACAGAATATGAAAAAGCGTGCAAATGACGTGATCCGGCATTCTATCCGGGACGATGGCGTGCTTTCTGCGATGCTGTTAGGGGAAAAGGGGGCTCTGGATGCAGAGATAAAATCTTTGTATCAGAGAGCGGGGATCGCCCATGTGCTTGCTATTTCCGGTGTTAAGACTCTAAAGTTGGGTATCCCCCTAGTGCCTGAAACCCGCATAAACTGGGGATTTGTGCCACTACATATCGCTATAATTTACATTCTAAAACTGTGCTTAGACGAGGAAATTATTCCCCGTTGCCGTTTTCCTTGTTCAAGGGGGTATTTCACAAAATGTATAAATTGGCAAAAGAAGCAATAATTCAGCGTAAGTTTAATCTTATGGCAGAAGTCTAAAAAATGGCAAAAGGAGAAGATACATATGGCATATAAAAAATATAGAGAAATGAAGGTTTATGAAGCAAGCGGATACCAGTACAAGCGAACCCCAAGCATTGTTCTGAAAGGGAAATGGCTGTCGGATCTGGGATTTGACATCGGAGAGCAGATTGAAGTGAAGTGCGAAGATGGAAGGTTGATTATTACAAAAGCAAATGAAATATGGTCTGTTTGATAGAGTAAAAAATCTAGATGTGATAAAATAGCGTTGGTGATTGATATGGATAATTTAACAAAAGAACAACGTCATAAAAATATGGTTAATATTAAATCGAAGGACACCTCTATTGAGGTGTGCCTTCGAAAGGCTTTGTGGGAACGGGGAATGCGTTATAGAAAGAATTATGACAAGATTCCGGGAAAACCCGATATTGCACTTACAAAGTATAAAATCGCAATCTTTTGTGATAGCGAATTTTTTCATGGTAAGGATTGGGAGGTATTAAAGCCAAGACTGGAAAAGAGCAATAATTCAGATTATTGGATACACAAGATTTCACGTAATATGGAAAGAGATGATGAGGTAAATAAACAGCTTCTGTTTATGGGATGGACAGTTATTAGATTTTGGGGAAAAGATATATTGAAAAGAACAGATGAGTGCGTAAAGGTAATAGAGGAAGCTATATTTGATAACAAAGTTTCTTATGATAATACGATAGTTGATGACTATGAAATTCAAGAAGAGTAAAATAAAACATTACGCAAGGTATTAAAAACACTTGAAAGTGTTCGCTTTATCGAATATAATATACAAGGTTATTATGGATTTTTACTGTATGGAGGTAACTGCATGGATTTTATTACTTCAGCAGAAGCTGCAGATAAATGGAATATATCTCAGAGAAGAGTAGCGATATATTGCAAAGAAGGAAGAATTGAAGGAGCTGTCTTAAAAGGGCGAATGTGGATGCTTCCTTCTGACGCAAAAAAGCCAGAAGACCCAAGGCGTGCGAGAAAAAAAGCACAAAAAAAATGAGAATAGTATCATAATTAAAACGAAACGAGGAATTTTTGATGAAAAAGCAATTTACATGTGTTGATTTATTTTCCGGGGCCGGAGGATTATCTAGGGGCTTTTATGACGCTGGTTATAATGTAGTGCTTGGCGTAGATTTTGATGATGCTGCTTTGCAGACATTCAAGGCAAATCATGGAAATGCCGAGGCAATGAAACTTGACCTTTTCGATCATAATAATATAAATGTGATTGTTGATTTTCTTAAAGAAAAAAATATAGAATTGGATGTTTTAGTAGGAGGTCCCCCATGTCAGGGATTTTCAATAGCCGGACCAAGAGATATGAATGATAAAAGAAATACTTTGTATCTTGCAATGGTTAAACTTGCTGCTACTTTAAAGCCGCAAGCAGTTGTGTTGGAAAACGTACCCGGTATGCTTCAGACTAATGGCGGGATAGGTGCAAAGAGAATCATAGAAGATTTTGCAGAAATAGGTTACAAAATGACACCGAAACTGTTGTATGCTCCAGATTATGGAATTCCGCAAATTAGGAAAAGAGTATTTTTTGTTGGCTTACGAGATTCTGAAAATGCATTTGAATTTCCAGAACCATTTGTAGATAGCAAAGATTATGTAACATGTGAGGATGCTATTAGCGATTTGCCATCGTTGCAAACATCTGATGGAGAAATAGTATATGGGGAAGAAATTCAAGAATACGAAACTGAACCAAAGACTGAATACCAGAAAATGATGCGTAAGAATTCTAAATCAGTCCGAAATCATATAGGCAGTATACCTATAGAAAAAACTAAGAAAATGATTTCATTGGTTCCAGAAGGAAAGAATTACAAAGCATTACCCGAAGAGTATCGAGGCATGTATAAATATCATGAGGCTCTTACACGATATAATAGTAAGAAGCCATCTTTGACTATTAATACAGGTCATAGATCTCATTTTCACTATAAATATAATAGAATTCCAACTGTAAGGGAGAGCGCAAGATTACAGAGTTTTCCAGATGATTTTATATTTTATGGGAATAAATCGCAACAGTACAAACAAGTCGGAAATGCAGTTCCGCCTATGTTGGGACAGGTTGTTGCAAAAAAATTACTAGAATATTTAAGAGGCTGATTCGATGAAATATAGGATGATAGATTTGTTTGCTGGATGCGGAGGTTTAACAGAAGGGTTTATGCAAACAAAGCAGTATGAGGAGATAGCAGCGGTTGAGTGGCTGCGTCCACAAGTTAATACATTGAGGGAAAGACTGAAAACAAAATGGGGCGAAGCCGATTCGGAACAAAGAGTGATGCATTTTGATATTCAACGAGAAGAAGAACTTTTTTCAGGATGGGATGATGAAGAATTCGGAAAAGGAAAAGGATTGGACTATTTTGTTGAGCAATCAGGAGGCATAGATCTTATTATTGGAGGTCCGCCATGTCAGGCTTATTCTGTTGCTGGAAGGGTGAGAGATGAAAATGGCATGCGAGATGATTATAGAAATTATCTTTTTGAACATTATTTAAATGTGGTGAATAGATACCGCCCTAAATTTTTTGTTTTTGAAAATGTTCCCGGCATATTAAGTGCAGCACCAGATGGCACACCTATAACGGAGCTCATAACAAGGGGATTTGAAGGAATAGGCTACAAAATAACTTCAGAATTAAAAAATGCAGTTGTTAATGCAAGTGATTATGGTGTTCCGCAGAATAGAAGTAGGGTTGTCATACTTGGAGTTGATGCTAGGAGTATTGAAAATGCGGAAGATGTTATAAACAAATTTTATAATGTAATACTTCCAAAATATTGTGTGAAAAAAAAGGTTACGGTGCGTGAAGCAATAGGGGATTTACCAAAATGTATGCCTGTGTTTGATGAAATCAGTCATAAAAAACGTATTTCACATAAAACACCAGAATGCAAGATTACATGGCATATTCCCAGATACAGTAATTTGAGAGATATGGATACTTTTCGAATTTTGGAAGAGGATATTGCATCAGGTTTAAGAGAATATGATAGCAAAAAAATAAGCGAATTATATGAAAAAAAGATTGGATCGAAATCACCAATTCATAGATATCATGTTTTAGAACCTGATGAGCCAAGCACAACAATAATTGCACATTTATATAAAGATGGCAATCGTTTTATACATTATGATCCGGAGCAGCAGAGGACAATTACTGTAAGGGAAGCAGCAAGACTGCAATCATTTCCTGATGATTTTGAGTTTGTTGGAAGTCGTGGGAATGCATATCAAATGATTGGAAATGCAGTGCCACCCAAATTGGCTAATGTGATTGCAAAGGCTGTGGCAGAACTGCTGAAGGAGGTGTAGTTATAGAATGTTTCATTATTTGTTTACTAATGATTTAAGAATTTCAAATCTTGAAAGCTTTTTGACAGAGGCTGGAAAATGTTTTGTGGAAGATACCGTGCCAAGTGCAGCAGAAGATAAAAATGCAAACAATAATATGAATACACTTGGCTTTTATTTCAACTTAACTAAGGACAGTAATTGCGCAAAAGCATGTAAAAATGGAGATGTTCGTAAGGTTGTATTAAATTTTATAAAGAAATTTCAGTTTCCGAATCCAAGAACAACAGATTCTTTAAATCAAGCGGTTAATGATGATATTACATTAGCACCTATGAGGATTATTTTGCAACTGCTGTATATTATGGGAATGGCAGATTCTGATAAGGCATATCTGACTAAGGCCGAAATCGCAGAGTATATATTTTTTAATGAAGATGTTGCGAAAAAGGTGCAGCCTGATGTGATTGGTCTTGCAAAAATGATTCTTGAAAAGAGAAACAGGGGCATAAGTCCAGATTTTCCAACGGATGAACAATTAGAAAACAATGATTGCTATTGGAAACAATGTAAACGACAAGTTCGTGAAATGGTAAAAGTATTGTGCTGGTCGGGTTGTGTGAAGGAAGATAGTAATGGTGCAATATCAATCTTTCATGAGAATTTAACGAGGGAAAACAAAGCAGATTTATTTGAAATACTGACCTATAGAGGAAGATGGATTCCTGATAGTAATAAGAATGCAAATGAAAATAAGCAATCATATCAACAGTATATGGATATTGATGATTTGGAAGACACGAAAGAAGAACAGGATAAAATTGATGAATACCGTAGGGCTGCTAAGATAATCACAGATTATGTATCAGAAACTGGATTTGAAATTCCATGCAGCAAGAGTGCTATCGAGGTTGCTATACGAGAATTTCAGGAAAAATTCGCACCAGAGAAATTGGCAGCCATTGAGGATGAAAATCTCTTAACATCTTTATTTTATACAGTCGGAGATAATACAGAAGCGCTTTGCTGTTGGTTGGAACATAATGTAGACTGCCGAGAATATTTTGGAAGCATAGCGGGTGGATCTGCATACAAATTTGGTTTGTTTCAGAAAAAGGATACTGGCGAGTGGATGACGGGAAGCCCGCAGAAACCAGAAGTATTATCAGAAGAACAGGCACTTGAAGTTGGAAAGACCATAAGAGATGCACTTATTAAAGGTGTAGATATTATAAATAATGCTACTTTGGATAGTCTGTCTGACTTTGAAAAGCTCGATGATGATTTGAAACTGGGGATAGGTGAGCAGTATTATAATCTGGCATGGTTTCATAAATATTTTTCACTTATCTGTCCAGGAAAATTAAGTGGTTTCCATTCAAATGACTGGCAGACACATGTCCTTAGATGCTTAAGAATTAATCCGAGCGAAAAATATTATGCCCGAAGTGCACAGCTTGCAAAGATTGAGAATTATGCCGGAATGTATTATAGAGAATTTTTTGCTGTTGTATTTGAGGAATTTGGTGGCATAAAACATTTTGTAAGAATCGGTACTAAAGATGATGAAAAAAATTATGCTGCGGAATGGCAGCAGAAATCTGTGGTCGGAATTGGATGGAGAGCAATTGGATCACTTGGGGATTATGTTGCGGGTGATGGAATAGACAAAGATGCCATTACAGAAAAGATGATGGAAGAATATTTCCATGATGATAAAAAGACAGCATCCAGAAAGGCCGGAGAACTGGCAAGATTTTATAAAACAAATTCGGATACTGTTTTTGTTGCCATGAATGGTGAAAAGCTGATAGCGTTTGTTGATGAAATTGGAGAATATTTCTATGATCCATCAACGGCTATGGCGCATATGAAAGTTGGAAAGTGGCATAAAAAATTTGCAGACGGTGATACCCTTCCAGATAAATCAGAAGGAAAACTTACATCCTGTTATCAGCTTACCAATAACGAGAACCTGATGTTCTTATATGAAAAATATTATTATGGGGAAGAATCTGAATCAGAAGAATTGAATGATTCGGAAGTGGAGGAAACCTATATGCCATTAGTATTTAACACAGAAATAGAAACAGAATACGAAAGAAACCGTATTGTTTTTGGTGCTCCGGGTACTGGAAAGAGTTATGAACTGAAAGAGGATTGTGAGGATTTACTGAAGGATGCAAAGGATAACTACGAGCGCGTTACATTCCATCCTGATTATTCATACTCACAGTTTGTCGGTACATATAAGCCGGTTATGGGAGCAGATGAAAAAATCAGATATGATTTTGTGCCGGGACCGTTCATGCGTGTTTATGTAGAAGCACTTAAGAGCGGAAGAACAGAAAATCCACAGCCACACCTTCTGCTTATTGAAGAGATAAACAGAGCAAAAGTGGCAGCAGTATTTGGTGATGTATTCCAGTTGCTCGACAGAGATGATGACGGAGTCAGTGAATATGAAATTCAGGCATCAGAGGATATAAGAAAATATCTTGCAAAACAACTGGGTGGAACTCCTGACAATTATCAGAAGATCCGAATTCCTAATAATATGTTTATCTGGTCTACAATGAACAGTGCAGATCAGGGAGTATTTCCGATGGATACTGCTTTTAAGAGAAGATGGAACTTTGAGTATCTTGGCATCAATGAAAACGAAGAGAAAATTTCAGGCATTGGAAAAATAGAGCTTGCCGGAAGCGATGAGCCAGTGGAATGGAATATCCTCCGCAGAGCTATTAATGCAAAAATGTCATCAGATCAGTTTAAAATTAATGAAGACAAGCTGATGGGACCATTCTTCCTTTCAAAGAAGGTAATTGCTTCTGATGAGAATGGCATGATTGTAGATACAGACAAATTTGTGGCTGCATTTAAGAGCAAGGTAATTATGTATCTGTATGAGGATGCAGTTAAACAGGGCAAGCACAGATTCTTTGATGGATGTGATAACAGCAAATATTCATCTGTGTGTGATGCTTTTGATGAAATAGGAATGGGAATCTTCGGACCAAATTTCAAGGAAAACTTTTATGATAAACAAAAGGATGAGGTATAATGAAAGTTGTTTCACGGTACGTCAGGGAACAGAAGCGTTATACGAAAAATGACCTTAAAAGCAAGTTTTCCTTTGACGAAGACGGAGTAGAAAAATTTATAAAAAATCTCAAAGCCTATGGTGTCTTGAAGAGTGTAAAAAATACTGATGACCAGCTCGAAATGTCAGACCTTGTAGATGACGATGTGGAAATTACGGATGAAACGGCAGAGAGCGGTGACTGCCTGTATGTATTTACATATGTTGGAGTCATCACCTGTGGAAGTCGGGTCATAAAGGTTTATCCGAAGTATCTGCTGTCAAAGAAAGACGATAATGTTCTGGATGAGATGAAACAGGTTGTTAAAGTACTTGAGCGTTACAGCCGTTCCGAAGAGCAGATTATCAATGTTTTCAATGGTGATGGAGAGAACAGAAGTTTTAATATACTTGCGGTTATCCTGTTCCTGATTAATGATTATTACGAATATGGCATCTATACGAACAGTGAGGATATCATAGAAGTAAATGGAGAGGGCGAAATCCTCTGGGGAAAGACAATTGATGAGAGCTTTGCCATGATCGAGGATAACCGTCCGTATTATATGGAACTCTATACGGAGAAATCTGTAGAAGATGACATGGATTATTTCAAACGTCTGCATGAATGTGTGCTTACGGAATGTTCCAGACAGCTGCGTGATGCACAATTAGATGCTCTCTTTGATATGGATGTCATAGAACTTTCCGAAGAAACACTGGCTGATTTTGGTGATAAGGAATATGTGTTAGAACGGATTATAAAGGAACTGAATCTTCAGTTTAATACGCACAGGCAGATTCTTCTCAAAACACTATATGCATATGTGTCCCAAGACAGAAAAATGCTTGATGAAAATGATGGTATCAGTATGTTTGGAACAACAGCATACCATGCTGTCTGGGAGAAAGCCTGTGCGGAAGTGTTTGACAATAAGCTGAATACTACCCTTGCCCAGCTTAAGATGACTGTTCCGCTTGCAGAGAAATATAACAGCAAAACGATAAAGAGACAGAAACTGATAGATATTATAGAAAAGCCTATATGGCAGGGAGAAGATACGGAAGCAAAGGCAGCAGATACACTTATTCCAGATTTAATCAGTATTCCATGCATAGACGGAAAGGACTGGTTCATAATATTTGATGCCAAGTATTATAATCTTCAGTTGGAAAAAGGAAAGTCCCTCAGGGGCAATCCGGGTGTCGGAGATGTAACAAAACAATATCTGTATCAGCTTGCCTATAAGGATTTTATTAATGCACATGGTATCGCAGAAGTCAGGAACTGCTTTCTGATGCCAACAGAGAAAAAAGATATTGTAAAAAAAGGCTGTGCCAGAATGGCTATGCTTGAAGCACTCAATCTTAAAAACATACAAATCCGTCTGATTCCGGCAGCAGAGTTATATGATAATTATCTGACCGGAAATCATATGGATATTACACGGTTGGAGTTGTAATAAAGGAGGGACGGAATTATGGTCGTTTGTCCAAAATGCAAATCAGACAGGACTGTACCAATATTATATGGTTATCCGTCCCACGAAGCCTTTGAAGCAGAGGAACGGGGAGAACTTATCCTGGGTGGATGTGAGATGATAGACGGAATGCCACACGAGGATTATGGCTGCCTTGACTGCAGATACCGATGGTCAAAGGAACTTCTTCCAGCTACCCAGATTACAAAAATACGATATAAGGTTGTGGAGAATGGTCCGTGTACGATAGATTCCCAACAGTCATGGGTGTATGAAATATATCCGGATGGAAGATGTAAAGAATATATCTATCAAGGGCAGAGCCGGAAATATCAGTTTAAAACTGATGAAAAGGTCTCCGAAAAGAAGGCATACAGACTTGCATGCTCCCTACAGAAAATCATAGGTGCTCCATTGTGGGAAAAGAACATTGTAGAAGGTCAAGTGTGCGATGGATGCAGTTATGAACTTCAGATAACTTATGTTGATAAACGGAAAGAAATAATAAATGGTGATGTTGCCGGAGGTACGTTTGATTCCATACTGGAGAAATTCGTCCGTAGTGTGTTTCAGGAATAATCCAATGGGCATGTAAATGAACTATTGACAGCAGAACAGATGTTCGATATAATAACCTCAGGTTCGCTACCTGAGGTTATTAATGTTAAACAGAGACAAATTTGACACCAAGGTTAGGTCAGCCTGACTTTCCCTTAGCTGGCCTTCAATTATTATATGGAGGCGATAACGTGGTTACCAAACTGGAAGTGGGCGATAAAGCTTTTATTATAGAAAGCAATCGCATTGTCAGAGAAGTGATTGTTCTGAAAAGGAGCAGAGATTTTTTTACTGTCCGTTTTGTAGAAAATACATCAGGCGGTATACAACTTAGGGCAAGCAGGCTTTTTTCTTCGAAGGAAGAAGCACAAAGTTGCTTACCTAAGAAACAAGTACAGAAGAGAACAGGATTTCGTTCTCCGTATGATTATCTATAGAGAAATGGGGGATAGCATATGGGAGAGCAGATTCTGAAAGTATCATGTCCATGCTGCAAAAACGGTAGATTGTTTGATGTGCTGCCTGATACAGAAGGCACTATACAAATCAAGTGTCCGTGCTGCAGAAAAATAATACAGATATCATTACATAATAAAAAGATTCGTACTGAGCGAATAGGTGCATGAAAATCATAGCAACCAATGCCTGACGAAGCAATGAGTTATATACTTTTGCTTTTGTCAGGCATTTTGCATTTTATTCACATACAAATGCAAAGAAAAAAATAATTTGCATATATTGACAATAGATGCAAAAGGTACTATAATTTGCTCATAGATGTGAAAAAGGAGATGATTATCATGAATAATGAAGAATTTGAACTCTTATTACAAAAAGCATCTCTGGGATGCTGCCCAAAAGAAGATTTGTTGGATGCCAAGGAGAGACTTGAATCTGCAGTTGAG
>OHKF01001214.1_pt1 | contig 11451 bp, 10 predicted proteins | sample 1568781 | NCBI WGS metagenome assembly OHKF01 (sample SAMEA3879580, study PRJEB24766) | human gut metagenome | biome: human-associated habitat; feature: feces | place: USA | collected 1985/1987
ATCCCTCAGTGGGTACGGGAGGATGGCGGCGAGGCAGGACTTCATCCGTCAAACATTCACGACAATGCCTATGCGGTAGGTACCCTGGATCTGACCGGTGACCAGTCCATTTTACTTGGACCGGACGGTCCGAGCCTTGGCGGATTTGTATGTTCCGTGACAACGGCAAAAGGTGAAATGTGGAAATTGGGACAGCTTCATCCGGGCGATAAAGTTCACTTCAGGCTTCTTGATTTAGATCAGGCAAAGGAAATCCGGGAAGCGGAGGAAGCAAATCTTCGTCATGAACATCAAGAAGTTGTACTGCCGGAGCAAAAAGATCTTGATTATCATTACGCAATCCTCGCGGAGGAAACGGCAGCGGGAACAAAGATCGTTGCAAGACTTGATGGTGAAGATAATATTCTGGTGGAATACGGAGAGATGGAACTCGATATTGCGATCCGTTTCCGTGTTCACGTTCTAATGCAGGAGTTAAAGAAAAAAAATCTGCCGATTATTGATCTGACACCGGGCATCCGTTCCTTACAGGTACATTTTGATATTGAAAAGATTTCTCTTAAGGAAATGCTGGCAGCGGTACTTGAAACCAACCGCACATTACCGGAACTTTCCGATGTAACGGTTCCGTCAAGAATCATCTGGCTTCCGTTATCCTGGGATGATCCGCAGACACAGCTTGCAGCGAAGCGTTATCAGCAGACGGTAAGACCAAACGCACCATGGTGTCCGAGCAACCCGGAATTTATTCGCAGGATCAACGGCTTAGACAGCATAGAGGATGTAAAGAAGATCGTATTTGATGCGGATTATCTGGTACTTGGACTTGGCGATGTTTATCTTGGAGCTCCGGTTGCAACACCCGTTGATCCGAGACACCGTATGGTAACGACCAAATACAACCCGGCAAGACCATGGACACCGGAAAATGCAGTTGGAATCGGCGGCGCATACCTGTGTGTATATGGTATGGAGGGTCCTGGCGGTTATCAGTTTGTCGGACGTACCATTCAGATGTGGAATCCGTTAAAAGAGACAGAATATTTCAAACATGGAAAACCATGGCTGTTGGATTTCTTTGATCAGATCCGTTTCTATCCGGTCAGCGCAGAGGAAATCTTAAAAGACAGAGAAGATTTTCTTCGTGGCAGGTTCAAGATTAAGATAGAAGAGACAAGCTTCAACCTTGGAAAATATGAGCAGTTCTTAAAGGAACATGAAGATACGATCCGGGTATTTAAAGATCATCAGGAAGCATCTTTTGAGGCAGAGCGGAAGATGTGGAAAGAAAAAGGACTCGATGAGTTTGATTCCGAGACACAGGATGCACCGGCAATCGTGGAAGAAACCGTACCGGACGGCTGTGAGGCAGCAAGAACCAATATTCCGGGAAGTGTATGGAAGCTATTAGTCGAGGACGGACAGAAGGTCAGAGAGGGGGACACTCTTGTGATCTTAGAGAGCATGAAAATGGAATTCCCGGTTACGGCAGAGTACAGCGGAACCATTGAAAAAGTATATTTAAAACCGGGCGAACAGGTAAATTCCGGACAGCTTGCGGCAAGTATCCGCGTGTAAAAGGAGAGTGATAAATATGAAATATTTCCCCAAAAAACTGACAATGACATGGATCAGAAACAGTTATAAAGAAGGATCACTTACTCCGGAGGAGCTTGCCGGAGAGATCGTGCGCCGGGCAGAAAAGTACAGGGATTATAACATCTGGATTGTCGCGCCGGATCTGAAACGGATGATGGGTTACATTGAAAAACTTCCAAAAGATATGGAATCACTTCCATTATGGGGTATTCCGTTTGCAGTCAAGGACAACATTGATGTGGCGGGATCTCCTACGACAGCAGCGTGTCCGGATTATGCATATGATCCAAAAGAAGATGCAGCGGTTGTAAAAAAACTGATCGAGGCAGGTGCATTTCCGGTCGGGAAAACCAACTTAGACCAGTTTGCAACAGGTCTTGTCGGAACAAGAAGCCCTTATGGAGAAGTAAAAAACGCACTTGATCCAGAGCTGATCAGCGGTGGATCAAGTTCCGGTTCCGCAGTCTCTGTGGCACTTGGAATGGCAGCGTTCTCACTGGGAACAGATACCGCAGGTTCCGGCCGTGTACCGGCAGCATTAAACTGTCTGGTCGGCTACAAGCCGTCTCTCGGTGCCTGGTCGACCAAAGGAGTGGTTCCAGCATGCGCAAGCCTTGACTGCGTTACCGTGTTTGCAAACAGCCTGGAAGATGCAGAGAAAGTCAACCTTGCGGCACGCGGCGTGGATGAAGAGTGCTGCTGGTCAAGGGAGTACAAAGAGCCACTGCCCAAACTTCCGAAAAAAATCTGTCTTGCAAAAGACGGTGTGACATTTTACGGACCATATGCAGATATTTACAAAGCAAAATGGGAACAGGCGAAAAAGCGGATCGAGGATATGGGAATTACCGTGGAATATATTGATTACACGATGTTTTCAAAGGCAGCATCCATTCTTTATGACGGACCCTGGGTGGCAGAGCGCTGGAAAGATCTCGGTGATTTCGTGGAGAGCCACCCGGGAAAAGTATTTCCGGTAACAGAAACAATTTTAAGGTCAGGCGATAAACCGGAGCACACGGCAGGAAAAGTATTCGAGGCGATGCACCAATTACAGGAATACCGGATGCTGGCAAGACACATTTTAAAAGACGCCGTTCTCATCATGCCGACGGCGGGCGGTACATTTAAAAGAGATGATGTCAGAAAAGATCCGATTTCCACAAACAGTCAGATGGGACTTTATACAAATCACTGTAACCTGCTTGACATGTGTGCCATAGCAGTGCCGGAAAATACGGCAGATACAGGCATTCCGTTTGGAATTACCATTTTCTCATTATCCGATCAGGAGGGCGAGATCCTTGGCACGGCGGAACAGTTTTTAAAGACACAGAGTATCCCGTTTGCGGTATGCGGACTGCACAAAAAAGGATTTCCTCTGGAAAGCCAGCTCACAGAGCTTGGGGCTTCTTATCGGGAAAGTGTAAACACTGCACCGCATTACAGGCTGTACCGTCTGGATACGGTACCGGAAAAACCGGGGATGGTGTATGACGATAAAAAAGGCGCTGCGATCGCAGTTGATATCTATGAACTGCCGGTTGTGAGTGTCGGAGCATTTTTAGGGCAGATCAAAAAACCACTCTGTATCGGGGATGTGGAATTATCCGATGGCAGGATCGTAAAAGGATTTCTGTGTGAGGAATACGGGCTGGCAAACGCAAAGGAGATCACTGATATCGGGAAGTACGAAGTGTAACAATAAAGACGTAATAACAAACATGTAATGATAAAAGGCATAAATAAGGAATGAAGTAGTTAATGAACAATAAGCAGGAAGAAATGGAGGAAACAAACATGAAGATGATAAAAGCGATTGTCAGACCGGAAAAATCAGAGGATGTACTTGATGCACTGCTTGCAGGCGGTTTTGCAGCAGCAACCAAAATGAGTGTGCTTGGACGTGGAAAACAGAAGGGCTTAAAAGTAGGTGATACCTATTATGATGAGATTCCAAAAGAACTGATCATGCTTGTTGTAGAAGATAAAGATGTGGATAAAGTACTGAAAGTGATCGTTGAAAATGCAAGAGTCGATAAAAACGGAACCTATGGAGATGGAAAGATCTTTGTCAGTGATGTAGAACGTGCGATCACGATCAGCAGTGGAAAAGACGAGTTATAGGACGGAGGTGCCGCAATGAAAGAGGTAATGATCATATTAAGACCGAAAATGTATTTTCCAACGAAGGAAGCGTTAGATCAGGCAGGATTTCATTCCATGACGATCCGTGAGATCATCGGGCGGGGAAAATGTCCGGTACATTACGATTATGATGAGGGCGCACCGGTAAAACACAGACTGGTCGCAAAAAGAATGATCGATATGTTTGTCAGGGATGAAGATTTACAGAAACTGATCGACACGGTCGTGGAGGTTAATAAGACGAATCATGCCGGAGACGGAAAAATTTTTGTACTTCCGGTTAATGATGCGATCCGCGTAAGAACCGGAGAAAAAGGAATCGAAGCGATCATGTAAGCGTAGTAAGAGGAAGAGGAGGACAACCATATGAAAAAAATTAAGAGAGGTATCAGTATTCTGCTCATTGCAATGATGGCACTTGCCATGTTAGGAGGATGTGGAAATAACAGCACATCAGGAAACAGTACAGCAAATGGTGATAGTGCAAAAGCGACGGAAAAGACCGCAGATGCAGGAGAGGCAAAAGGAACAGAGAGCAATCCGTTCATCCTTGGTGTCAGTCCGATGTCCGGCTGGTATGCATGGTATGGCGTGAAGGACACCGGTATTTTTGAACAGAATGGTGTCTATGTTGACCTCCAGTTTTTCCCGGTATACAGTGATTCGCTGACCGCATTTTATTCCGGACAGGTGGATGGTATCTGTATCGCAGCTTCCGATGCAGTAGCACCGGTCAATGAGGGTGTGGATTTTAAAGTTGTTTTAGTCAATGATAACTCCTACGGTGCAGATGGTATCGTGGTACAGGATGGAATTAACAGTATTGAAGATTTAAAGGGTAAGACAGTTGCAACTGAGGTTGGTACCTTAGAGCATATGTTTTTGCTGAAAATATTAGAAGAAAACAATATGACGGTCGATGATGTCAACTTTGTCAATATGACGATCAACGATGCAGGCCCGGCATTCATTGCGGGAAGTATCGATGCAGCAGTGCTCTGGGAGCCGACACTTTCCACAGCGATAGGTGCAGGTGGAAAACTTTTGTACAGCACAAAGGAAGAACCTGGTTTGATCCCGGATACACTTGCGGTCAGACAGGAAGTGTTGGATTCAAGTTCCGATGCGGTACAAAAGATCGTGGATTCCTGGTTTGACGGTGTAGAAAAGTTAAATGCCAGAGATGATGATTTCATTCAGGCAATCTGTGACGGTGCAGAACTTACCAGAGATGATTATATGACCATGTTAGACGGTGTTACTATTTTTGATAAGGCAAAGAATGAAGAAACTTTTAAAGACGGAGATGATTATACCTATCTTTCTTATACGTTACAGAAATCGGCGGAGTTCCTGTTATCAACCAAGATGATCAATGAGATCCCGGATGATTTAAGCTCTATTTTGGATGATACCTACATTAAGGGGGCAGAATAATGATTCGAATTAAGATAAGAAAGGAAATCGACAGGAAAAAATATATATTGTTTGCAATACTTTCATTCGTCATTGTGCTTGCTGCGTGGCTGATTGCAAGTGAAAGTGGTGCGATCAAGGAAATTTTTCTTCCGAAACCACAAAATGTGGTGAACTACTATATAGAGTCCATCAAGGATGGAAGCCTGCTTCAGAACACAGGCATCAGTATTTACCGTATCACTCTTGGTTTTGTATATGCGGTTCTTTTAGGTGTTCCGATCGGTATTTTAGTTGGAACATTCAAAAAGGCAGAAGCATTTATCCGCCCACTGTGTGAGTTTGTCCGTTATATGCCGGTTCCGGCATTTGTACCTCTTATCATGGTATGGGTGGGAATCGAAGAAAGTGCGAAGATCACGGTCATTTTTATCGGTACATTTTTCCAGCTTGTATTAATGGTTGCGGATGATGCGCTTGCGGTACCGGATGATCTGATCAATGCCGGTTATACATTAGGTTCGAACACACCGAAAACGATCTTTAAGATCTTAATTCCGGCAATGATGCCAAGACTGATGGAAACACTGCGTATGATGATCGGATGGGCATGGACTTATTTAGTCAGTGCAGAGCTTGTTGCGGCAAATACCGGACTTGGATACACAATCTTAAAATCGCAGCGTTTCTTAAAGACGGACGCTATTTTTGCCAACATTATTTTGATCGGTCTGCTAGGACTGATTACGGACCGCATTTTTGCATTTTTAAATAAAAAACTGTTTCCGTGGGCGGCTGCGTAAACCGTTAGAAAGGTAAGGTTTTATCATATGGGATTTTTTAAGAAAAAAAAGAATATACTTCCGCCTGCGGAAGATCATATAGAGGCAAATCTTGCAAACAGTACCGTCTATGTCAGAGATCTGCAGAAAATATATCCATCGGCAAAAGGCGATGTCCAGGCGATGAAAGATGTGAACATCAATGTTATGGAAAATGAATTTGTTTCGATCGTAGGACCGTCCGGCTGTGGTAAATCCACTCTTTTGCGTATGATCGGCGGTCTTGACACTGCGACATCGGGAAAGATCGTCATTCAGGATCGTGACATTATAGGCCCTGGAGCGGATCGTGGCATGGTATTCCAGTCCTATACACTTTTTCCGTGGATGACAGTCGGAGATAACATTAAGTTCGGATTAAAACTGCGGAAAATGCCGGCGGACCAGCAGGAAGAGATTCTGAATAAATATTTAAAGATCATCAAACTGGAAAAATTCCGTGACAGTTATCCAAGGGAGCTTTCCGGTGGTATGAAACAGAGGGTTGCGATCGCAAGAGCACTGGCAAACATCCCGGAGGTATTACTCATGGATGAACCGTTCTCCGCCTTAGACCCGCAGACCAAAGCGGACATGCAGCTTTTAATGCGCCAGATCTGGCAGGAGGAAAAGCCGACTGTTATTTTTGTCACACACGATATAGAGGAGGCAGTCTTTTTATCCAGCAAAATTTATGTGCTGACACAGAGACCGGGAACCGTAAAGGCAGAGGTTCCGGTATTGCTGCCATATGATCGTGATCTGTCACTCAAAGATACGGATGAGTTCATTGAACTCCGCAGGAAGGTGAATCAATTAATTGAACATGAAAGCTTATCTTAGTATAACGCAGGATTTTCTTGTCAATTTTACGGAGTGGTTTTATAATGTGCTAATAAGAATCAGCATAATATTCCGAAAATGGAGAGAACGATGGCAGGAAAATTATATTTATGTGCAACACCGATCGGCAATCTTGAGGATATCACCTACCGGGTGCTTCGCACATTAAAGGAAGTGGATCTGATCGCAGCGGAAGATACCAGAAATTCGATCAAACTGTTGAATCATTTTGAGATCAAAACGCCGATGACGAGTTATCATGAGTACAATAAAATAGAAAAAGCCTATCAGCTTGTAGATAAACTGCGGGAAGGAAAAAATATTGCACTGATCACGGATGCGGGTACGCCGGGAATTTCGGATCCGGGCGAAGATTTAGTGCGCATCTGTTATGAGGAAGGGATCGAAGTGACTTCCCTGCCGGGAGCGGCGGCATGTATTACGGCGCTTACCATGTCAGGGCTTCCGACAAGACGTTTCGCATTTGAGGCATTTCTGCCGCGGGAGAAAAAAGAGCGTGCCGCTATTTTACAGGAATTAAAGGACGAAACGCGCACGATCATCATTTATGAGGCGCCGCATCATCTGGTCAAAACATTAGAAGAACTGTATGATACGCTCGGAGACCGGCAGATCTCTATCTGCCGGGAACTCACAAAACGCTATGAGGAAAAGATGCGTACGACGTTGTCGGACAGCCTTGTCTATTATGGAGAAAATGAGCCGCGCGGAGAGTATGTGCTCGTGATTCATGGAAAAACCTTCGAGGAACTTGCCGAGGAGGCAAGAAAGTCCTGGGAGGATATGTCGTTGGAGGAACATATGCAGGTATATGAAAGCCAGGGGACACCGCGCAAAGAGGCGATGAAACTGGTGGCAAAAGACCGCGGCATGAGCAAACGGGATGTATATCAGGCACTGCTGAAGGAAGAGTAGATTCGTCACTTCTGGTAAAAATCTTTCAGATAATCCTTTACGATTTGAAACGGTGCCGGGCCGATCGAAAGCACTGCCTGATGAAATGAGATTTCATTATAATCACTGCCAAAGATTTCCTTTGCATAGTCCTTTAATTCCAGAAACTGCAGATAACCCACATAATAACGGAGATAATTTGCCGGTTCTGATATGATATAGCGGTAAATCTCTGCAATGGTGTCCGGATCGCTGATCCCGTAATCGTTCCAGAATTTTATCGTATCGGCAAGCGACCAGCCGTCATAATGGATGCCGATATCGGTCGAGGCATAAAGGCTTAAAAGGGCAGACTGGTTTAAGGCGAGAAGCGTTGCGGCATCCTCCCTCAGCCCGGCATAATGATAGGACATCATCTCCACATAGGTCGCCCAGCCTTCCACATATCCCGGATAGTTTAAAATACTGCGTATCGCCGGCAGTCCGGACTGATAGGACATGATCGTCTGATACAGGTGGCCGGGAAAACCCTCGTGGGCGAGCGTTGTGAAATACCGCATGGTGGATGCATCCGTTTTTGCATTGATATAGATTGAATTGGCATTGTAATCATCAATTGGTGCAGTGATATAATAAGCCGGTGCAAGATAATCTTCCATACATTCCTCAATAGGACTGACGGTGTAAGAGACATCCGGAGCCTTTGGAAAATCTGCCTGCATCTGTTCTTTCAACTGTTCTAAAACAGAGGCGGGTTCTGCATAGGAAAGAGAAGCTTTCTGTGCATCCTTCCAGAGAGAGGGATTTGAATCCGTCAGGGCGGCCGCTTCACTTAGATCAGAAAGTCTTTTCTGACCGATCATAGTCTGTATATCCGCAATCGAATCCGCACAGCCGGTATTTTCGTAGACGAGATATTCGTAATAATCTCTGCCGTGTTTCAGATAACAGAGCCCTTTTTCATTTTTTCCGCTGCCAAGCAGTTAAGGAAGATGCCAGTGAAGTATAGGCAGGGAAAATCACTTCTTTTACAATCTTTTCATTTTGTTTTTTATAGGCGGTCTTCTGTTCATCTGACAGATCCTTAAAAGCATCCACTTTTTTATTGAAAGTTAAGATCAGATAATGATCGTCCCCATCGTCTGCAAAACGGGAACACTGTTCGATCACACTTTTACAGATGGCATCGGACATAAAGAGCCCGGCGGCAGCTTTTTGTTTTTCAAAAGCAATGATCTGGTTAAAATAGGAACCGGTCAGGGGCAGCAGTTTCAGGTAAGTTTTGATGTCATCTTCGGAGGAAAAACGATACTCTTCATAAAGTACTGGAAGCTGTGCCTGAGTGCCGGAGGAAGGGTTTAAGTATTCTTCATAAAGTGAAAAATCAGTCCCCTTTTGCTCCATAGCAAGGTAATCCGACAAAATATCGTAAGTCAGCTGCCGGGTTTTGGAAAGTTTTTCGCGGTCAAAACGTTTTAGGGCGGCAGTCGTGTTTTCCAGGGCTGCACGGTTTTCATTTGATGCCTGACTGGAAATACTGCCAAGTGAAATTGGAACTTCTGTGATTCCGTAAGATTCCGGGGAGGAGAGGGAAAAATGAAGGTTTATGGTATTCTGGGCAGCCTCCGAGCGGAAAAGCTGCAATAAAAACTCGTCAAAGGCATTCGCGGAGGAGCTGTCTGTGCGTTGATTGTCATTATCAGTGGATTCAGAAGAAACGGAATCTGCCTGATCCGGTTCATATCCGGAAGAGATACGGGCAGACTGATCCGGAGCATGCCTGGAGAAAGCGCATCCGTCTGAGAAAACTGTGGGGAAAACGACCAGCAAAATGAGAAAAAGTGTGGATATCCGGCTTAAGCGTGGAAATTTGTGAAAAATATCAGAAAACCATATCAAGATAAAATACCTCAGTTCAAAAATCCAGGTGTTAGTGATATATATGTTGACATTTAGAAAAAATAACTGAAAAAGTTCTATATGAATAATGGTACATATATGGCGATATATAGAAATAAAATAAAAGAAAAACCGGAGAGGTACATATGAATTATCTCTGGGCATTTATGATCTTGACAGGCGTTGTATTTGCCGCATTTCACGGCACACTTCCGGCGGTTACGCAGGTAGCGCTTGACTCGGCAAAAGAGGCGGTAACACTCTGTATTACCATGATGGGAGTGATGTCTTTCTGGGTTGGACTGATGAAAATCGCTGAAAAAACAGGTATCATTGCAGGATTGTCAAGGCGTCTTGCGCCGGTGCTGCATTTTCTGTTCCCGGATATTCCAAAAGATCATCCGGCAAATAAATATATTGCCACCAATATGATTGCAAATATATTCGGACTGGGATGGGCAGCAACACCAGCCGGATTAAAAGCGATGGAGGCGCTGGCGGAATTAGAAAAAGAGCGTGGAAAGAAAGCATTTTCAGATGGCACAGTAAAAAAAGGGGAGCGGACCGCCAGCAACGAGATGTGTGATTTTTTGATCATCAATATTTCATCCCTTCAGATCATACCGGTAAACATTATTGCCTACCGCAGCCAGTATGGAAGTGTGAATCCGGCGCAGATCGTCGGTCCGGCACTGATCGCAACGACATGCAGTACACTGACTGCGATTATTTTTTGTAAAATCAGACAAAATATTTACAAAATCTGACAAATAATTCGTTGTACTATTTGATAAAAGACATTATAATGAGAATAGATTTATGTGTAAGACAAATCCTCAGAGAAAGTGAGGGATACCAATGAAAAAAAATAAGATCTTGATTGTAGATGATAATAAGCTCAACAGGCAGTCCCTGGCTGATATTTTCCGTAAAGCTTATCAGATCGTAGAGTCAGAAGACGGGAAAAAGGCACTGGAGTATCTGAAAAAGGATAAAGGACTTTCGGTAGCGGCAATTATACTGGATCTTATTATGCCTGTAATGGATGGATTTGCTTTCCTGGAGGAATTCAAAAAACACAGCGAATATAAGTATATTCCGATCGTCATTGCGACAACGGAAGACAATGTGGAAAATGAAAAACGCTGTCTGGAGTATGGGGTATGGGATTTTATACCGAAGTCATTCCACCGGGAGATCATCTGGTTTCGTGTCATGAACGCTATCAAAAGGAGCAAACAGCACTTTTTAGAGTATGATTCCCTGACAGGAATTTATAACCGTCAGATGTTTTACCAGAAGACGAGGGAGATGCTGGATGACAGTAAGGATCAGACATTTGCATTTATCCGGCTGGATATTGACCGGTTTAAAATGATCAATTCTTTCTATGGTGCGGCAGAAGGAGACCGTCTGTTAAGATGTATGGCGCACAATATCTGCGGTGTACTCAGTGCATATAAGACGTATACTTATGGCAGATTAAATTCCGATGTTTTTGGAATCTGTGTTGCGGTAGAAAAAGAACAGGATGCACTGCTGATCGCCCAGAAGATCCGGGAACAGGTGAAGAAAAACGGGGAGCTGCGCTGTTATCTTGAGACGTCGGCGGGATGTTATATTATCCGGGACAAGGAGATGGAGGTATCGGCAATCTATGAGCATGCTGTAATTGCAGCACAGGAATGCAAGGGGCAGTATATGCATCATGAGGCACTCTACACGGAACAGATGGGAAAAGAGATGCAGCGGGAGCAGCAGAAGAATTCGTAACCACATCTCAGAAGATTCTGAGCGAGACGGCAAAGTA
>OHKF01001217.1_pt1 | contig 11421 bp, 8 predicted proteins | sample 1568781 | NCBI WGS metagenome assembly OHKF01 (sample SAMEA3879580, study PRJEB24766) | human gut metagenome | biome: human-associated habitat; feature: feces | place: USA | collected 1985/1987
AGGGTCAGCCCGTTCCTCATCAGTAAAGCGCAGGCGCGGCTCTTTATTCAAACCATTCTCCCAGCATGAGGGAGGACATCATGTAGTGCAGCTCTGCATAAATGGCCATCCCCACAGGATCGTTGAACATACAGCCGGACAGGTAGGCATAAAACTGTGCCACCACATCGGACAGGATCTTCGCTTCGGTTCCTTCCAGAACCAGACCGCCCATACCTTCCTTAGCACGGATGGCGCTCCAGACCTCTGCCAGACGGAGCAGCCCCACCTGACCGGTCTCATTCAGTTCGGCTGCCTGATCTGCCGCCGTGCGGCACTCACTTACCGCATCAGCCATGACCGTAAGCAGCTGGCTGCGCTGGGCATTTACCGCCCTGTCAAAAAACATCAGCGGGTTTTGATTCAAAATGTTGGGGTTCATCATCATTCATCCTCCTTCTTTTTCAGTTCCTGGGGTTTGGTGGTCATAATGCGGTAAAGCTCGGTATTCTTCGGGAAGTGATCCACGAAAGGCAGGATTGTAGAGCCATAAAACAGCAGGCCCTCGCCCTCGCCGGAGTGGGTCACATAAGAAAGCTGATGCGGCGAAATGTTGAGCTGCTTTGCGAGAATCTGCCGGTCGCCAGCGGCCTGATTGAGCATATAGATGAAATCGCTGTTCTCAAAAATGTTCTCAACCTCGCGGCTGGATAACAGGTCTTTGACATTTTGCGTGATCCCGGTGGGGATGCCGCCCCATTTGCGATAGCGCTTCCAGATTTCGACACTGTACGAAGCCGTCTGTTCCTCCTTCAAAAGAAGATGGAACTCGTCAAGATAGTAGCGGGTCGTTTTATGGGCGGCGCGGTTGATGGTCACACGGTTCCAGACCTGATCCTGCACCACCAGCATCCCGATTTTTTTGAGCTGCTTGCCCAGCTCCTTGATGTCGTAGCAGACGATGCGGCTATTCACATCCACGTTCGTGTGATGGTTGAACACATTCAGAGAGCCGGTGACGTAGATTTCCAAAGCAGTGGCGATGTACTGCGCTTCCTTTTCATCCTGCGCACGGAGGGCGTTATACAAGTCCTCCAGCAGCGGCATATTCTCCGGTTTCGGGTCATTGAGGTAGTCCCGGTAGACGATGCGCACGCAGCGGTCGATGATGGTCTTTTCCACAGGGGCAAGCCCATCCTTGCCGCCGACGATCAACTCGCACAGCGACAGAATGAAGTCGGATTTCAGGCTCAGCGGGTTATCATCGTCGCTGTAATCCAGATTCAAGTCCATCGGATTGATGTAGCAGGGCGAACCGTCGTAGCCCTTGCCGGTGGGCGACAGCTTAATGACCTGTCCGTGCAGGCGCTCCACCAGCGGCGTATATTCGCCCTCCGGGTCACAGATGATGATGTCATCCTTGGGGCAGATGAGAAACGCATTGGTGATCTCACGTTTTGCCGAGAATGACTTGCCGCTGCCGGGAGTGCCTAAAATCAGGCCGTTGGGATTTTTCAGCAGTTTCCGGTCTACCATTATAAGGTTGTTGGACAGGGCGTTGATGCCGTAGTACAGAGCTTCTTTGCCGTTCTGAAACAGTTCCTGTGTGGTGAACGGTACAAAGATAGCCGTAGAACTGGTGGTCAGCCCTCGCTGGATCTCGATCTGATTGAGTCCCAGAGGCAGACAGCTCATCAGCCCTTCTTCCTGCTGAAAGTCCAGTCTGGTCAGCTGACAGTTATACTTCTGGGCAATAGAGCCTGCCTGAAAGATGTTGTTGCCAAGCTGACGGGGGGTGTCCGCTGTGTTCAGCACCAAAAAGGAGACCAGGAACATTCTCTCGTTTCGGCTCTGCAAATCCTGCAACAGCTTTTTCGCTTCGCTGCCGTAGGTGGCAAGGTCAGAAGGAATGATGTCCATGTCGTATCCGGCGCGGACTGCTTTTTTCTGTTCCTCAATCTTACTGCGGTCCAGATCGGTAATCTTACGCTTTACCGTTTTGATGGCTTTCACCTGATCCACCGACTGAATGTGCATACTCACAATGAGCGAGCTTTCCATATCCAGAAAATCAGCCAGCAGACGGTCATTCAGCTCCGGGGCTAAAATCTGCAAAAAAGAAACAGCCCCGTATTTCTTGCCCATACGGAACTGCTTGCCGGTGCGGAACTCAAAGGAGCTTGGTGCAATAAAATCTTTCGTGGACAGGCCGGAAGGAGCCAGCCAGTCCCATTCAAACTGAAACGGGAGCTGTTCATCCATGTGGAATACCGCATGAAGCTGGGAAAGCCTTTCCTTACCGTCCAATGTTCTGGCGGCTACACCAAGACGCTTGAAGTTATTGAGTATATCGGTCTCAATACGCTCCAGACGGGGCTTGGCGGCTTTGATGCTGTCAGCGTCGATACCAAAGGTCAGGTATTTGGTCTTGATGAGACCGTTGTTGCCTCTGGCCAGCTGATTTTGCAGCATCGTGGTATATTCCTCACGGATACTGTCAAAGGCATCCCCCTGGGGCGGAATGGAAATGGAGTTGGCAAAGGTCTCCTCCGATGCCGCAAGGTTCAAAAAAGACAGCTGGAAGTGAATCGAGCTGTCGAAATAATTGAGGAAATCACACCAGCCCTCAAAGATCGCGGTCTTATCTTCATTTTGGGAGAGCTGATAGTTGATGTCCTGAAACTGAATGGTCTTTGTGTAGTGGCTGTCCGATACGCGGCAGATCCCGTCCGGCCACATTCGTTCATAGGGGATACTGTCCTGTGCCGATTTTCCTTTTTTGTCCGTGCGGTTGGCGCGGGCAATGGCCGCTTCGATCTGCTTCTTATCGGCGCGGGACAGCTTTTTCTTTGTCTTTACCGGCTGCACGGTCTTTTCTTCCGGTTTTCCCAGCAGACGGCGCAGCCAGCTTTTCATTGCGGTGAACAATGTCATACACCTCCTTATCGAGCATTTCCTGCCGCTTTAATACGGCATAAAAGTTATTGGTCTGGTAGGGACGCTGCTTGGGACGGATCACAGCTACTTTGAGGATGTTGCCGACGATCTTTTCCAGGGGCTGTCCATGCTTTTCATACATTGCCAGCAGGAAGAAGGGCATCATGACCAGCATCATACACATGGCAGCCATGCTGTTTCCCGCAGGCTCACGGAGCCACAAGAACAGCGGTACACCTACAAGCGCCCCGGCGGTAAAGCAGACCAGCTGCCTTCGTGTCAGATTGAACATGACCTTGGTTTTGACTTTGGTTAAATCTTTGGGTACGGGTACATAAGCCATATTATCCACCTCCTTTATGGGAATGAAATAGAGCTGTCCACTTCATTTCCCCACACATCCCAACCGGGTGTGGATTGACGAGCAAACAGTTCTATGCGCGGGAGATCACCCATCAATGAGACAATGCGTTCTCTGGCTTCCTGCGGTTTTTTTGAATGTTCTTCAATGTGAGAGACAATGACCTGATGAACAGCTGCGTTTATACGCTTGGGATGTCCTTTCGTTGCGAGGATACAAAGTTCCACATTGGAGCGCGTCCAATATCCCATTCCCCAGAACAAGCTATCTGCCTTTCGATTTTGCTTTACCCAAACAAAGCCGACGGTTTTATAGGTAAATCCCCATGCCTTCAGAACTGAGAGACCTTCCAGTAAACATGGAATCGTGACCCATAAAAACAAGGCACAGTCTTTATCCGCCAAGTTGCCTACTGGCAGCGCACAAATATCCTCGATACTCATGGTCGGATAGTGACTTTCTGCACTGCGTCCCAATCCTTTCTTGGAATATACTTTGTAGTTCCATGGCGGGTCTGCGTAAATGATTTGATATTTTTTCATACAGAACCCTCCTTTAGTGCGCCTGAAAGACTGATTTTGCGAGACTGCCGGTTTTGAACAGCGTAAAGCACAGCAGTACGGTGTAGCCCACGCAGCTCCAGATTGCCATGATGATGTCATCTTCCAGAGCGATGTTCTGCACCAGCACAGCATAAATTGCCACGCAGACGATGATGAGAAACGCCTGAAAGCCCAGCGCCAGCAGGGAGCGGAGGTAGTTCTGTCCCATCCCGCCCCATTCCTTGCCCATCATGGCAGCCATCGGAAGCGGCGCAACGGATGTGACAAGGTAGATCTCAATCATACGGCCATAGCCCTCAGCCACTTTGCCATTAGGATCATGGGCATAAATGCTTTTTCCTTCAGCACTGATTTCTTTAGCCCTGACAGAATGAGGAATTTCTGATGTAAACACCTTGATCTTACTGCCATAGGTTTCGCGCAGAAGAGCGGAGATTTCTTTGGCAAAATTGGTTCGGCTGTCTACCATCGTCAGCAGAATCCCATCAATTTGCAGCTTGGGATTGATTTGTCTGCGAACCTTATTGATAGTTTGCAAAAGCTGCTCCAAACCTTTAGCTGGAAGATACTCTGCCTGGACGGGGATTATAACCCTATTAGCGGCAGCCAGTGCATTGACCGTAAGCATACCCAGGGAGGGCTGGCAATCAATAAGGATATGGGAGTATTGCCCCTTCAGCGTGTCCAGATATTGTCGCAGAATGGTTTCTCGGCTCATAGCGTTTACCAGAGATACCTCCATACCAGATAGCTGGATGTCCGCAGGCATCAGGTCTACGCCCTCAGGGTGGTGCAGGATACCCTCGCCGGGACGAATTGGTTCATCCATCAAAATACGGCCCATAGCGTCTGACAGTGTAAAGGGCAGCTTATCAGGCTGAGGATTGCCCAAGCTGATGGTCAGGCTTCCCTGTGGGTCTCCGTCAATCAGAAGGACTTTCTTCCCGGACTGCGCCAGACCAATTCCAAGATTGGCACAAGTGGTTGTTTTGCCGACACCACCTTTTTGGTTGGCTATGGCAATAATCTGTGTATTCATGATTTCACCTCATTTCTTTCTAAGTTTAGATATGAAAAAAAGTGCCTGCTTTACCTTTCCTGAGAAAGATAAAACAGGCACTTTCACTGGCTCAATACCTCTTGTAATGAACCTCTATGTATGGTAAACTATGTCCACGATACCATGAATATAATTAAGTCTCGACGGGAATTGAACTTTTGGCTAACGCCAAATTTCGCGCCTTTGCAAACAGAGTGCAAACAATAGGGGGCTAAAATCCTTTGTTTTTGCTTGATTTTGCTTGTACAAGGTTTATAGAGAACATGGAGAAAAGCCTTGATATAACTGCATTTTCTTTATCCCTGTTGATAGGGAATATATGCACTGGGTCCATCTCCTAAGCGGAAGGCCGTGTGTTCGAATCACATCGGGGACGCCAGCGCAAAATCAAGCCCGGAAGGTTTACGAACCCTCCGGGCTTGGTTTTTGCTTTTCTATGGAAGATAGCCGCTACAACGCTCACACCAGCTTTGCCCCGGCGTGGGGCAGGCTTTCTGCGCCAAGGCTTTGCAGCTTTTGGGGCAAAGCGGCAAGGTCGCCGCCGGTATAGTACCAGCCCGCAGCCAGTGCTGCCAGTGCCAGCAGCAAAAGCACTGCCAGCGCCTTGCCCAACCTGCGGCGCTTCGGGCGCGGCGGCACGAGCGGTACAGCCGTGAGGGCGGCAGGCGTCAGGGCTGTATCCGGTACTGCTTTACCGTAGGGCTGCCAGCTTGTGCCCCCTGCCTGCGGCAGACCGCAGGCAGTGCGGCGCAGCATATCCAGCAGCCACAGCCCGGGGTTCTCGTCCGGCGGCACACACCGCAGCCAGCAGCCCTTTTTGCCGCCCACCAGCAACAGCCGACTGTGGGGCAGCTCCACACAGCCCACCGCCAGCGCGGCACCGGTCAGCCGCTGCATGGCCTGCACCCGCGCCAGTGTGCGGGCAGGCTCTGCCTGCGGTGCTTTGCGCAGCTTGCGGCTGAGCCGGGCGTTGAGTGCGGCATTGGCATAGCTCATAGCACCAAAATCGAACACTTTTTCTGCGCCGGGAAGATTTTCCAGCCGGGTCTCCAGCAGCGCCCCGGCAGCAGCATCGCTGCACACCAGCAGCTTGCGGTGCTGCTCCAGCGCCTGCACTGCGGCGGCGGCAAGGGTCTGCTCCCCTTCCCCGTACAGTGCCGGGGCAAGGCTTGTCCGCAGCAGCTGTACCGCCCGGTGCAGCTGCTGCGGGGTGCTGCTTTGCAGCGCCACCAGCGTTTCCGCGCCCCGGGTGCGGCAGTGTACCGTGCCCTGCCAAGTGTCCGGCAGGGCTGCCACAGCCTTTTGCACGGTCTGCTCCGGTGTACCGAACAGCCGTAGCACGCAGCCTGCCGGGCGGTTTTCTTCCTTTGTCATGACGCATCCCCCCCTGCGGCCGCAGGGGCCGCTCTCACTCTGCCCGCAGGGTCTCGTCCAAGGCGGTCAGGGCGGCGGGGTCATGCTGTGCGCTTTCGGCCAGCACCTGCGTACCGGCCGGGGTCTTGCCCTGTGCCAGACGCAGCGCCAGTTCCAGCGCAGTCTGTGCGGCGCGGGCGCGGATGAGCGCACGGTCCGGGCGGGAGACGAACAGCTTTTTCACATACACTTTGTCTCCCCGGGCAGCGCCCAGATACACCGTGCCCACAGGCCGGACGGCATCGCCGCCGCCGGGGCCCGCCAGGCCGGTAACGCTGACCGCGATATCCGCACCGGCGGCTTTTGCCGCGCCCAGCGCCATCTGTGCCGCCACGGGAGCGGACACGACGTTGTACTTTTCGATGACCGCCGGGTCCACGCCCACGAGCTTTGCCTTGGCCTGCTCCCAGTAGGTGACAAAGCCATAGCCGAACACCTCGCTGGAGCCGGACACGGAGGTCAGGCGCTGTGCGATGAGGCCGCCGGTGCAGCTCTCGGCGGTGGAGATGGTCAGCCCCTTTTCCTGCAGGGTATGGACCACCGTCTCTTCCAGACCGGCCACATCCTCATCATACACCGCATCGCCCAGCAGATCATAGAACTTTTTGGCGTAGGCGCGGCACATCGTCTGCGCCTCGGCGTCATTCTGCGCCCGGGCGGTGATGCGGATCTCGCACTCGCCGGTCTTGCAGTAGATGGCGGCGGTTGGGTTCTGGTTTTCCAGCAGCGCACGCACCCGGTATTCCAGATTGCTCTCGCCGCCCAGCACCCGCAGCGTCAGGCTGTGCAGGGCACAACTCTGCCGCGCCAGCAGCAGCGGGCGCACGCTTTCCTCCCACATGGCCTTCATCTCATGGGGAACACCGGGCATCAGTACGGCGCAGTGGCCGTCCTGCTCGAACCATGCGCCCGGCGCGGTGCCGTGGTGGTTGACCACCTTATGCCCGTGCACCGGCACCATGGCCTGCTTGCGGTTGTTGGGGGTGGTCTCGCGCCCGGTGCGGGTAAAGAAGTCCACGATCTTCTGCCACTCGTCCGGGTCAAAGGTAAGGGTGTCGCCAAAGCAGGCGGCCACTGTCTCCTTGGTCAGGTCGTCCGCCGTGGGGCCCAGCCCGCCGGTGAACACCAGCAGGTCGCACCGCTGCTTAGCTTCGTTGACAAACTCCGCCAGACGGCCATGGTTATCGCCGATGGTGCTCTGCCGCCGGACGGTGATGCCCAGCGCGGCCAGCTCCCGGCTGAGGTACTGGGCATTGGTGTTAAGAATATTGCCGAGCAGCAGCTCGGTACCCACACTGATGATCTCTGCTGTCATGGACAAATCAACCCTCGAATTCTACCTGATCGGTGATGCGCACCCGGATGCGCTCGGTCTGCTCTGCGGCTTCGGCTTCCAGCGCGGCAAGGCCGGGCATGGCGGCTTCGGCGGCAAGGATCTCCTCCAGCTCGGGGCGGATCTTCGGGTGCGGCGGGGTGAAGATGGTGCAGCAGTCCTCGTAGGGCAGGATGCTGGTCTCAAAGGTATTGATATGGCGGGAGGTCTCGATGATCTCGGTCTTGTCCATGCCGATGAGCGGGCGCAGGATGGGCAGATCCTGTGCGGCATCGGTGCACTGCAGCGCCTTGACGGTCTGGCTTGCCACCTGTGCCAGACTTTCGCCGGTGACCAGCGCTTCGCACCCCTGCTTTTTAGCGATCACGTTTGCAATGCGCATCATGCTGCGGCGCATCAGCACCGTGAACAGCACATCCGGGGCATTATCCCGGATGTATTCCTGCGGTTTTGTGTAGGGCACCACAAACAGGTTGGCGCTGCCGGTATACACAGTGATAAGCTGCGCAAGAGCCTTTACTTTTAGTTTTGCGCGCTCAGAAGTATACGGAGGGGACGCAAAATGGATGTGATCCAGTGCCAGACCGCGCTTTGCCATACGATAGGCCGCCACCGGGCTGTCGATGCCGCCGGAGAGCATATTCAGGGCACGGCCGCTGGTGCCCACGGGCAGACCGCCCTCACCCTGTATTTTCGGGCCGTGAATATACGCACCGTAATCGCGAATCTCCACAATGACCTTAAACTGCGGGTTATGCACATCCACCTTCAGGTAGTTGTGCTTGCCCAGCAGGTAAGCGCCCAGCTCCCGCATCAGCTCCGGGCTGGTCATGGGGTAGGTCTTATCGGCGCGGCGGGCTTCCACCTTAAAGGTGCGGATGCCGTGCAGCGCACTGCCCAGATAGTCCTCGGCGGTCTGGCAAATGGTATCAAAATCCTTTTCGCACACCACGGCGCGGCTGAGCGCGGCAAGGCCGAACACCTTGCTGACCCGCTCAAAGGCAAGGTCCATATCCACGTCCTCTTCCTCGGGCTCCATATAAAAGGTGGACTGAGTGCAGTACACCTTGAACTTGCCCACCGTCTTAAGGCGGTAGCGCAGGATCTTCATCATGGCTGCTTCGAACTGGTTGCGGTTGAGGCCTTTCAGGGACATTTCGCCCTGATAGCCCATAATAATTTCCTTCATAAATGTTGCATCTCCTGATGTGGGATTTGTAATGGCCTCCGCTTTCGCTCTGGCCATATTCAGCGGAAAAATAGTTTTACTCTGTGAATGGAAAATGACTGCGGTCATTTTCCATTCACTCTTTCACGCATTGGGGTCGTGCAGGTAAGCTGCATCTTCCCATAGAACGGCTGACAGCTTTCTCTTCGGACATGAGTTCGGGTTGCGGCACCCAGCATTCGCATCGTGCCTTGGGCGGCACTTGCGTCTTGCTGGCCGCTGCCCCAACAGCAACTCTCTGTTTCCGCCGCTGGCGGCGGTCGTTGCTGTTGCAGGCCATTCCATCGCCCGCCCTATTGCCCTACGGGCAACAGGGTCCCACCCCAGCGGACGGTCCTCAGAGAAACTGTCAGCCGTTCTGCGGCTTCCGTTTTTACTTTCTGATCTTCTGCAAATGCTTCATGCCGTCCTCGAAGCGGTTGAGGAAGGCATCCACATCCTCCGGGGTGTTATCGGCACAGAAGGACACCCGGATGGCAGTGTCGATGGCAAGCGGGTCGCGCCCCATGGCCGCCAGCGTGTGGCTGGGCTGACCGCGCCCGCAGGCACTGGCCGAGGAAACGTAGATCTGCTCCTCGGCCAGAAAAGCCAGCATGGTCTCGCTCTTGATGCACATCTCGCTGAAGTTCAGCACCTCGGGCACGGCGTTCTCCGGGCTGTTGATGACCACCTCCGGGAAGGCTTTCAGCCCCTCCCGCAGCTGCCGGTTCAGCGCACGCATGGCAGTGTCCCGGCTTTTCATGGTCTTGGCCAGACGGGTGGCCGCTGCGGCCAGACCCATGGCGTAGGGCAGGTTTTCGGTGCCGGGGCGCATCTGCCGCTCCTGCTCACCGCCCAGATAGGGCGGCTGGAAGGCCTGCACCAGCCGGTCGGAAAGGTAAAGCGCACCAATGCCCTTGGGGGCATGGATCTTGTGGCCGCTCACCGAGAGCGTATCGATGTTGTCCAACTTGATGGGCACACGCATCCACGCCTGCACCGCGTCCACATGGACGATGGTGCGGCTGTTGCGGCGCTTCACCTCGGCGGCAAGGCGCTCCACATCGTTGCGGGTGCCGATTTCGTTATTCACCATCATGCAGGCCACAAGGATGGTGTTTTTGTCCACCCGCTCCAGCATGGCGGTAATGTCCAGCGTGCCATCTGCCCGGGGTGCTACCACGGTAACGTCGTAGCCCTGCTTTGCCAGCCGCTCCAGCGGCCGCTGCACACTGGGGTGCTCGAAGCCGGACACCACGATGCCCTTGCCAAAGGTGCGGGTCTGCACCGCGCCCAGCAGCGCCAGATTGTTGCTCTCGCTGCCGCAGGAGGTAAAGTACAGCTCCCGGCTTTTGCAGCCCAGCGTGCGCGCCACGGCGGCGCGGGCGGCATTCAGGGCTTCTTCACTGCGCGCGCCCGGGCCGTACAGGCTGGAAGGGTTTGCCCAGTGCTCCCGCATGGCCTTGTTTATGACGTCCGCCACCTCCGGCGCTACGATGGTGGTGGCCGCGTTGTCCAGATAATGTAACTGAGGGTTTTGCAGCATATATGGATTTCCTGCTTTCTGTCGTTGTTTTCATAATAACCCAGAATAAGTATAGCACAAACCCTTGGATAACGCAAAAAATTTTATGCATTTATGGGTGATTTTTGTAACTGTACCTCCTTGACAAACACCCCGGTGATGTGCTATCTTTACAGCATAGACCGCATCCCTGCTGACGGAACCTTGTGGAGCACCACAGTGCAGGGGTGCTGGGGATGTCAATGCCGACCGTCTGGGCAGCCTTGCGCAATTGCTGCGCAAAGCTGTCCTTTTTTGCTATCAAGGAGGATGTCTGTATGAAGACCGATATCGAGATCGCGCAGGAAGCCAAAATGAAGCCCATCACCCAGATCGCAGCTCAGCTGGGTCTGGAGGACGAAAGTGTGATCCCCTATGGCCGCTATAAGGCCAAGATCGACCACCGGCTGATCCACAACGCCAAAAAGCAGGGCAAGCTGATCCTTGTCACTGCCATCAGCCCCACCCCTGCCGGTGAGGGCAAAACCACCACCAGCGTAGGTCTGGCCGACGCCATGAACGCACTGGGCAAAAAGACCATGCTCTGCCTGCGCGAGCCCAGCCTTGGCCCCGTGTTCGGCGTAAAGGGCGGCGCTGCCGGCGGCGGCTACGCACAGGTGGTGCCCATGGAGGATATCAACCTGCACTTTACCGGTGACCTGCACGCCATTGGCACCGCCAACAACCTGCTGGCTGCCATGATCGACAACAGCATCCAGCAGGGCAACCCGCTGAATATCGATCCCCGCCGCATCACCTGGAAGCGCTGCATGGACATGAACGACCGACAGCTGCGGTTCATCGTGGACGGTCTGGGCGGCAAGGTGAACGGCACCCCCCGCGAGGACGGCTTTGACATTACCGTGGCCAGCGAAGTCATGGCCATCTTCTGCCTTGCCACCAGCATCTCCGATTTGAAGGAGCGGCTGTCCCGCATCGTGTGCGCCTATACCTACGACGGCAAGCCGGTGACCGCCGGTGAGATCGGCGCAGCCGGTGCCATG
>OHKF01001220.1_pt1 | contig 11403 bp, 10 predicted proteins | sample 1568781 | NCBI WGS metagenome assembly OHKF01 (sample SAMEA3879580, study PRJEB24766) | human gut metagenome | biome: human-associated habitat; feature: feces | place: USA | collected 1985/1987
ATAACAGTATGGAAATGAACAAAGTTTTTAAGGATGGATTGTGGAGTAAGGAAATTAATGTTTCAGACTTCGTATATACCAACATTACCCCTTATGAGGGCGATGCCTCATTCTTGGCAGGCCCCACAGAGCGAACTAAAAAAGTGTGGAACGAATGCCTCAAGGCACTAGAAGAAGAACGTGCCAATAACGGAGTTCGTTCCCTTGATAATGTAACAGTATCTACTATCACCTCACATAAAGCAGGATACATTGACCGTGAAAACGAACTGATTGTAGGTCTTCAGACGGACGAACTTCTGCGCCGTGCCATCAAACCTTACGGTGGTATCAAGGTCGTAGAAAAAGCCTGCCATGAAAACGGTGTGGAAGTAGATGAAAAAGTAAAGGATATCTTTACTCATTATCGCAAAACCCATAATGATGGCGTATTTGATGCTTATACCGAAGAAATCCGCTCTTTCCGTTCACTCGGTTTCCTGACCGGTCTGCCCGATAACTATGCACGCGGACGCATTATTGGTGACTACCGCCGTTTGGCACTGTATGGTATCGACCGACTGATTGAAGCAAAACAAGAAGATTTGCGCAATATCACCAGTCCGATGACCGATGCCCGTATCCGCCTGCGCGAAGAAGTAGCCGAACAAATTAAAGCACTGAAAGAAATAAAAATATTGGGTGAATATTACGGACTCGATTTGAGCCGTCCCGCTACTAATGCACAAGAAGCGGTTCAGTGGGTTTATATGGCATATCTTGCTGCCGTGAAAGAACAAGATGGAGCAGCTATGTCATTGGGCAACGTTTCTTCATTCCTGGATATCTATATTCAATATGATTTGGATCATGGTAAAATTGACGAGTCATTCGCTCAGGAGCTAGTGGATCAGTTTATCATCAAGTTACGTATGGTCCGCCATCTGCGTATGCAATCATACAATGACATCTTTGCAGGTGACCCCACCTGGGTGACCGAATCTATCGGCGGACGATTCAACGACGGACGCACCAAAGTAACAAAAACTTCTTTCCGCTTCTTACAAACACTATACAATCTGGGTCCGTCACCTGAACCCAATATGACTGTACTGTGGAGTCCGGAGTTGCCGGAAGGTTTCAAAGAATTCTGCGCACAGGTTTCTATCGACACTTCTTCCATACAGTACGAAAACGATACGCTGATGCGCGAAGTGCGTAACTGTGACGATTATGGCATTGCCTGCTGTGTGTCTTATCAGGCTATCGGCAAACAAATCCAATTCTTCGGGGCACGCTGTAATCTGGCTAAGGCTCTGTTACTAGCTATCAATGGCGGACGTTGCGAAAATACAGGAACTGTAATGGTGAAAGATATTCCTGTATTGACAGGAGACTTGCTGAACTTTGAAGAAGTATGGTCTAATTATAAGAAAGTATTAATGCAGATTGCACGTGTGTATAATGATGCGATGAATATCATTCACTATATGCACGATAAATATTATTATGAAAAGGCTCAAATGGCATTCATTGATACCGATCCACGTATCAATCTGGCATATGGCGTAGCCGGTCTGTCCATTGCCATTGACTCATTGTCTGCCATCAAATACGGCAAGGTACGTGCCAAACGTAATGATATAGGTTTGACTGAAGGCTTTGATATTGAAAATACATATCCTTGCTTCGGTAATGATGATGACCGCGTAGACCACTTAGGAGTAGATTTGGTTTATTTCTTCAGTGAAGAATTAAAGAAACATCCGGTATACAAAAACGCCCGTCCTACCCTGTCACTGCTGACTATCACCTCCAATGTAATGTACGGTAAGAAAACAGGTGCCACTCCTGACGGTCGTGCCAAAGGGGTTGCTTTCGCTCCGGGTGCCAACCCGATGCACGGACGTGACAAGAACGGTGCCATCGCCTCATTGAGTTCTGTAGCCAAACTACGCTATCGTGATGCTCAGGACGGCATCAGTAACACATTCTCTATCGTACCAAAATCACTAGGAGTGGATCGGGAAACCCGTATAGAGAATCTGATAACCATGATGGACGGTTATTTCACCAAAGGGGCACACCACCTGAATGTAAATGTGCTGAACCGTGAAATGCTGGAAGATGCAATGGAGCATCCTGAAAAATACCCGCAACTAACCATCCGCGTATCAGGTTATGCCGTAAATTTCATCAAATTGAGCCGTGAACATCAGCTGGAAGTAATCAGCCGTTCTTTCCACGAAAGAATGTAACATCACATATACATTCATCGTAGGGGCGGGTTTTAAACCTGCCCTTACCAGTTTAAAGACAAACCATTATGATCAGAGTACATTCTTACGAGTCAATGGGGACGTTTGACGGTCCCGGCTTACGCTTAGTCGTATTTTTACAAGGATGCAATTTCCGATGCCTCTATTGTGCCAACCCCGACACAATTGACACCAAAGGTGAAAGTACGGAAACAACAATAGACGAAATTGTGCGTATGGCCGTCAGCCAAAAAGCTTTTTTCGGTAAAAAAGGAGGTGTGACTTTCAGCGGCGGCGAACCTACATTGCAAGCAAAAGCACTGATTCCGTTATTCCAGCGGTTAAAAGAACAAAACATCCACATCTGTATAGATACCAACGGCAGTATATGGAATGAGGAAGTAGAGGAACTGCTAAAATGGACAGACCTCGTATTATTAGATATCAAGGAATTTAATAATGTGCGACATCGGCAACTGACAGAACGTAGCAACGAACAAACCATACGTACCGCTGAATGGCTTGAAAAAAACGGAAAACCTTTTTGGTTGCGCTACGTATTAGTTCCAGGCTATAGTTCCTTTGAGGAAGACATACGGGCATTAGGAGAGCACTTCAAGAACTATCACATGATTCAAAGAGTAGAAATACTACCTTATCATACATTAGGCGTACACAAATATGAAGCCATGGGAAAAGAATACAAACTGAACGGAATAAAAGAAAATACCCTAGAACAATTGGAAACAGCCAAAACGTTATTTGGTGAATATTTCAATACCGTATATTTAAATTAAAAATATACTGAAGACAAGATGTTGCTATAAATCAATGGAAATATTTCATCATTTCAATAAAATTATCTAATTTCGCATCTAAAACATAAATTATTATAAATATGAAAAGACTACTATTACTCTGCCTAACTTACATTATGTGTGTAGGCAACCATCAGATGGCTGCTCAAGACTCTTCTGAAAGTCCTGGTATTTTTAATTCATTAGCTGTAGGCGTCAGTGCAAGTACCACAGGTATAGGTATTGATGTAGCCAGTCCTATAGGAAGTTACTTGGCTGTACGTGCAGGAGTTTCTTTTATGCCGAACTTTACTTATTCTACAGATGTGGATGTAGATATTGAAGGTTCTTATGAAGGAAATATACCTACCAGCATAGATGTAGAAGGAGGAATGGGACGTACTGCCGGTGAAATATTGCTGAATGTATATCCTTTCAAATCATCCAGTTTTTTTGTATGCGGTGGTGCTTATTTCGGAGGAGGAAAACTCATTAAGATTAAAGGGCACAGCGATGAGTTGGCAGAACTGATTAAAGAAGGACAAGAAGTAGGTATTGAAATCGGAAACTATCGTATACCTGTAGATCAGAACGGAAATATATCTGGTGGTTTGAAGGTTTCTTCATTCCGTCCTTATCTTGGACTAGGTTTCGGAAGAGCGATTCCTAAGAAACGAATTGGCTTCATGTTCGAAATGGGTGTGCAATTCCATAACACTCCCAAAGTATATACCAATAACGGAGATTTGTCTGATTTAACAGCAGAAGCTGATAATGATTTCACTGATATCATAGACAAACTTACTGTCTATCCGGTACTTAAGTTCCGTTTGTGTGGCAAAATATTCTAATAATATTCTATAAAATAAAAGGAGATGAGCCCTATAATTTTCGCCTCATCTCCTTTTTATATATAAGAAACAATACACTTATATCAGCACCACCATCACATCACGTGCCCCATGAGCACCCATTACCAAGGCCTGCTCAATATCAGCTGTCTTTGACGGACCGGAAATAAAGGTTCCGAAACCATATTCGCCTGTATCTATCAGTTTATATGCTTCATGCATATTGTTCACAATCTTATTCTTGTTTAGAAGAATAACCAATTTTTCGGCAATAAAATAAATGGCACGCTGCTTTACATCCTGTTCTATCCATACCGCACCATTCTCCGCAACCCCAATCTTTCCATCTATGACAGCCAAATCCGTCCCATTCAATTCTGCAGGATCTTCCAAATCATCGGGATTAAATGTTGCACAAGTAATACTCTTCAGATTAGAAGCGATGCGTTTGGCTCCAGGATAAGCTTTTTTAATGAAATCATTCACGTTCTCCTCTTTTTCCAAAAAAATGGCTTCTCCTCCTACTTGCTTCATGACGAAATAAAACTGTTCTACCATACTGGGATAAGTCAATGCCATATCTTCCAATGGCTTTAAATCCGGTTTCTCATATTTTACATGTGTAGCACGCCGGATGCTCTGCAATATATCTTCTCTGCTGCTCATAATTTACTTCACTTTACCTTTCTTCCACATTTCATTGAAACTCTCCTTAGCAAATTTCGGCATTTCACGTCCTTTCCCCCAGTCATTCAATCCGTTATAGATAAGGAAACGCGGCACTCCGTTTACCAATGGCGCCCATTTTAATGCCATATTGAATATCGAAGGGCGGTTCATCATGAATTCCATGCCACCGGACATTACCTTTTTCATCCGGTCTGCCTTACCCAATTTATCCAAATCCTGGCGCCACAAATAGATCTGCTCCGCCAAATCCACTTTAGCCGGACATACAAACGAACAGGAATAACACAAAGAACAAGCCGACACATTGTCATAATAATGCAACGGCGCCTTCAACATTCCCAGGTTAATCCCGATAGGGCCGGGAATAAAATAAGTATAAGAGTACCCCCCACTACGTCTATATACAGGACATGTATTCATACAGGCTCCACAACGAATACAATTCAAAGTCTTGATATGCTTTGGGTCGGCTAATATCTTACTACGTCCGTTATCTACAATAATAATATGAAGTTCCCCACCCTCTCTAGGCTTTCGATAATGAGAAGTATATGTAGTAATGGGTTGTCCTGTAGCCGAACGGGCCAACAAACGGGTGAACACTCCCAATGATTCACGATCCGGCACAATTTTTTCCATACCAAAAGCCGCAATCTGTAATTTAGGCTGGGAAGTACCCATATCCGCATTTCCTTCATTGGTACATACCACAATCTCACCAGTAGAAGCTACAGCAAAGTTAGCACCTGTCATAGCCGCCTCAGCATGAATAAATTTCTGACGGAGATTTTTCCGGGCTGCATGTGTAAGGTAAGTAGGGTCAAAATTTCCTTTCTCCGTACCCATCTCTCGCTCGAAAAGCTCACCTACCTGTTCACGTTTGATATGAATAGCGGGTAATACAATATGGCTTGGCTTCAGATGCATCAATTGCAAGATACGCTCTCCCAAGTCGCTTTCTACCACTTCAATCCCTTTGCTTTCCAAAAAGGGATTAAGTTCACACTCCTCGGCCAACATGGATTTGCTTTTTATAAAATGCTTCACTCCGTGCTGGTTCAGAATATTGTAGACAATATTACAATACTCATCCGCGTCCTTTGCCCAATAGACATGGGCTCCATTAGCACGCGCATTGTTTTCAAACTCCACCAATAATTCGTCCAAATGGCTGTTACTATATAGTTTAGTAGCACATGCCATATTACGCAATTCCTCCCATTCGGGAACTTCTTTACTCAGTCTGTCACGCTTTGCCCTAACCAGCCAAAGTGTTTCGTCATGCCATGCGGCCTGTTTCTTGTTTTTCAGAAACTCCGCAGCTGCTTTTGAATGTTTCGTACTCATAATCCTGCCGCTAAGATTTCAACAATGTGCAATGTCTTGATAGGAAGTTTGTTACGGGCAATGATGCCATTCTGATGCATCAGGCACGAACTGTCGGCCCCCACAATGTATTCAGCACCGGTAGCGATATGACGCATCACCTTGTCATGCCCCATCTGCACGGAAACCGCATCTTCCTCTACGGCAAACATACCGCCGAAACCGCAACATTCGTCTTTACGTTCCGGTTCCACAACTTCCACTCCTTCTACCAAAGAGAGCAAATCACGCAGTTTGCTGAAATAAGGAATATTAAGTTCGCTGGCAGAAGAAAGTTTCATCAATCTCACTCCATGACAACTGTTTTGCAGACTCACTTTATGTGGAAACTTGGCTTTCAACGAAGAAGGCTTGACGATATCATGAATAAACTCACAGATATCATATATCTTACCTTCGCTGGCACACCGATGTTTGTCTTCTTTCAACAGACGACTGTAGTTATCACGCACAAAAACGACGCAACTGGCCGAAGGGCCCACTATATAATCGTAATTCTTAAACTGTTCGTCAAAATGACGGGCCAAATCTACCGCTTTATTCTCGAAACCTGCATTCGCCATCGGTTGGCCGCAACAAGTCTGATTGAGAGGATAATCCACATCCACTCCCAAACTTTTCAGCAGCTTGTACGAGGCTATCCCCACCTGCGGATATACCGCATTGATATAACAAGGAATAAATAAACCTACTTTCATTGTCATTAGTTAATATGTGTCCTATATTGAATAACAAAGTTAGAGGATATTTGTTAAGAAAACAACGAGATTTCTAACGAATAATGAAGCGGAATAGGTAAAAAAGCATAATATTGTGAGCAAAAGCCTTACTAATAAAAAAGTACTCCCCGCGAATCACTTCGCAGGGAGCACTTTTAACTAATAACTAACTTTGTGGTTTACGTAATTTCTATATGACTAACTTATAGTGCAAAGATAGAGGTTAGGGACCACATCCACAATCACTTCATTTAGGTATTCTATCTTATTCCACTCACCATTTGTAGGTATTATAAGTTCATCTTCACCTCGCTTAGTTCAACCAGTTTATTTACGATAGCGTAAATAGTCAATCCGGCAGGTGAATGTATCTGTAGCTTGCGCGCAATATTCCGACGGTGAGTTATCACCGTATGAATGGAGAGGAACAGTTTTTCCGCCGTTTCCTTATTTGTCATTCCACGTACCACGCAACAAATAATTTCTTTCTCACGCTGGCTCAACGCTTCCTGTTCGCCATCTGTTTCATCCACACCAAGATTCATCAGGTCTACTAACTTTTTATTTAAAACTTCGATGTCATCATATAGCGCTATACTCTCATCGTATCCCTTCAACAGATTGGTATCTGTGACTGAACACAACAAAGAAACGCATTTGACAGATGCCTGTGGATAGTTCGATTTAAACTCGTCCACGTTAAACCATCCTCCGAAAGTAGGATTTATAATTAGAATATCCGGCTGATGTCCCTGCATACAATTTTGCAGTCCTTCAAGAGAGGTTATTTCCACCGGCTGTATTATAAGATCAGGCATGCGCTTCAGCACAGCCACAAGTCCGCTACGCACAATGACTGAAGTTTCGGCCACCGCAACGTGCACAAGTTCTGTCCGTTTCATTTCCCCTCCTTTTCCAGCCTAAGTACAGCAGGCACAAACAAATAATCCTCTACGCGGCAATGAGATGCCAAATCTTGTTCACAACTGAATATGTCGAATAATACGGCGTTCAACAAATGGTTATTTCCTTTTGCCGGATAATATTTAATAATGATGTTTTTTAACTCAGTCAGTGTCGCATCTATCTGATCATGCCTGCGGGCAAACTGTGAGATACGGAATCCTCCCGTTTCTCGTCCTGCCATCAGATTCTCTACGTAGGTAAACACATTCATATCTTCATAATCCATGTGTTTACGCACTTCTCCGGCATACTGATCAAAAAATTTCAAAATGAGAAATGCAACCTCATTTTCCGTGGAACAATCTATAGCTTCTATCAATTTACGGCGTATGGTAGGCAGACAGAAATCAAGGAAATAATGATGTGCCTGTTTTAAATAATTCATCAATGAAGGCATAGAAATATCCTTCACATCATCCTCCATCCGGTCGCTATCTTCAATCATGAAGTTTACCACCGCAAGGAAAGTACGACAATCCACTCCATTTTCACGGCACACCTCCTGTACTGTCTTGTCTCCAAACCCTAACGAAAGATCAAAACGGCTCATTACCTGTAGCAATGTATAGTTATCACAGATAAGATAACTCATTTTGTCCGTCGGAGTATATTTACTTGTTTTATACATAGTTATGTTTTTTGTTTCTCTTTATGGCCGCAAAGTTACGGAAAATCACCAGGGTTATCAATCACTATAAATAGGTATTTTCTCTTGTACCCCATAATTCCCGTTCAACCGGCCAATGCCAGTCTTTTAATTATACATTAATATATAGCCGTTAAGATAAGTGGCAAGAAGCAACCACAAAAGATAAGGAACAAAAAGATATGCCGAAGATTTCCTCACCGGATAACTTTCTATCATATAATAAACAACAAGCACATCCAGCACCAAAATGTTTGCAAAACCTAGCAACGGACTCCGGAGATAAAAGAAGAAAATGCTCCATGTAAAATTAAACAGAAGCTGGAATCCGAATAATCTGATAATCATTTGTCGTCTTATTGTCCATATATGCCAAATCAACCCGATAGAAATTCCCATGCACAGATAGATAAAACTCCAAGCAATGGGAAAAGCTATATCAGGGGGTGTACAAGAAGGTTTTTCCAATGCAGGATACCAGTTGAGTATGGACTCCGACTGAAAATAAGAAGCAGTACAGCCTACACCAAAACAGATAAGTATAGCAATCAGTATGGGGATTATTCTTTTCATAAGGAGAATTATTTCTATTTATGCCATAATTAACAAACCAACCTCCGGATTTGTTGCAGAAACAGAACACTTCTCCCCTGCAGGTGTCTAAAAAACGTGCTCCCATTCGTTCGCTTACGATGGGAGCACTTACAACACAAAAACTAAACTAGACTTAACTAAACTATTCTATTAAGAAGTTTCACAACTTCCCTTGTCTATGCTGCAAATATAAAAAGATTATTTCTTTTTTGCAAAAGGATATCGACAAAATATCAACTTTTATCGTTCAAATATCAACTTTTTCAAACAGAATGACTATTTAAGTACATCTGTAACTCCTGTTTATAACTATCGGAAATCGGAATATACTCTTTACCGAAAACAATCCGCCCCCGATCAAGCACCTTAATTTTACTCTTTTGCACTATAAACGAGCGATGTACGCGAATAAAACGACTGGAAGGAAGCTTCTCTTCCATAGCTTTCATACTGATAAGTGACAGGATAGCTTTCGGCTCATCCTCCACATGTATTTTAATATAATCCTTCAACCCTTCTATATACAATATCCGGTCTAAAGCAATTCGGAGCAATTTATAATCACTTTTTACATATATACAATCATCCGCCTCATCGGCATCAACACCATTATCCGCCTTTTGTTTCAATTCATACCATTGCACCGCTTTATTCACCGATTGCAAAAAATCGACATAGCTGATAGGTTTCAACAAATAGTCCAAGGCATTGACTTTATAACTATCCAAGGCATACTGTCCGAATGCAGTAGTAAAAATAATCCTTGTTTCAGGACTGACCATGCGTGAAAACTCCAAACCGTTCAACTCGGGCATTTGAATATCAAGGAACAAGACATGCACCTCCTCGTGAAGAGGAATTTCTGTCATAGCTTGCACCGCACTGGAATACCTCCCTACCAACCGGAGAAAAGAAGTTTTTTCCACATAGCTTCTCAGCAATTCCAAAGCCAGCGGCTCATCATCTACAATAGCACAATTCAGTATCATAAACTTTTAGTCTGTATAGTTAATATAGAAGAATATACCTGTCCGTTCTCACTGATCCCTTTTATCCATTCGTAATGTCCCGGATAAATCAGTTCCAACCGCTTGCTTACCTGTTCCAGCCCCACTCCACTTCCACTTTTATCTTGCCCGGACTTCGGATGATTGCTGTTAAGGATCTCACATCTCACCGTACCATCCGTATGCCCAAAGATAGAGATACTGATAAAACTGTCTACCGTGGGGCTGATGCCATGCTTGAACGCATTTTCTATCAGTGATATGAAAATAAGGGGAGCGATCTGCAACGCACCTCCGGAGTCTACCTCCAAATTCACACTTACTTCTACCTGCTGTGGCAGACGGATACGCATCAAAGCTACATAATTACGGATAAAGTCCAATTCTTTTTCAAGCGGAACAAAAGTCTGCTGATTGTCATAAAGCACATGCCGCAACAATTTACTCAGCTCTTGTACTGCCTCTTGTGCCTTGTCACTATTAAAAGCAATCAAAGCATAGATATTATTTAATGTATTGAGCAGAAAATGAGGATTCAACTGGTTCTTCAAGTTTTTCAGTTCCGCTTCCGTCTTTTGTCTCTCCGCTTCTATCAACCGCTCTTCCGCCTGACGCCAACGCAGGCTGGTACGAATGGCCGCACCCAATCCGGCAACAAAAATCATCATCCCCATATCCCGCGCATAGAATATCCATCGAGGTGGAATATGACGCGCAAATTCAGGAGGCGGAGGCGTACTTATACTTTCCAGAAATACATGAAGAAGCACACTCAGACAAAGTATCAGCACGGCATTGCTCAGAATATACTTACGCATTTCGTCCGTGAACATATAGCGGGGAACCAGCCACAAGTAATTGACATAGAAGATAATAAAATAGCACAAAGGAACACAACTATGCCTCAAGAATTGGGCCAGATTGAAGCCGCTTCCACGGTCCATGAATACAAGCGGAAAGCCAAAAACGAGCAACCAACTGACAATATGGATACTCATTTCCAAAAAACGTCGTTGTGAAAATAACTGTTTCATACAGGCAAAGATAAGAAAGATTAGATTAGAAATAAGATTTCCATGATTCTTATTCCATAAAATAAGACTGGCAGGAATCAGTGAAGCAAAATTGATTTACAAAAAACATTATAAACAGATAATCGGGAAAAGACCGGAACCCAACTAGCATTCCCATAAATCAATTCTGCTTCACCCCCACACCTTTTCATCCCTACTCGTAACGCAAAGCGTCTATCGGATCCAAATCTGCAGCTTTCTTCGCCGGATACCATCCGAAAAACACACCGGTGACGGTACATACCAGAAATGAAAGCAACACACTCCAAGGCTGGATAAATACAGGCCAATGTGCTATCGTTTTAATCATAAAACTGGCTCCACAACCGATAATCACTCCTATCAGCCCCCCCGTGATACTGATCAGGATAGCCTCTATCAGAAACTGGCTCAGGATATCTACTCCTCGAGCCCCGACCGACATACGCAAACCAATT
>OHKF01001221.1_pt1 | contig 11400 bp, 14 predicted proteins | sample 1568781 | NCBI WGS metagenome assembly OHKF01 (sample SAMEA3879580, study PRJEB24766) | human gut metagenome | biome: human-associated habitat; feature: feces | place: USA | collected 1985/1987
CTGTTCCTGCTGGCTCTTTTTGCGGAACTTGGACTTCGGGACACTTTGTCCCGAAGTGTCGGAAGCCTCCGGCCCGGGCTGTTCCCCGTCAGGGGCGTGGGCGGTCTGCGACCAAGCCTCCTCCTTGGCCTTATTCGTTTTTCGTTTCATTCTTCATATCCTCCGGGCGGGTAGTCAGCAGGTCATAGATTTCTCCGCGAGGGAACCGATCCACAAACGGAATGGTTACATTTCCATAGAACAACAGCCCCTCGCCGGAATTGCTGTGTGTGATATAGGAAAGCTGATGCTCGGAAATACCGAGCTGTTTTGCCAGAATGGTACGGTCACTCTGCGCCTGCGAAAGCAGAATCATAAAATCCGTGTTGTCCAGAATGTTCTCGATTTCCCGGCTGGCCAAAAGGTCTTTGACGTTCTGCGTCAAAGCAGACGGCACACATCCTTTTTTACGCAGCATTTTCCAGACTGCCACAAAGTAGCTGGCTGTCAGCGGATCGCGGAGCAGGATATGAAACTCGTCAAAGTAGCACCAAGTCGCCGCGCCCTCGTGGAAGTTCTGATCCACCGCCTGCGAAACAAACTCATTTGTGATGTGCATTGCAATCTTTCTAAGGTTTTCGCCCATGTTTTTCAGAACAATGCACACCACACGGCTGTCCGTCTTGACGTTGGTAGGATGGTTAAAGAGATTGAGGGAGCCTGTGCAATAAAGCTCTAAGGCAGTTGCCACGCGCCGGGCCTCGGGCTCCGGCTGGCGTAAAAGTTCCTCATACAAATCCTGCAATAGCGGGGTTTTTGCGGTTTCCAGTCCGAGCGCCTGCTCCCGGTACACCAAACGCACACAGCGGTCAATGACCGTCTTTTCAATGGGCTGCAAGCCTTCCTTGCCGCCGACCACCAGCTCGCATAGGGACAAAAGAAAATCCGCCTTCATGGAAAGCGGGCTTTCTCCGGCGGCCATATTGAGCTCCACATCCATCGGATTAAGGTGGTGCGGGCTGTCCGGGGCAATCTCGATCACCTGGCCGCCCAGCCTTCGCACCAGCGGAGCGTATTCGCCCATCGGGTCAACCACGATGATGCGATCCTGCGGGATGGCAAGAAAGACGTTCAGCAATTCACGCTTGGCGGCAAAGCTCTTGCCGGAGCCCGTAGAGCCCAAATACATCCCGTTTGCCGATTTCAGCTTTTTGCGGTCAGCCATGATGACATTGTGAGAAAGTGCGTTCATGCCATAGTAGAGGGCCTGCCCAGCCATGCGGAGCTCCCTTGTCATAAAGGGGATAAAGATGGCTGTGGAGCTGGTTGTCATACCGCGCTGGATTTCTACCTCGTTGTAACCAAGGGCCAACGAGGAAACAAAGCCCTGTTCCTGTTGCCAGTCCAGACGGCGCAGAGCGCAGTTGTATTTCTGCGCGATACCGCCCACGGTAAACACATCGTTTTCCAGCCGCTGGCGGGTAGGAGCAAGGTTTACCACCGTAAAGGTCAGCAGAAACATTCGCTCATTGCGGGATTGCAAATCAGCCAGAAGCTCCGCTGCGTCCTTGCTGAATGTAATCAGGTCAGGGGGAAGAATATCCGGGTCATAGCCGGAGCGCACAGCCTTTCTCTGTTCCTCCACTTTCATTTTTCCGATGTCCGAGATTTTCCCCTTGATGGTCTTAATTGCCTTGAGCTGATCCACGGTCTGAATGTGCATGGTCACGGTCATTTCCGCATCCAGCTCCAAGATTTCCGCCAGCAGCTTATCCGAAAGCTCCGATGCCATAATCTGCAAGTAGGACACCGCGCCCCAATACTGGCCGATACGGAATGTGCGGGACTGGCGGAAGTCGAGACTGTCCGGGGCAATAAAGTCTTTTGTGCCAAGCCCGGTCTGTGGGATGTCTTTCCACGAAAAGCGGAACGCCTCGCGGCTCCCCGGATGCATCTGGCTATGAAGCAGCGCAAGGCGGGCCCGCCCGTCCATAGGCTCCGAGGGAACGCCCAGCCGCTTAAAGTTTCCCATGACATCAGCCTCCACACGCTCCAGACGGGGCCGTGCCTCCGCAATCCCCTCGGCGGGTATGCCAAAGGTGATGTATTTTGAGCGTTCAATGCCGTTATTGCTTTTGGCAATCTGATTTTTCAGCATCCCGGTAAACTCGTCCCGGACGCTGTTATAGTTGTCATCCGCTTTCGGGATATTGACTTGATAGCGGCTGCGGGAATGGGAACGGCGGTTGATAAAGGAAAGCTGGAACGGCAGCGAACTGTCAAAGTAGTTGAGGAATGAGCTCCATCCGCTGAATATGGCGGTCTGATCCTCGGTGGATGCCACGGAGTAATTGATGTCCTCATATTCCACGGTTTTTGTATAGAGCCCACCCGGGAGCTTGCACACACCGTCCGGGTGCATGGACAGATACGGGATTGTCTGTTGGGCAGACAGGGTCGCCCGGCCTTTACCCTTGGCGGCGGCTCCGTTTTTCTTCTTTGTGTTTTTCAATCACATCCTCCTTTCCAGCGCCCGGCCCGGCAAAGGGCGCATAAATGTTTTCGGTTCGGTAGGCCCTGATCCCCGGCCTTAGAAACTTGGCCCGGATGATGTTCCGCACAACCTTTTCAAAGGGCAAGCCGTCCTTTTCATACATCGCCAGCAGGAACGCCGGGAGCATAATTCCCAGCATGAGAAACATCGCCCCGGTATTGCCGAGGGTGCCACGGGTCAGCAGATAGGCCGGAATCCCCACCGCGCCCGCGCTGCCGAAGCAGACAAGCTGGCGTTTGGTGAGGTTGAAAGCCATCTTTGTTTTGATTTTGGATAAATCGTTTGGTACGTTTACATAGGGCATAGATTACACTCCTTTCTGCACTTCGGGACAATGTGTCCCAAAGTCCGGGATGGTTGGTGTTACTTCATTTCCCCATACAGCCCAGCCGGGCGGGGTCTGCCTGGCAAAGAGCTCTACGCGGGGCAGATCGCCCACAAGCTCAATAATTTTATCCCTTGCCTCGTCGGGCTTCTGACTGTGCCCCCGCAAAGGGCTGATAATGAATTGGTGAACACGGTTTGATTTTCTTTTTGGATGGCCTTTTGTAGCAAGCAGACAGATTTCGGCGTTTCCTCTCGTCCAGAAGCCTAATCCGTAAAACCAGCCCTTGCCGCTTTTGTTGAGTTTGAGCCAGACAAAGGCAACGCTTTTATACTCAAATCCCCACGCCTTAATTACCCGCAGCGCTTCTCGTAGCTGCGGAAAAGTCGTCCAAAGAAAAAGAATAGAATCCTTTTCGGAGAGTTCGGAAACAGGCAGACGGCAAAGCTCGTCAATGCTCATCGTGGGATAGTGCTTTTCAGCCGCGCCCTGTACGCCGTTTCGTTCATACCGCCACGGCGGGTCTGCATAAATAATGCTGTATTTCTTCACAGCGTCCTCCTTTCAGGCATAGTAAGGGCAGGCCGCCTTTTGCAGCCTGCCCCGTATGCCGTATCGTTTCGTTATCTGCTGTCCCTGTCGGGCGCATTGCGTATAACGCCGTAGACATCATCCACAAAGTACCGTCCGGCAAAGGGATTGAATATGGCGTGACACTTCACGCCGTTATACTCCGCCAGATAGTCGTTGTCGCCCAAGCGCTTAATGATTGTCGCCTCACCGAGAACATGGGTTTCTCCCTGTTTCAGAGAGTGGATATAGCACTCGCATTTTTCCATATCGTTTTCCTTTCTGTCAGCCTGTAATCAGCGTCAAAATCTCTTTGGCAAAGGTAATGATAATGCCGCCCGCAATGGTGAGGAATCCGTTGGAACGCTGGCTGGGGTCGTGGGACTGAAAAGACAGCCCCACCTGCACGATACCCCAGCCGAGCAGGATCAGGCCGACCGCGCGTATCAATCCAAAGATAAAATCACTCAAATTGTTTACAACGGTAATCGGGTCGCCTGCGGCAAAGGCCGTTACCGAGCAGCAGAGAGTAAAGGCGAGAGCCAAAACTGCGGCGCAGTACAAGCGGAATCCCTTTTTGACCTTGCCGGGGACAGGTAGCTTTTTCGTGGTCTTATTTTTGTTGGTGTTTTTCATTTTTGCAATACCTCCTTAAATTGAAAACAGAGCTTCGATTTCCTCATCGGAAAGAAGCTCGTAATCGGGTTCTGTATCTTCCATATCGGGAATGTCCTCTGCGGGGATTCCCGCAAGGGAAAGTGTGGCGACGGCGTGTTCCGTCCCGCCGTGTTCATAAGGTGCTGCGCCGCCGTCCTCGGTCAGTGCAATGTTCGGGTGTTTCAGAATGTCGTATTTCTCGTCCATCACCGGCCGCTCACCGCGGATAAACAAAAGGGCGTAACGGTTGTCCAGCACACGCACCTCGTCCGGCGCCAGAAGCTCTCTGCCGCTGATCTGATAGTTCGTGCTGTAATTTCCGCTTCTGCCGCTACTTTTGCCGTAGGTGTTCGTGTCGATGGTTGACTTGCCGAGCAGCTCCGACACATATTTGTGGGTGCTTTGCTCGTTGCCGCCCAGATACAGAAACTCATCGCAGTTGCCGACAATGCTTTCCCATTGCTTTTCAAAAAGGGCTTTGAGCTGTGCCAGATTTTGCAGGATAATGGATACCGATACCCCTCTGGAACGCATAACAGACAGGATTTTATCAAAGTCGTCGGGCAATGAAACATTCGCAAATTCGTCCATTATGAAATGGCAATGCACAGGCAGGCTTCCGCCGTACTTGTGGTCTGCTAGATAAAAAAGCTGCTGAAAGAGTTGGGTATAAAGGATACTGACAAGGAAGTTAAAACTCGTGTCGTTGTCTGGTATCAGAGCGAACAGAGCGACCTTCTTTTCGCCCAGACTTGGCAGGTTAAGCTCATCGGTGGCAGTAAGCCCTGCAAGGCTCTCCAGATTGAATTTTTCAAGCCTTGCGGCAAGAGTTATCTGGATACTCTTTAAGGTCTTTGCACTACCAGAGTGGTAATCCCTGTAATACTTGAGGGCGATATGCTCTGGGTTTACCATTTCCAGACGGTCAAACAGCTCGTCCAGAGGGCTTACATAGCTGTCATCGTCCTCTCGGACTTCGCCTGCACGGAGCAGCTCCATAACCATCGGGAAATTCTGTTCGTCTGGCGGTGCTTCATATTTCAGATAGAACACCAGAGCCAGAAGCAGCATACTCGCCGCCGTATCCCAGAACGGGTCTTGCGACTGTGAGCCTTTCGGCGTGGTCGCCTTAAACAAGTTTGTTACCAACCTCTGAACATCGTTATCGTTCCGCAGATAGACAAAGGGATTGTAACAATGGCTGCGGTGCATATTGATAAGGTCAAGCACACGCACCTCATAGCCTTTGTTTTCCAACAGACCGCCGATGTCACGGACGATTTCGCCCTTTGGGTCGAGTATTACAAAAGATGTGTTGCACTGCATAGCATTTGGCTTGCAGAAAAACCTCGTTTTTCCCGCACCAGAACCGCCGCAGACTAAAATATTCAGATTCCTGCGGTGCTTTTTCCCGTCCAACCCAATACGGACATTCTGGGTCAAGAGCTTATTAGCTGACGGGTCTTTATCTCGGTACTTCTTATTCAAAGCACCTGCGTTGCCCCATTTCGCAGAGCCGTGTTCCTCACGCCTGCGATAGTTCCTGCGTGTAGAGAAATAAACGCCGATGCCCATAGCGTAGGCAAGTAAAAAAATGAGGACAGTCTTTACGCTGTCCTCACATACCATTATTTCAAACGGATTGCCCATCGCCACAGGCAGACCTCGGATAATCTCTACAAGACCACCGCTGACATAGGGTGCTGTCAGCAGGGCAAGCCATACGACAGGAAGTATGCCGCAGACAGAAAGGATTAGGCTCGTTTTCTGGTCATCGTTCCTCATTGCACCTGCAATGCACGACCTTAACCTTTTTTGTCGGAGCGTGTGCCACCTTACTTATCAGCTCGTCAACAGGCTCGGTGGGGCGTTCCTCCTGTAACTGCCTTGTACGCAGGGTGTTTAAGGCGTTGATGACGATATTCTTATCGTACTTATCAAGTGCGATATGGTATCGTTTCTCTCTCATAGTCTGCACCTCCGATTAGCGTTCCTGCTCTTTGTTCTTTGCAGGCTTGTTCTTCTCCATACTCTTATACATATCGCTCTGGATTTCGCCCAGAACATCACGCATCGTGCCAAGCTCTCCTTTGAATGCCTGTGTATCCATTTCCGCATACTCTCTGGGAAGTCTGGAAAAGTCAAAACCTCTGGTATCCACGCCATAACGGGAGCTTACCATATAGGCAACGCAGAAGGATTTGAAATCGGAAGCATCACGGCTCTCGTTGTGCTTAAAGTCATAGACCGCCGCCGACACTTCTTTTGCCATACTCACGAACAGCACTTCCTCGGAAAGCCCCTTCTTGACAAAAATGGTCTGCTGAGAGCTGTCATAATAGGCAGGCAGTTCAAGCTCACCGACGGGTACACAGGGTACAGGGCTTGCATCAATCAGAGCCGACACAAGCTCACGCATGGATTTCGGCTCCTGTTCCTGCTGCCTGTCCTTTGCCGAGGTTTCGGAAATATCATAAACCACTTTGGCATTGTAAGAGACGCCCTTTGTCCCGTCCTCACGGGTGTATTCCTTGCTCGGCTCAAGGATAATGATTTTCTGTGCGTCCTTGTTCACATAGACACGGTTCGCTTTCCATTTGCTGTACTCTTTAAGCTGCGTTGCTTCGGGCATCTGTGCTGATACCAGAATAGCGTTAGCCACGGAGTAACGGTCAAAGCGACCCTGCACATCAAGATACTGACGGAAGCTGTCGCCGCTTGCCACCATTTCAGAGCAGGTATTGTCAATCAGCTCATAGGCTTCTTTCCGCTGTGCCTGCTTTGCGGCAGCCCATTCCTCTTTATCAAAAGGTCTGTTGCCGCCGCTGAATACATCGTAAATACTCATAGCTGTTTACCTCGTTTCTTTGGATTTTGGTTTCTTTTTCTTTCTCTGGGGCTGTTTATGCTCCGTTTTCCCGTTAGCACTTTTCGCCCTGTCGGAAGCACCGCTTTTGTCCAGGTCGGAAGTGCCAATCTCTGCTTCCTGCTCCTTGCGGCTCTCCTTGATTTTCCGCAGTTCCTCTCTGACAGAAGGTTTCTCCTTAGTCATAGTAGCCCCCTCTGCGGATTTCTTTGGCTGCTCTGAGGTAGGCTCGGACTGAGGGGATTTTTCTGTCTTTGCCACCGAGGGGTTTGGTGCGTTTTCCTCCTTCTGGACAGGCTTGCCCATAAGCTCGTCAAGCAGCTTGTCTTTCTCCGCCTTTTCCTGCACACCAATATCTGGCTCTGGCTGACCGTCCTTTGCATCTTTGGATTTCTCGGCTTCCGTCACAATAGAAGCGGTATCCACCGAAGCAAGATTAAAGCGTTCCACGATACGACTGATTTTCGATGCGTCCTCGGCACGGGCGATGACATCGACCTCCGCATTGGGGTCTTTGTTTTTCCTGTCCGTGAGGACACAGTAAAGCACACCGTATTTTTTCGCTTCCTGCGTGAACTTCTTTAAGTCGCCGTTTTTGACGGTAAAGACTTTCAGCTCCTTACCAGAACGGAGCATACTCGTCAGCCTTGCTTTGCCTTTGGTTTTCTTTTCTTCTTTGAGAATGGAATACAACAGGATAGCGATGTTCTTCGCACCTGCACCTGTAATTTTGGCAGCGACCTCAAAGCCCTCCAAGCTCATTCGGACGATTTGTTCTGCCGCTTCGCCGCCTGTGTTCATTTTTCGTCAGCTCCTTTCTTTGCTGTTCTTGTTCATCTGCCCGTATAGCTGCAAGTTTTTCTTTAAGGGTGTCGCTACGGGCGGCGATACCCTCGAAAAGTTTGACCTCCTTTCGCAGAATACTAAGGCGTTTGGAAATATCGGATAGCTCTGCCTTGACCTGTGATTTGGTGTCCTCGTCCTTTGCGGAACGGGATTGGGAGTAAAGCTCCTTACGCTTTTCAAGCAAGGCAGACATTTCCGTTTCCAACGACCCTTTGTACGACAAAAGCTGCTGTGCCGTATCAATGTGATTCCGACAAAGCAGCCTTGTTTCTTTTGCTATGGCTTCCATTTTCATAAGGTCGTCCTTTAGCAGATAATGAAGCCGAGCATAATTCTGTTTTTTGTTCTTCGGCAGGATACCGAGCTTGTAGCAGTAATGGAGATACAGCCCACGCAAGCCGCCGATTTTCCTGGCATTCTTCAATGAGCCTTTGACCCGATAGACCTTGACCTGTGGCTCTGAGAAGCTCTGGAATTTGACAGCATAGGAATTTTCGCTGATACGCTCCATAATCCTGTCATTGGTGTATTCCTCTCCGAGCTTATAAAGCCGCTTGGGTCTTTGCCAGCCCTTGCCTATAATCGTCCAATACTTGCGGTTGGGGTCAAAGTTTATGCGATAGCCCATTTCTGCCAACTGGCGGTCAAAGTCTTTCAGCGTAAATGATTTGCTGATAGCTTCATCCACCGCCTGTCTGGCAACATTATCCCTCGTGGGTCGCCCCTGCTTTTCGGCTTGGTAAAGGGCGTAGGGCTTTTTCTTGCCGCTTGGATGTTCGATAACGGACAGAGCATACTCACGGCAAAGCTCATCGGAACGCTGACGGAGCAGCCGCAGATTTGCTTTGTTGTCGTGGTAGTGCATACCGTCCGCAAAAGAAACAGAGTTCACGACAAAGTGATTATGCAGGCAGTCGGTATTTAGGTGGGTGGCAACGATGACTTGAAATCTGTCGCCCCACATTCGCTCGGCAAGTTTAACGCCGACATCGTGAGCCTGCTCTGGCGTAACCTCACCGTGCTTGAAGCTCTGAAAGCCGTGGTAACAGACAATCTCGCTCGTATCGTTCCATTGGACTTTGGCAATCATCATTTCATCTCTGGCGGTGGTCGGGTCACAATTTACACCTGTGACAAAGAAACGCTGCTCGGTCTTATCCTTATTAGTAGCGTACTCCATTACATCGACCATCGCCTGCAGGTCGTCTTCGGTGTATTTGGGGTTGGCGGTCTTTTCGGGATTTTCGGCATAGTCGATTGGGTGGTCGAGCCTGCCACGCACATCCCATATCTCGCAGACCGCCATTACGATGACCTGCGTGGAAGCAGATACCTTTTGCGAATGTCAATCTGAAACTCGTGCCATTTCCTTGCTTCCTCACGGAGCATCGGGGTATCCACAAAGCCGAGGGCGTTTGCCTTAACCGCAAGCTGATTGATACGGTTGCCAATGGCGGACAGCTCACGCATCATTTTATAGAACTCTGGGTCGGGCTTTTCGCAGAGCTGATAGCCCCTTACCATTTCTCTTAAAAAGGCTTCTTTTGAGCGACCCGATTTCCGCACAAGCTCATTAAGGTGTTCGGCTTCCTCCTCAGTCAGACGGAAAAGTATCTGCACATTTCTTTTTCGCATTGTCCACTTCCTTTCTCTCGGAAAGTCTGCTTATCTGCAAGCAACACATACACGCAACACCGAACAGACCGCCGAGCATTGTGCCAATAATGAAAAATAAGAACTCACTCATTTTTAAACTCCTTTCTGTTCTCACGGGGTATTAGGGGCTGACCCCTAACAAGCGAATTTGGCTAACCAAATTCAGTGCTTGGTAAGACATCTCATTCTTCGCAGTCCTCCTCATACATACACTCACCGCACACGGGGCAGAAGTACGGACAGTCCGAACAATCCGTATTTTCCTGTAGTGTATTCTCGCCCGCACCGTCAAGACCGTCCTCGCTCTGCTCGGTAATATCGGCTTCGCCGCAGACAAAACCATCATCGGTAAAGTTGATAAGGTCGGTATCGAACAGGATAATTTTTGTCTTTTCCTTTGCCTGTTCGGGGCTTTCCGCATAGACGGAAACGGTCTTTCGGTAATGGGCAGTAAGGGTTACATCATACTTTTTCAATAGTTCATTCCTCGCTTTCAGCATTAAATTTTGATTTGGTTTCGGTGTCTTTCTGGGCAAAAACTGCTACACAATCAACGGACATCACTCCTTTCACGCTTAAGCTTTGGTCTTGCAATTTTCAGATAGGACAACAAAAAATCGTTGAAGTCCTTGCCGACAGGCGGAGGATCATCAACGATTTTGTAGTCTTTCTGCAACAGTTCCTTCAAAGTAGCGGTACAAAGCCTGCCTACCTTATCATTATCCAGATGCAGAACTATGGTCTTAATTTGTGGATTGGCACTCAAAAAAGTTGTGAGGGCTATGGGGATTTTGCTGTCCTTCATCTCTTTCTTTGGCTGATACACGCCCGATAAAGAAAGCAGATTTTCCGATTTATAGTCCTTTCCCTCACACTTTAGATAGGTGGCGTAGGACAGTAAATCAATGGCGGCTTCAAATAAATGCACGGTATCCGCAGGCTTCTTTGCCAGAAGTCGGAACGAATACTGCTTGTCGCTGCCCGATGCGTCCTGCTTGAAAGTGCTGCCGAGAGTGCCTCGCAGGGCAGCATATTTCGGTGTTCCGCTTTCATCTTTGCCGATAAAAACAGCATTGTGATAATCGGCACTCTCATAAAGCGTGCCGTCTGAGATACACTCCTGTATGAGCTGATAGTCAATACCACGCCCGAAAAGATACTGTATCACTCGGTTACAATCCTTATTTTTTGGCGGCAGGAGCAGGACTTTCGGTTTATCTTTCTTGGGAGCAGGGGGTGGCTTCCAGTCCGCCATCGTCTGTCCCGTGAGAATTTCCACGGCTTCTACGAAGTCATATTCCTTGACCTTGATGAGATAGTCGAGGGCAGAATAGCCGCCGAAACCTCTCGACCACCAATACCATTTGCCGTTGGAAATCTTCAAGCTGTCGTGTTCTGCGGTACAGTACACATTGCTTGTGCCTTTGACCTTAACGAGATTGCTCGGCTCAAACTCACGCAGATAGGATAACAGGTCAATCTGGCGTACCCGTTCAAGCACATCTGGGTCAATCTGCACGTAGGGTCGGTTAGTTCTCAATGGATAAAATCACCTCCAGAAATAGAAAAAGCCGAGGGGCTTTCGTTAAATGAAAACCTCTCGGCTATGTAAAAGTTTTATTCAAATAAATCTAATTTTCCCCTATTGCCTGTCCCAAACCCACTTTCTTTTTTCCTTAAATTATACATTCCAAACTTTAGTATTTGCTTATAAAGCAAAAACTGCTTTCCTTTTCTATTTGCAAAAAAAGTATATCCTATCTGTTGTTCTTCGCCCCACTTTTCCCATAAACGAGGACTTAAAACATTATTTTCAGTATATAATGGAAGTATCAAATCAAAATAGTACTTTACCTTGTCTAAATTAGTTGTCTGGAGTTGCTGAAAAAATTTTTTATAAATCTTAATATCTTCACTCAAACAACTCAAAATAATATAAGATTTTGT
>OHKF01001228.1_pt1 | contig 11330 bp, 8 predicted proteins | sample 1568781 | NCBI WGS metagenome assembly OHKF01 (sample SAMEA3879580, study PRJEB24766) | human gut metagenome | biome: human-associated habitat; feature: feces | place: USA | collected 1985/1987
TACACCGCCCAGAACCAGCCGATGGCCGAGCTGGCGTTGTCGCTTTTGACGTTATGGACAATCGCCACGATAAACGAGTAGAGGAACAGCGGATAGGCGAAGCCGCGGATGCCGTAGAAAAGCAGGATCAGCGCATAGTTGGCGTGACCGAGGCCGAAAACGAGGAACAGCACGTGGAATACGCACCACAGCACGAAGCCAATCATCATCGTTTTCAGCGGGGTGATAATTTCCGCCACCACCCCGGAAATCCACGCCGACAGCGCAGCGGCCAGGCCGTAGAGGGTAAAGGCAAAGGAGGCCTCCGCCGGAGAGAAGCCGAGCGCTTTGATATAGTGCGACAGAAAGGCTAATTCAAAACCGTCGCCGGTCATAAATACGGCAATGGCGATGTATCCCCAGAGCAGGTTCAGGGGTAAACCGAGCCACTGTTTATTATTGATAGACATAATGACCTCGTTTTCAGGGTACAGGGTGGCCGCTCCGCGACGTGCAACGAAGCGGCGGTTATGATGAAAATCAGTGCTGTCGATAGTGCAGATCGTTTAAATACAGGGCTTTAAACTGCGCGTAGCGTTGCATCAGGGTGTGGTGGCGAATGGGATCCGCACGCCAGGTCTGCCAGACTTCCGGTTTTTCACACACCGCGGCAATGGGTTTGCCCGCCGCCAGGCAGGCCAGCCGCGCCGCGCCCAGTGCGCCGCCGGTCTCTCCGCCTTTGTGGGTCACCACCGGCATAGCGAGAATATCGGCCAGCAGCTGGGCCCAGAACGGGCTGCGGGCGCCCCCGCCCACCAGCGAGCACTGCGCGATCGGCGTCCCGCTCTCTTTCAATGCCTGCAGGCCGTCGTTGATCCCAAAGCTCACCCCCTCCAGCACCGCGTAGCCGAGCTGCGCGCGCAGGCTGGCGTGGGTCATGCCCCAGAAGATGCCGCGCGCGTCAGGATCGTTATGCGGGGTTCGTTCCCCGGAGAGATAGGGCAGGAAGAACGGCGCGTTGGCTTTATCCTCCTCGCTTAGCTCGGCAATCTCCGCCAGCAGCGCCACCTCCGTGGTGCCGGTCAGACGGCAGAACCACTGCAAACAGCTGGCGGCGCTCAGCATGACGCTCATCTGGTGCCACAGGTTCGGCAGCACGTGACAAAACGCATGTACCGCCGACTGCGGCGCCGGACGATAGGCATCGGTCACCACAAACAGCACCCCGGAGGTGCCGAGCGAAATAAACGCATCCCCCGGCGAGACCGCGCCGACGCCAATGGCGCTGACCGCGTTATCCCCCCCGCCCCCGGCCACCACCACCGAGGCGTTCAGCCCCCAGCGGGCAGCCACCTGCGGGTCAAGGGTGGCGGAAATCTCGCAGCCTTCGACCAGCGTCGGCATTTGGCTACGCGACAGGCCGCACTTGTCCAGCAGAGCGTCGGACCAGTCGCGCTTCGCCACGTCCAGCCACAGCGTCCCGGCGGCGTCCGACATATCGGAGACTTTCTTCCCGGTCATCCGGTAGCGCAGATAATCCTTGGGCAACAGCACCGTGGCGGTGCGCTGAAAGTGTTCCGGCTCATGACGGCGCACCCACAACAGCTTCGGCGCGGTAAAGCCCGGCATCGCCAGGTTGCCCGCCACCTGATGCAGCTCCGGCGCCATCGCCTCCAGCTCGGCGCACTCTGCGGCGCAGCGGGTGTCGTTCCAAAGAATGGCCGGACGGATCGCCTTCCCCTCTGCATCCAGCAACACCGCGCCGTGCATCTGCCCGGAGAGGCCAATCGCCTTAATAGCCGGCCAATGCTGCGCGCATTTTTCCCGTAGCGTGGCCATCAGGTACTCCGTCGCCTCCCACCATAGCTCCGGCGCTTGTTCTGACCAGTGCGGATGAGGCCGCTGAATACTCAGCGGCGCGCTATGGCTGGCGATAACCTCATGGTTCTCATCAATGACCAGCGCTTTGACTTCCGATGTGCCGAGATCGATACCCAGATACATAGCCACCTCTTAGTTAATCAGCGTGTAAACGGCGGCGACTTTCTCGCGCATCAGCGCCAGGAAATCCGCGTTGTTGGCGAGATCACCAAACAGGGCTTTATCACGGGCGAAGACAGCCACCGGATCCTGAGCCTCGAACATCTCATGCACCGCCTGCGCATCCAGGATGCCGTCCTGGTACTGATACGGCAGAGTTCCCTTGTGCCACTGCTCCATAAAGACGAAGAACAGCGCCGGCAGCATGGCGGTCGCTTCCGGGCGGACGCCGCGCTGGTAGCACTCCTGCAAGGTTGGCGCGATCATCGCCGGAATTTTCGAGAAGCCGTCGGCGGCGACGCGCTGGTTGGTGTCCTGGATATAGGGGTTGGTAAAGCGTTTAAGCACCACATCCCGGTAGGTCGGCAGATCAATGCCGTTATCGCCGAGACACGGAATAACGTCCTCCGTAACGTAGCGGTCGGCAATGGCGTAGATAACATCGGTCAGCGTGCTTTCATGAATATACTGCTGGCCGATTAAGGTCCCCGCCCAGGCAATGCAGCTGTGCGACGAGTTCAAAATACGGATTTTCGCCTCTTCATACGGGATGACCGACTCCACCATCTCCACGCCGACCGCCTCCAGATTCGGGCGGGCATCGCGGAAGTTGTTCTCCACTACCCACTGGATAAAGGTCTCCCCCATCACCGGCGCTTTGTCATCAATTCCGGTTTGCGCTTTGATGCGGGCCGGCAGATCGGCCGCCGGACGCGGGGTGATGCGGTCCACCATGGTGTTCGGACAGGTGGTATTGGCCGCCATCCAGTCAATCACCGCCTGTTTGCCGGTGAGCTGCAGGAACTCGACCATGCCGTCGTGGAAACGCTCGCCGTTATGACGCACGTTATCGCAGTTGAGCAGGGTCAGCGGCCCGGCGTTGTCGGCCATGCGCTTTTCCAGGATCCGCGCGAGGGTGCCGTAAATGGTTTTGCACTCGCCTTGCAGGTCGGCCTGCAGATCGGGGTTGCTGGTTTCCAGCCGATGGCGAGTGTTCAGGTAGTACCCCCCTTCCGTCACGGTAAAGGCGATAACTTTGGTCTGCGGGTTTGCCCCTTCGTTAATCAGCGGCTGTAGCCCGGCCTGCCACGGCAGCAGTTTCTGGATTGAGGTGATCTCTTCATATTCGCGCTCCCCTTCCGGGCTGACGGTCTCGAGGACGTAACGTCCTCCCTGCGCCGCCAGCGCCTGGACCACCTGCTCGGCGTCGTTGCGAATATTCCCCGCCGCGATGCGCCAGCGATTATCCCCGGAAGCAATCAGACGATGCAGATACCACGCCTGATGCGCGCGATGAAAAGAACCCAGACCGATATGAAGCCATGTGAATTGATTGTTCATGTTCTGCTCTCCTTGAGTTGATGGCGCCACTGTAATTGATCATTTGACCGAAATAAGAGCCATGGATCACAAAAGAGCAATTACCCAATTAAATTACAAATGACCAGTAAAGAGCAAAAGCTTGCCAGTTATGCCAACCACGGCGAGAATGCGGGTATTCGCCGGGCCAATTGCGTGCCCTGGCCAGCAACTTAGGGCGGGAAACCATGAGTAAAGAAGACGATATCCGGTTGGATCAGAAGGTGCGTGCCGCATGGATGTACTACATCGCCGGCCAGAATCAGAGCGAGATTGCCAGCCAGCTGGGCACCTCCAGACCGGTGGTGCAACGGCTGATCGCCGCCGCGAAAGAAGAAGGGATTGTGTCGATTAATCTGCACCATCCGGTAGCGAACTGCCTCGATTATGCGCAGTTGCTGCAGGAAAAATACCGCTTGATCGAGTGCAATGTGGTCCCCGCCTTTAGCGAAGAAAGTACCCTCGACAGCGTGTCGTTTGGCTGCTATCAGCTGATGGCTCGCTATCTGCAGGATGATAAAGAGAAAATCATCGGTCTGGGCTCGGGCCTGACCCTGAAAAAAGCGCTGCAGCGCATCGATTTTGACAGCCTGAATACCCGCTGCGTGGCGCTGATCAGCGCCATGAACGCCGACGGGCAGTGCAATTATTACGATGACGTGCCCCTGCTGCTGACCCGCAAAATTAAGGCCAAGTACTATCAGTGGCCGGCGCCGCGCTACGCCCAAAGCGCGGATGAGTATGAAATGTGGTGCACCAATCGCCTATTCCGCAGCGTCTCCGGCGTCGCCCGCGAGGCGGACGTGATTTTTGTCGGCATTGGTCCGCTGGGCACGCAAAGTCCGATCTTTAAAGACGGCTTTATCAATCAGGCGCAGATGGATGAGCTGACCGCCCGCGGCGGCATCGGGGAGATCCTCGGGCGGTTTATTGATGCGCAAGGCGACGTGGTAGACAGCGAGATCAACCGCATGATCACCAGCTATGATATCCGCCAGAGCCACTGCCCGCGGATTGCCGCTGCCTGTGGAGAACATAAACGACCGGCGATCCTGGCCGCCCTTAAAGGCGGCTGGATTAATGGCCTGGTGACCGATGAGCATACCGCCCGTTGGCTGCTGACGCGGTAACGTCGAACAGCCAGACAGCGACTCAGCTGCTGCTCATCAGTCGCGGGGGAATTTCAATCCGCTGCTGGCTGGCTTCGCCGGCGTCAATAATCGAAAAAACAGCGTCCAGCATCGCCGGCACGTCCTGCTGCACCATGTCGATATCGTGCCCCAGCAGGTAGACAAAAGGATCCCAGTCGAAGCAGCCCATCGGCGGCTGCTCGCTGCCGGTTAGCCCCACCTGCGACAGCCAGCGCACAACCCCTTCCAGGGATATCGTCGAGTTAACAAATATCCCCTGCAACAACGTCTTCGCGCTGCCAAACCGCTCCTGCAGGCAGTCCTCAACGTGGCCTTTCGAATAGCCGGGAGCCAGAATATTCTCCTGCGGCACGCTAAGCCCCAGCTCGCGATGCGCATCGTGGAAGCCGCGTAAACGCTCGCTGGTGTTATGGTCGCTGCTGCGCCCGCCGATAAAGGTCAGCGGCGCCAGCTCTCCGCGGCGGCGGGCGCTATTAGCCAGGATCTTATGAGTCAGCGCTTTCGCGCCGCCGTAGTTATCCGAAATCACCGACGGCGAGAGAGAGCCCGGCAGGTCGAGATTGACCGTTGGCACGCCCGCCTGCTGGCATAGCGCGGAAATTTTATCCGGATTGGTCGCCCCGGTCGCGACCACCCAGTCAACCTGCCAGGAGAGCATCGCCTTTACCGCTTCGATCTCCAGTTCCGGACGCCGGCGCGTACAGGTGATAATCGGCAGCAGGCCGCGCTCGCGGGCCATCTCCTCAAAGCGTTCGGCGATGGAACCGAAGTAGCGGTTATCATATTTGGGGATAATCATACCGATGACGTGTGATTTTTTACTGCGCAGCATGCTGGCCTGACGGTTAATCGCATAGCCCTGCTCCTCGGCAATCCGCGTCACCTTTTCCGCAAGCTTGGCGCTGATGCGGCGCTTTTTCCAGTTACCGTTGAGGATAGCGCTCACCGCGCTCGCCGAAACGCCGGAAAGTTCCGCCAGGTCGTAAATCGTTATCTTCTTCATTTTTCCAACTTGCGTCACAAAATCATGTCGCTGTTAATTTCCCCACTTGCTCAATCGATGAAGCGAGAGCAACATAGCTTCATCGATTGAGCATCCTTTTCACGCCAGGAAGTACGCGCGCATACCGCCTCAACATGCCAGCAAGCCTGAATTAAGATGCTGATATTCAATATGTTACCAGGTTTAGTCTATCACCTCGAACGTGATGCCCTCGCGTTCGATAGTTTTAACCAGACACGGCAAAGGATTATAAAATGAACCACTCTGTCTCCTCTATGAATACTTCCCTCAGCGGTAAAGTCGCCGCGATCACCGGCGCGGCGTCCGGTATCGGCCTCGAGTGCGCGAGGACCCTGCTGGGGGCTGGCGCAAAAGTGGTACTGATCGACCGCGAAGGCGAAAAGCTCAACAAACTGGTCGCCGAACTTGGCGAAAACGCCTTCGCCCTGCAGGTCGACCTGATGCAGGCGGACCAGGTCGATAACCTACTGCAGGGCATTTTGCAGCTTACCGGGCGTCTCGATATCTTCCACGCCAACGCCGGCGCCTATATCGGCGGGCCGGTGGCCGAGGGCGACCCGGACGTCTGGGACCGCGTGCTGCACCTCAATATCAACGCCGCCTTCCGCTGCGTGCGCAGCGTCCTGCCGCATCTTATCGCGCAAAAATCCGGGGATATTATCTTCACCAGCTCGATCGCGGGCGTGGTGCCGGTGATCTGGGAGCCTGTCTATACCGCGTCGAAATTCGCGGTGCAGGCATTTGTGCACACCACTCGTCGCCAGGTGGCGCAGTATGGCGTGCGCGTCGGCGCCGTACTGCCGGGCCCGGTGGTTACCGCTCTGCTGGACGACTGGCCAAAAGCCAAAATGGACGAAGCGCTGGCCAACGGCAGCCTGATGCAGCCGATTGAAGTGGCGGAGTCGGTGCTGTTTATGGTGACGCGTTCGAAAAACGTCACCGTGCGCGACATTGTGATCCTGCCGAACAGCGTGGATCTCTGACCCTGGCCAGCCTGTGAGAGGATGTGATGCAAAACGATACGCAAAACATTATTGGCGTGGATGTCGGTTCGGGCAGCGTGCGCGCCGGGGTATTCAATCTGCGGGGCGAGCTCCTCGCCCACGCGACCCGGGAAATAACCCTGTTTCGCAGCGCCGGAAACAAGGTCGAGCAGTCGAGCCGTGAGATCTGGCAGGCGGTGTGCTACTGCATTAAAACGGCGGTGGCCAGCGCCGGCGTTTCGCCGTCGTCGATAGCCGGGATCGGCTTCGATGCCACCTGCTCGCTGGTGGTGATTGGCGATAACGATGCGCCGCTGGCGGTCGGGCCTTCGGACGATGCGGACCGCAACATTATTGTCTGGATGGATCATCGCGCCACCGGGCAGGCGGAAAAGATCAATGCCACGGGCCACCCGGTACTGCGGTACGTTGGCGGCAAAATCTCGCCGGAGATGCAAACGCCGAAAATTTTGTGGCTGAAGGAGAATCGCCCGCACATCTATCAGCAGGCGCGCCACTTCTTCGACCTCGCCGATTACCTCACCTGGCGCTCAACCGGCGATGAAGCCCGCTCGGTCTGCACGGTGACCTGTAAATGGACCTACCTGGCGCATGAACAACGCTGGGATGCCGGTTACTTCCGCCAGATTGGCCTCGCAGAGCTGGCGGATGAAGATTTTGTCCGCATCGGCCAGCGGATTGTCGATCCAGGCACCCCCTGCGGCGAGGGCCTTTGCGCCACGGCGGCAGAGGAGATGGGCCTGCCGATCGGCACGCCGGTGGCGGTGGGGATGATTGACGCCCACGCGGGCGGCATCGGTACCGTCGGCGTGCTTAACGGCGCGGTCAACAATATGGCCTATGTCTTCGGTACTTCTTCCTGCACCATGACCACCACTCAGGAAGCGGTATTCGTCCCGGGCGTCTGGGGCCCTTACTATTCGGCGATGGTGCCGGGCTACTGGCTAAGTGAAGGCGGGCAAAGCGCCGCCGGCGCGGCTATCGACCAGCTGCTGAGCTTCCATCCGGCGGCGGCAGAAGCGCGCGAGCAAGCGAAAGCCGCAGGCGTCCCTCTACCGGTCTGGCTGGCGGATCGCGTTCTGACGCAAGTTGCTTCCCCTTCTGAGGCGGTAACGCTGGCCGCCGGTCTGCACGTCGTTCCGGAGTTTCTCGGTAATCGCGCGCCGCTTGCCGATCCCCACGCGAAAGCGCTGATTGCCGGGCTGGGGATGGAGCGGGACCTGGATAACCTGACCGCGCTGTACGTTGCCGGCTTATGCGGGATTGGCTATGGTCTGCGACAGATCATTGACGCCCAGCGCGCCTGCGGAATTGAGAGTGAAAATATCGTCATCAGCGGCGGAGCCGGGCAGCATCCGCTGGTGCGTCAGCTGTTGGCCGACGCCTGCGGCGTTAGCATCGTGTGCACCGCCAGCCGCGAGCCGGTGCTGTTAGGTTCCGCCATCCTCGGCGCGGTGGCGGGCAGAGTCGCGGCTTCGCTGCCGGAGGCCATGAAGCAGTTTACTCAGGTGGATGCCACCTATCACAGCGAGACGGCGTTTAGCCCGCTTCATCAGCGCAGGTATGCGGCCTATAAGGCGCTACAACAGGCCGGCAGGCTGATTCGCGAATAACATACCTCCTTATTTTATAACAATAATGCTCCGCTGCTGTGCAGCGGAGACACTCATCTGCACTCTGAAATCGAGGTCAACATGTCCGTTAATAACAAACAGTGGTACGGTCTACCGCTCAACCTCATCTGGGGATATGTCGCCATCGCCGTGTTTATGACCGGCGACGGCTTTGAGCTGGCTTTTCTGTCGCACTACATCAAAGCACTCGGATTCACCCCGGCGCAGGCTTCCTTTGCCTTTACTCTCTACGGTCTGGCTGCCGCCCTGTCGGCGTGGGTCTCCGGCGTGGTGGCGGAAATCATTACCCCACGTAAAGCCATGCTGATTGGCTTCGTGCTGTGGTGTGTGTTCCACGTACTGTTCCTCGTCTTCGGCCTCGGTCGCGCCAACTATGCGCTGATCCTGCTGTTTTATGGCATCCGCGGCCTGGCCTACCCGCTGTTCCTCTACTCCTTTATCGTCGCCATTATCCACAACGTCCGCAGCGACAGTTCCAGCTCCGCGCTGGGCTGGTTCTGGGCGGTCTACTCGGTGGGTATCGGCGTGTTCGGCAGCTATATTCCGAGCTTTACCATTCCCCACATTGGCGAAATGGGCACCCTGTGGCTGGCGCTGCTCTTTTGCGCCACCGGCGGCATTATTGCGCTGGTGTCGATGCGTCATACCGAAACGCCGCGCCATATGCAGAACCTGACCACTCGTGAAAAATTCGCCGAACTGGGGCGCGCGGCGACGCTACTCTATACCAACCGCAGCATTCTGTTCTCGAGCATTGTGCGCATTATCAACACCCTGTCGCTGTTTGGTTTTGCGGTGATCATGCCGATGATGTTTGTTGATGAGCTGGGATTTACCACCTCGGAATGGCTGCAGGTATGGGCGGCATTCTTCTTCACTACTATCTTTTCGAACGTTTTCTGGGGGATTGTGGCGGAGAAAATGGACTGGATGAAGGTTATCCGCTGGTTCGGCTGCATCGGGATGGCGCTTTCCAGCCTGGCGTTCTATTACCTGCCCCAGCACTTCGGCCATAATTTTGCCATGGCGCTGGTACCGGCTATTGCCCTGGGGATTTTTGTCGCCGCGTTTGTGCCGATGGCGGCGGTGTTCCCGGCGCTGGAGCCGAACCATAAAGGCGCGGCGATTTCGGTCTATAACCTGTCAGCCGGGCTGTCGAACTTTCTGGCGCCGGCGATTGCCGTGGTACTGCTGCCCTATTTCAGCACTATCGGCGTGGTAATAGCCTATACCGCTTTATATATTCTGGCCTTCTTCCTGTGTCCGTTAATCCGCGTTGAACAGCCTGGCTTTACCAGCGATCAGCATGCGAAACCGTTTACCGCCAACGCGGCAGAGTCTTAATAAACCGCATCTGGTACAAACAATGCGCAATCCGGGCGGTGCCGCCCGGATTTTTGCCTTATGCGATAGTCACTTTGCCATCCAGATAAACATCCTGCACGGCATTGATCAGCTTCACGCCGTCGGCCATCGATTTCTTAAACGCTTTGCGGCCAAGGATCAGCCCCATGCCGCCGGCGCGTTTATTGATCACCGCCGTGCGCACCGCGTCGGCAAGGTCGGTCTCCCCGCCCGCCGCGCCGCCGGAGTTGATCAGCCCGGCGCGGCCCATATAGCAGTTGGCCAGCTGGTAGCGCACCAGATCGATGGGGTTATCGCTGGTCAGTTTGCTGTACACCCGATCGTCGGTATAGCCGAAGTTAACCGCTTTGTAGCCGCCGTTATTCTCCGCCATCTTTTGCTTAACGATATCGGCGCCGATGGTGGCCGCCAGGTGGTTGGCCTGACCGGTCAGGTCAGCGGAAACATGATAGTCGACGCCGTCTTTCTTGAACGCCGAATTGCGCAGATAGGCCCACAGCACGGTGACCAGGCCCAGCTCATGGGCCCGCTCAAAGGCGGCGGAAATCTCTTCTATCTGACGACGCGATTGTTCTGAGCCGAAATAGATCGTCGCTCCCACGGCCACCGCTCCCATATTGAACGCCTGCTCAACGCTGGCGTAGAGGGTCTGGTCGTATTCGGTGGGGTAGCTCAGCGTTTCGTTATGGTTGAGCTTCACCAGGAAAGGGATGCGATGCGCGTAGCGGCGCGACACCGAGGCCAGCACGCCGTAGGTCGACGCCACGCAGTTACAGCCGGCTTCGATCGCCAGCTCGACGATATTTTTCGGATCAAAGTACAGCGGGTTGGCGGCAAAGGAGGCGCCCGCCGAGTGCTCCACGCCCTGGTCTACCGGCAGAATGGAAAGGTAGCCGGTTCCCCCCAGGCGTCCGGTATTGTACAGGGTCTGCATATTGCGTAGCACCGCCGGTGGTCGGTTGTTATCCACCATCACCCGATCAACATAATCTGCGCCAGGCAGATACAGCTGGTCGGACGGAATGGTTATACAACGGTGCTGCAACAGGCTCTCGGCATCTTTGCCCAGCAACTGCGTAATATCAGTCATAGCAATCTCCCGTAAGGCCGGCCGAAGCCGGCATGCATTATCCCAACCCAATTTTTTTGGGCAGGTTAAGCCTGGTACCGACTTAGCCTATTTTCCAGCCGGGGGGCCATTTTTTCAGGAGATTCTGCTGTCCCGTTGCGCTGCCATTTACCACCAGGCGTGGAAATGGTGCACCGGCCCGATACCGTGGCCTACCTCCAGAGAGTCGGCCTGTGCCAGAGCCGCCGACAGCCAGGCCTTCGCCTCGATAACGGTGGCCGCCCAGTCCGCGTGACGCGGGCGCAGCGCCGCCAGCGCGGCGGAGAGCGTACAGCCGGTGCCGTGGGTATTTTTGGTCTGCACTCGCGGCGCGGTGAACCGCTGTTCCCCTTCGCGGGTGAAGAGCCAGTCCGGGCTTTCGGCATCGTCGAGATGGCCGCCCTTCATCAATACCGCGCCGCAGCCCAGCGCCAGCAGCGCCCGCCCCTGCTCCAGCATTTCCCGTTCGTTACGCGCATGGGGGGCATCGAGTAGCGCGGCCGCTTCCGGCAGGTTCGGGGTGATCAATGACACCTGCGGCAACAATCGTTGACGCAGGGTCTCCACCGCCGAAGCCGACAGCAGCGGATCGCCGCTTTTCGCCAGCATGACTGTATCCAGTACCACGTACGGCACAGGATACTGACGCAGTTTCTCAGCCACGGT
>OHKF01001229.1_pt1 | contig 11298 bp, 7 predicted proteins | sample 1568781 | NCBI WGS metagenome assembly OHKF01 (sample SAMEA3879580, study PRJEB24766) | human gut metagenome | biome: human-associated habitat; feature: feces | place: USA | collected 1985/1987
CCGTATACACCTTGGTGACCTTGGCATAGCCGGACTGGTCGATAGCCAGCTCCACACCAATGCCCAGCAGGGTGCCGTTCTGGACGTTGATCAGGTCGGTATAGGCGGAGGCAGTGTAGTACCGGGCGTACTTATCGCCGGTGCCCAGCAGGTAACCGGCGCTCAGGCGGTCGTAGAGCACCGTCTCGTCGATATCATAGTAATCGTTGCCGCGCACATAGCGGTCTACTTCGGCCACCTTGTTGTACATGCTCTCCTTTTCCTTCACGCTGGTGACGGTGCGGTCAAACAGCCGCATCGCCATCAGCATCGTGATGGAAAAAGTGACCGTCATGGCAAGGATCACGATGGTGACTGCCATACCCAAAGAAATTTTACGGTTCATGGTTCGTTCCTCCCGGTCAGAGCAGCAGCATCATAAGGATGCTGCCCAGCAGCGAGAGTACAAACACCCCTGCCAGAACCAGACAGCCGATGCGCAGCACGCGCTTGCGTTTTTGTTCGTTCATAGATCAACCAGACTCCTTGCGTTGCTTGTTAGTTGTGCGGGATGGGGATGCAGCTTCGGGGGTTCACGGCGTTGGCCTTGGAGCCGCCCTTCCACACCTCCAGATGCAGGTGGTTGCCGGTGGAATTGCCGGTGGTGCCCACATAACCGATCAGTTCACCCTGCTTCACATACTTGCCTGCACTGGTAGCCACCGAGCGCATATGCGCGTACAGGGTGGAATAGGCATTGCCATCGGACATTTTGCCGTGGTAGATGATAACGTAGTTGCCATAGCCGCCGGTAGACCAGCCTGCCACCTGCACATAGCCGCTGGCGGCTGCGTAGATAGGCGTGCCGCCGGCTGCCGCAAAGTCGATACCGGCATGGAGCTTGTTCACGCCGGAGACAGGGTTCTTGCGCCAGCCGTACTCGCTGGAAATGCGGCTGTAACTCTTCAGCGGGCAGGCAAAGCCGTTAAAGCTCAGCTGCGGCTTGCTGGCAGAGGCCGCAGCGATCATCTTCTGGATCTCCTTTTTCACGGCCTCGTAGTTCAACTCGTCGGACTCGATGGCTGCCTGCGCCTTCTGCTGCGCCGCCTGTGCCTCGGCAGCGGAAAGCTTTGCCGCAGAGATGCTGTTGTTCAGCTCGCTCTGCTTGCCCTTCATCTGAGCGTTCTGGCTGTCCAGCTCGCTCTTCTGGCTTTGCAGTTCAGCCTTTTCGGCTTCCAGACCGGCCTTCTGCTCTTCCAGCGCGGCCTTATCGTCCTCCAGCCCCTGCTTGGCAGACTTCATGTTGTTCATGATCTCGGTGTCCTTAATGGAGATATCCTGCATCACCTCGTTGAAGGTAAGCAGCTCGTACAGGTCGTTCACTGCACTGAGCATGGCCACACTGCCGCCGTCCCGCAGCTCCTGCATGGCAGCCATGTGCTTTTTGAAATCATCCCACTGAGCATCTATCTCGTTTTGCTTTTGCTCGATCTGAGTCTGCTTGTCCGTGATCTGGGTCTGCATCACACCGATCTGCTGTTCCTTCTCGCCAATGCTGTTCTGCACTGCAGCGATCTGGCCGCTGAGCACACCGATCTGATCCTGCAGAACGGTGACCCGCTCCTTCAGTTCGCTTTCCAGCGCTTTTGCGGCAGATTCCTTCTTTTTGGCGTCCGAAAGCTCCTTTTTGTGCTGATTGATAGACTGGGAAAGCTTGTCCAGCTTGGTCTGCAAGCTGGCCATGCTGGTATTATTAGTAGCAGCTGAAGCCGGATACACCGTGGCTGTCAGCAGCAGGCAGACACAGGCCAGCCCAAGGCTGACCGCACGGATCAGCTTGCTGCGGGGGCTTTCCGGCCGGGCGTGCCGACCAGTATAAGGGCCTGTGAGCCGGAAGGGCTTTGCGTGCATTGCTTTACTCATAAAACGCGGCTCCTTTCGGTCACACATTCAAATGCTTGCGGATAGAGAACATACTGCCCACGCCGCCTACGATAGCGCCGCTGAGCAGGCTTGTTACCACGATGGTCGGCAGCACGTTTGCCACCGGCACCAGTGCACGGCCCATGAGCATCTGCCAGATGCCGCCCAAGCCGCCAGCGGCGTTGACCACATAACTGTAACAGCCAAGGCTGACCGCTGCGGTCAGGATGCCGGAGATCAGGCCCATGGTCAGGCCCTCCACAAAGAAAGGCAGGGTGACCATACGGTTTGTGGCACCCACATACTTCATGATCTCGATCTCGCGGCGGCGGGCAAAAACGCTCAGACGGATGGTGCTGCCCACCGTGATGATGCTGACCACCATCAACACCAGCACGATCATGCGGCCACCCTTGGTGACTGCCTTCTGGATCTCCACAAAGACATTGGTCATCTCCACCGGAGCAGTAACGCTGACAACGCCCGGGATGGCCTGCATCTTCACGCTCATGCGCTCCATCTGGGTCAGGTCGCTCAGGGTGACCCGGTAGTTGGCCTTAAAGGGGTTGTCGTTCTCAAATTCATCCCACAGGGAGGAATAATCCTGCATATAGCCGCGGTAGGTGTCGAGCACGTCCTGCTTGGAAACGTACTGCACCCCGCTGACCCCCGGCATAGCCGAAAGGGTCTCGCCTACCTGCGCGGCGGTGGCATCATCACATTCGGGGTCCAGATAGACCACCGTCTCGTTCTGGCTGCCCAGATAGGCCACCATGCTGCCCACATTCACCTCGGCCAGACTGGCAAAGATATTCAGGGTCATACACACGCTCAGGGAAGCGATGCAGGCAATGGTCATGGCCCAGTGCTTGCCCAAGTTGCGCACACCGCGCCGGGTAAGGAAAAAGAAGGTAGAGGGACGCATCATACGGCAGCCACCTCCTTCTTTGCAGCGGCCGCATCGTCCGCATCAAAGGCGGCAACATCCAGCGAAAGATCATCCTCGGCGGCGGCCACGGGGTCTGCGGGCACGTCCGAGACGATGCGCCCATGGCTCAGGGTGACCACACGCTGATGGAAACGGTGCACCAGCTCGTGCTCGTGGGTGACCACCAGCACCGTGATGCCCATTTTGCTCACCCGCTCCAGCAGCTGCATCATTTCCAGGCTCAGCTCCGGGTCAATGTTGCCGGTGGGCTCGTCCGCGATGACCAGCTTGGGGTTATGCACCAGCGCACGCGCCACAGCCACACGCTGCTGCTCGCCGCCGGAAAGGGTATCCGGGTAGCACTTGGCCTTATCCTCCAGATGCACCAGCTCCAGAATGTACTCCACGCGGGGACGGATCTCCTTGCGGGGCACATTGAGCACATGCATGGCAAAGGCCACGTTCTCGTACACGGTCATGCTGGGGATCAGCCGGAAATCCTGAAAGATGATGCCCATCTGACGGCGCAGGTAAGGGATCTTGTGGCGGCGCAGCTTGGCTACGTCCTTGCCCAGCACGGTCACCTTACCGGAGGTAGGCAGAGTCTCCCGCAGGATCAACTTGAGCAGGGTGGATTTGCCTGCGCCGGAGTGACCCAGCAGAAAGACGAACTCGCCTTCATCCACATGGAAGTTGATATCCTCCAGCGCAAGGCGGCCACCCTTTTTATATTCTTTGGAAACGTGTTCAAAATCGATCATGGAATCGTATTAGCTCCTGACATCAAGATTTTTGACGGTCAAGACAGCCCGTCCGCAGCTAACACTGCAAAAAGAACCGGCCAGCATCGGTTTCGAGCGGCCGGTTCGGCGCCGGCGGGGCAAAACCCGCACAGCAAAATATCAGTATTTGGCCGGGTTGTTGGACAGGTACTTCTTTACCATCAGCGCTACCTTAAAGACGATAGCGTCGTCGAACTCACGCAGATCCAGACCGGTCAGCTTTTTGATCTTTTCCAGACGATACACCAGCGTATTGCGGTGCACAAACAGGCCGCGGCTGGTCTCGGACACATTCAGGTTGTTCTCAAAGAAGCGCTGGATGGTGAACAGGGTCTCCTGATCCAGGCTTTCAATGCTGCCCTGCTTGAACACCTCGCGCAGGAACATCTCGCACACGGTGGTGGGCAGCTGGTAGATCAGACGAGCAATGCCCAGATTATCGTAGCGGATGATCTGCTTTTCGGTATCGAACACCTTGCTCACTTCCATGGCGATCTGAGCTTCCTTAAAAGAGGTAGCCAGATCCTTCACGTTGGCAATAGGGGTGCCAATGCCGACCACGGCCTTGATGTAGTGTTCGCCGGAGAGGGTATCCACAATGCTGGCAGCCAGCTTTTCCATATCGGTGCGGTCGATGCCCTTGCGGATCTCCTTGACCAGCACGGTGTCGGTCTCGCTGATATTGAACACAAAGTCCTTCTGCTTATCGGGGAACAGGCTGCTGACCACATCGTAAGCGGAGATGTCGCCGCCGCTGGTGACGCGGACGATGAACACCACGCGGGAGACGTCGGTGGCAAAGTGGAGCTCACGGGCCTTGGCGTAGATGTCGCCGGGCAGGATGTTGTCCAGCACCACGTTCTTGATAAAGTTGGACTTATCGAACTTTTCGTCGTGGTACTGCTTGATGCTCTGCAGGCTGATGGCCAGTACACCGGCAAACTGCCCTGCAGTCTCGTCGGCGCCCTCCACGAACACGGCATAATCGTTATGCTTGGCGTTGGAGAACTGCTGGTAAGTATAGCCGTCGCGCACAAAGCGGTCGCCTGCGGTCAGACGCTCGGCCATATAGCCCTCGCGCACCTCGCCGATCAGGTTCAGCTCCGAGCAGGAAATGACAGCGCCAGTCTCATCCACAACGCCGACCACCCGATTGATTGCGTCCTTCATCTGGTAGATCACGCTTTGAAATACTCTATTGGCCATAAATGGATACCCCTTTTCCTCGTTTGTGCAAGCCGCGGCGGCATGGGTTGTGATTTTAAACAATTTAGCCGCATTACAATCTATATTTTACACAAAAGAATTTACTTTTGCAACAGATTTCAACAAAAAAAATAATTCTTTCTTGTTGAAATTATCTTTCGGGGTCATTTTCGGGCCAAAAAGGGCCTTTCTGCGTGGTTCTGAGAGCTATTTTACCGGTAAAATGTGATACTTTTTTGAAAACCGGGTGAAAAGCAGTCCTTTACCCCGTGGTAATTTTCGCCACCTCGTCAGCTGTCAGCTCCCTCCACTGGCCCGGGGCAAGGCTCTCGTCCAGCGCAAGCCCGCCGATGGCGTCCCGGTGCAGGCCGTTCACCCCGGCCCCGTACACGCCGAACATCCGTTTGATCTGGTGGTACACCCCCTGCTTGAGCACCACCCGCACCACAAGGCCGTCCTCCGAGAGGGCGCTCACCTCTGCCGGGGAGAGGGCCGTGCCGTCGGCAAGGGTGACGCCTGCGGCAAAGCCGGCCTTCATCTCTTCTGTCAGCGGGGTGTCGATGACGACGGTGTAGGTCTTGGAGACATGGCGCCTGGGCGCGAGGATGTCGTGGGCAAAGCCGCCGTCGTCTGTCAGCAGCACAAAGCCGGTGCTGGTCTTGTCCAGCCGCCCGGCCGGGAACAGCTCCCGCCGGGGATAGGCATCCCCCACCAGATCCACGACCGTCGTGTCCCGCTTGTCGGTGGAGGCGCTGACGACGCCCTCGGGCTTGTTGAGCATCAGGTACACGAACTGCTGATAATTCAGGGCTTTGCCGTCCACGGCCACCGTATCGGTTTCCCTGAGCTGGGTGTCCCCTTTTTTGCACACCGCGCCGTTTACCTGCACGCGCCCTTTTGCCAGCATGGTTTTGGCCTCGCTGCGGGTGCACTGGGCAGTTTCGGCCAGATATTTATCCAAACGCATAAGCGGTTCTCCTTTGTTGATGATGCCCTCAGTGTAACATGACAGACAAAATCGTGCAAGGCACAAACGCAAAAAGGAGAAGCCCGTGGGCTTCTCCTTTTTGCAATTGATCTTGTTATCAGACGCTCAGGGAGGCGTGCTGCTCCACATCCTCGGGGTCAGCATCGAAGATGGGCTGCAGGACGTTGGCGATAAACTCCTCCACCTGCTGGGGTGCACGGCCCACAAAGTTCTCCGGCACAAGCCCCGCCACGATCTCCTCGCGGGTCAGGCCAAAGGCCGGGTCTGCGGCAATGCGGTCCACCATATCGTTGGGCAGACCCTCTTCCTTGACCTGCTTACCGGCGGCGATGGCGTGCTGGCGCAGGCGCTCGTGCAGCTCCTGACGGTTGCCGCCCTTTTCTACAGCCTGCATCATGATGTTCTCGCTTGCCATGAAGGGCAGCTCTGCCATCAGGCGGCTGCGCACCACCTTGGGGTACACCACCAGACCATCGGTGACGTTGAGCATAATGTTCAGGATGGCGTCAGTGGCAAGGAAGCCCTCGGCCATAGCCACGCGCTTGTTGGCGCTGTCGTCCAGCGTGCGCTCGAACCACTGCGTGCCGGTGGTGAAGCTGGGGTTGAGCACATCCACCATCAGGTAGCGGCTCAAAGCGCAGATGCGCTCGCAGCGCATGGGGTTGCGCTTATAGGGCATAGCGGAAGAACCGATCTGGTTCTTCTCGAACGGCTCCTCCATCTCCTTGAAGTTTGCCAGCAGGCGCAGGTCGGTGGCAAACTTCATGCAGCTCTGGCCAATACCGGCCAGTGCGTTCAGGATAAAGGCATCCACCTTGCGGCTGTAGGTCTGGCCGGACACCGGCACAACGGCCTTGGGGTCAAAGCCCATCTCCTTTGCAATGGAAGCATCCACAGCGCGGATCTTGTCGGCATCACCCTTGAACAGCTCCATAAAGGAGGCCTGCGTGCCGGTGGTGCCCTTGACGCCGCGCAGCTGCAGGGTAGCCAGACGATGGTCGATCTCGGCCAGATCCATCACCAGTTCGTTGGCCCACAGGGTAGCACGCTTGCCCACGGTGGTGGGCTGTGCGGGCTGGCAGTGGGTGTAGGCCATGCAGGGCATATCCTTGTACTCCTTGGCAAAGTGTGCCAGCTTTGCCAGCACACCCACCAGCTTTTTGCGCACCAGCTCAAGACCCTGCCGCATCACGATGATATCGGTGTTGTCGCCCACGTAGCAGCTGGTGGCACCCAGATGGATGATGCCGGCTGCCTTGGGGCACTGCTGGCCGTAGGCGTAGACATGGCTCATGACGTCGTGGCGCACCAGCTTTTCCCGCTCGATGGCCACTTCGTAGTTGATATCGTCCACATGGGCTTCCAGCTCGGCTACCATGTCCGGGGTGATGTTGGTCAGACCCTGATCCATTTCGGCACGAGCCAGCGCCACCCACAGCCGCCGCCAGGTGCGGAACTTGTTGTCGTCCGAGAAGATATACTGCATCTCATCGGAAGCGTAGCGGGTGGAAAAAGGGCTGATATAGCGATCATGCTGTGACATTGGTTGTTTCCTCCTGAAAGTAACTCCCCCAGTCGCCTTCCGGCGACAGCCCCCTCTTTGAGGGGGCCTTTCAGCCTCCCTCTCCGAGGGAGGTGGCATCGCGTCAGCGATGACGGAAGGAGTTTTTCTCTATTCTACCATCAAACCTTGAAATAGTCCACGCCGCCCTCAAAGATCGGCTGGTACTTGTCGCCGGTGACGTTCTTGTACAGGTACTCGCCGCTGCGCTCCGAGTGGCCCATCTTGCCGAACACGCGGCCGTCCGGGCTGGTGATGCCCTCGATGGCAAGCACAGAGCCGTTGGGGTTGAAGCTCTGATCCATGGTGGGCACGCCGGTCAGATCCACATACTGGGTAGCCACCTGACCGTTGCGCAGCATAGTGTCCAGCACCTCCTGCGGAGCCACAAAGCGGCCCTCGCCGTGGCTGATGGCCACGGTATACTCGTCGCCCACGGCGCACTTGCTCAGCCAGGGGCTGCCGGTGGATGCAACGCGGGTGCGCACCAGCATGCTCTGGTGGCGGCCGATGGTGTTGAAGGTCAGGGTGGGGTCATAAGCCGTGATGGGGCGGATATCGCCGTAAGGCACCAGACCCAGCTTGATCAGGGCCTGGAAGCCGTTGCAGATGCCCAGCATCAGACCATCACGGTGCTGCAGCAGGTCGCGGACCGCCTCAGTGACCGCAGGATTGCGGAAGAAGGAGGCGATGAACTTTGCGCTGCCGTCCGGCTCGTCGCCGCCGGAGAAGCCGCCGGGCAGCATGACGATCTGGCTTGCGTCAATGGCCTTGACCAGTGCCTCGCAGCTCTCGGCAACGTCGGCGGGGGTCAGGTTGCGCACCACCAGAATCTCGGGGTCGGCACCGGCGCGGGCAAAAGCCTTGGCGGTGTCGTACTCGCAGTTGGTGCCGGGGAACACCGGGATGATGACCTTGGGCTTTGCCACACCGATCTTGGGTGCGGCGGGGGCGGTCAGGCTGCCGTCGATCTTCTCGACGGCGGGACCGGCCTTGCGGTAGGGATAGACGGGCTCGAGCTTGCTCTCCCAGATCTCCTGCAGCTGGGCCATATCCAGCTTCTCGCCGCAGCACTCGAACATGTAATCTTTGGTGGTCTCGCCCAGCAGCATACCGGCGGGAGAATCGGACACCATTTCCAGAATGATGGAACCATACATGGGCTCAAACATCTGATGGGTGGTCATGTCCGCACGCATCTTGAAGCCGATGCGGTTGCCCAGACCCATCTTGAACAGTGCCTCGGCAATGCCGCCGTAGCCCACGGAGCAGGCAGAAGCGACCATGCCTTCTTCGATCATGTTCTCCACGATCTTGTAGTTGGCCTTCAGGGAGAAGAAGTTGGGGCAGCCGGTCTCCGGGTCGATGATGGGACGAACGAGCACCACGGTGCTCTCCGGCTTCTTGAACTCGGTGGAGACTACGCGGCTTGCCTTGCCAATGGCAGTGGCAAAGGACACCAGCGTGGGGGGCACATCCAGCTGCTCAAAGGAGCCGGACATACTGTCCTTGCCGCCGATGGAGGCAATGCCCAGACCGATCTGTGCGTCCAGTGCGCCCAGCAGGGCAGCCAGCGGCTTGCCCCAGCGCTCGGGCTTGTTGCCCAGACGCTCGAAGTACTCCTGGAAGGTCAGGTAAGCGTCCTCGTAGCGGAAGCCGGTGGCAACCAGCTTGGTCACGCTCTCAATAACAGCCATCCGTGCACCCACATACTGGTTGGCGCTCATCAGATAGGGGTTATAGCCCCATGCCATGCCGGAGCAGGTGGAGGTCTCGCCGTCCACCGGCAGCTTTGCTACCATGGCGTTCTGGGGGGTCAGCTGGTATGCACCGCCAAAGGGCATGAGCACGGTGGCAGCGCCGATGGTGGAGTCGAACCGCTCGGAAAGGCCCTTCTTGCTGCAGACATTCAGATCGCCCACCATGGACTTCATCTTCTGGCTGAAGGTCAGGCCTGCCCACTGGGGCTGCCAGACGCTGCCCTTTTCCACATGGACGTTCTGATGCTTCTCTGCACCGTTGGAGTTCAGGAACTCGCGGCTGATGTTCACGATGGAAACGCCGTTCCACACCATGTTCAGGCGCTTTTCCTCGGTGACCTTGGCCACGGGGGTAGCCTCGAGGTTCTCCTCGGTAGCAATGGCGATGAACTTGTCCACATCCTCCGGGGCAAGCGCCACAGCCATGCGCTCCTGGCTCTCGCTGATGGCCAGCTCAGTGCCGTCCAGACCCTCGTACTTCTTGGTGACCTTGTTCAGGTCGATGTACAGGCCGTCGGCCAGCTCACCGATGGCAACGGAAACGCCGCCAGCACCAAAGTCGTTGCAGCGCTTGATCATCTTGCAGGCGTCCTCGCGGCGGAACAGGCGCTGCAGCTTGCGCTCGATGGGCGCATTGCCCTTCTGCACCTCGGCACCGCAGTGCTCAAGGCTGTCCAGCTTGTGTGCCTTGGAGGAACCGGTAGCGCCGCCGATGCCGTCACGGCCGGTGCGGCCGCCCAGCAGGACGATGACGTCGCCGGGAGCGGGGCATTCGCGGCGGACGTGGGAAGCGGGCGTTGCGCCCACAACAGCGCCGATCTCCATGCGCTTTGCCACATAGCCGGGGTGATAGATCTCATCCACCTGACCGGTGGCAAGGCCGATCTGGTTGCCGTAGGAGGAATAACCGGCAGCAGCGGTGGTCACCAGTTTGCGCTGGGGCAGCTTGCCGGGCAGGGTCTCACTGACGGGCTTGAGGGGGTCGCCTGCGCCGGTGACGCGCATGGCCTGATAGACGTAGCTGCGGCCGGACAGCGGGTCGCGGATGGCACCGCCGATGCAGGTTGCAGCGCCGCCGAAGGGCTCGATCTCGGTGGGGTGGTTGTGGGTCTCGTTCTTGAACAGGAACAGCCAGTCCTCGTCCTTGCCGCTGACATCGCACTTGATCTTGACGGTGCAGGCGTTGATCTCCTCAGACTCGTCCAGATTCTTCAGGATACCCTGCTTCTTCAGTTCCTTGGCACCAATGGTGGCAAGGTCCATCATGCAGCGGGGCTTGTTCTCGCGGCCAAGGTCGGCGCGCATGGCCATGTAGCGGTCAAAGGCCTCCTGCACCACGGCGTCGTCGATCTGCACATCGTCCAGAATGGTGCCAAAGGTGGTGTGGCGGCAGTGATCGGACCAGTAGGTGTCGATCATCTTGATCTCGGTGATGGTGGGGTCGCGCTGCTCGGAGCGGAAATACTCCTGGCAGAACTTGATGTCGCCCAGATCCATGGCCAAGCCGTTCTCGTCGATGAACTTTTTCAGGCCCTCTTCGTCCAGCTGGTTGAAGCCCTCCAGCACCTTGACCGGGGCGGGCACGGGGTACTCCATTTTCAGGGTCTGCTTGGTGTCCAGCGAAGCCTCGCGGGCCTCCACCGGGTTGATGACGTATTTCTTGATCTCGGCCACCTGCTCGGGGGTCAGAGCGCCCTCCAGCAGGTAGACACGGGCAGAGCGCACCAGCGGGCGCTCACCCTGACTGATGAGCTGGATGCACTCGGCAGCAGAAGCTGCGCGCTGGTCGAACTGGCCGGGCAGATACTCCACGGCAAAAGACACGCCCTCGGCAGCGGGCAGCTCGGCGTAGGTGTTATCCACCGGCGGCTCGCTGAACACGGTGCTGACGCACTGGTTGAACAGTGCCTCGTCGATGCCTTCCACATCGTAGCGGTTCAGCAGGCGCAGACCGGTCAGGTCCTTGATGCCCAGCAGGCTGGTGAGTTCATTTTTCAGACCGTTGGCCTCGACATCAAAGCCGGGCTTTTTTTCCACATAAATACGATAGACCATGGGTAAGTTCCCCCTTAATCATTTTTACTGCTTTTCTGCCAGTGCCTTCAGCGCACGCAGGCCGATGTCGCTGCGCTTGTGCAGCTTGTCGAAATGGATCTTCTCGGCTGCCTCAT
>OHKF01001231.1_pt1 | contig 11294 bp, 8 predicted proteins | sample 1568781 | NCBI WGS metagenome assembly OHKF01 (sample SAMEA3879580, study PRJEB24766) | human gut metagenome | biome: human-associated habitat; feature: feces | place: USA | collected 1985/1987
GATCTTCGGGTTTAAGAGCTTTGCCAGGGTGGAAACGCCTGTGCAGAGTCCGCCGCCGCCAACCGGAACAACGATAACGTCTGCGTCAGCCACCTGACTTAGTATCTCCAGACCGATAGTTCCCTGACCTGCGATAACGTTCTCGTCATCGAACGGGTGAATAAATGTATAGCCATTAGCGTCACGAAGCTCGATAGCCTTTGCATAAGCGTCATCATAAACGCCAGGCACAAGACATACCTCAGCGCCATAGCCCTTGGTTGCCTCTACCTTTGAGATAGGTGCGCCGTCAGGAAGACAGATGATAGACTTTATACCGTTCTTTGTTGCGGCGAGAGCAACGCCCTGTGCGTGGTTTCCTGCTGAGCAGGCGATAACGCCGTGTGACTTTTCCTCGTCTGAAAGCTGTGATATCTTATAATAAGCTCCTCTTATTTTATATGCCCCTGTTTTTTGCATGTTTTCAGGCTTAATATATACCTTATTGCCTGTTAAATCCGAATAAAAATCACTATAAACTAGCTTTGTTTGCAAAATTACTTTTTGTACAACTTCATAAGCTTCTTCAAACTTTTCCAATGTCATCATATTCCAAATTCCCCTTTTATTGCTTTGCTAAAATATACTAATATAATATCATTTGTAATATTTATGTCAATAAAAAAATGGAGTGGATATTTTTACAGATTTTTCTCTCATACTAAAGATAAAAAAGGAAGCTGATATTACACTCAGCTTCCTTTATTACTTTTTAATAGAAATTCCTTGTGGAAATCCAAAAATATTTTGTGGATCATATTTCTTCTTGATTTCTCTTAATTTATTAGTATTTTTACCAAAATATTCTCTTTCATAATCCCCTAACTCTGCATAAGGAAAATTAATAAAAGAACCTTCTGTCATTGCCATTATATTCTTAAATTTATCTACAACCCATGCCCTGTTAGCCGGTGCGTGTTTAGGATCTTCCCATACAGATTGAAAGCCAATTATAAAGTTAGAATTTCTAAACGCAAAAGCCGTATCTTCACTACTTTTATCTCTTACAGCTCCACCTAATCCATAAAATGATACTGCTGCATAATATGCACCTTCAGCTCTATCATCTATTAATTCTATTATTTCCTTAATCTCTTTTTCTGAATAATCTCTAGACACAAATCTTCCTGATGATTTATACTTTTCATAATCTGGATGACTATCTTGAATCTTTCTATTAGCATCTAAAACAGTTGTATAATCTAAAGAAAACTCTCCAAAGCTTGGAATTTTTTTAAATGGTTCAACTATCTTTTTAGCCTCTTCCTTATCCCCATAAAATAATCCAGTAAGCTTTATTCCTTTTCCTTTTGTTTCTGAATTATATATTCCTAGCTTGAAATTAGCTCTTCTATCCAAATTTTTATATTCATTTTGCCACATCTTTATGAATTCTATCTTTTCTTCTAAATCAATATTAGGAAAATCCATATTTATTAATGTAACCATATCAATCTTTTTAGGAATATTAAAAGTCATTGATACTACAACACCAAAATTTCCTCCTCCTGCACCTCTGCAAGCCCAAAATAAGTCACTATTTTCTCTCTCATTGGCTATTATTAAGTTACCCATATAATCAATTAATTCAAGTTCTACTAAACTATCACAAGACAATCCTAATAATCTAGTAGAATATCCCCAGCCCCCTCCAAGTACTAGTCCTGGAACTCCTACTGTAGGACATCCTCCTCCAGGGAATGGATACCCTTTAGATCCTGTTGCTTCATAAAGTTCTCTATTTCTAACTCCACCTTCAATCTTTACTTTTCCTTTATTTTCATCTATGTAAATATTATTCATTTTACTAACATCAATAACTACCACATCATTTCCTGTGGAATACCCTTCATAGTTATGACATCCTGATCTAATTCTTATTGGAAGCTCATTTTTTCTTGCCCAAAGAACTGAATTTCTAACATCGTTTTTTTCTTTGCAATAAATAATTACAAGAGGATATTTCTCTATAGCCCTATTCCAACTCATTCTGCTCTCTTCATATCTAAAGTCATCCCTTGTAACAACATCTCCTGTTAATTCTTTAAAATTATATTTAATCATTAGTAACACCTCTATTTAATAATACAATATTTGCATAATCATTATTGAAATCATTATGGTACACCTTCATATTCCTAATTATATCAGGTATTCCATGATTAATTTCTGGGTCAATATGGTATGGTCTTCCTGCTAAAACTATACCCTTCTTTCCAGTTTCCTTTAAATATTCTAATACTTCTTTAGCTTTATTTCTTATATCATTATCAAAGTTTTCTCTCTCTTTATAGGCCTCTTCAACTGCCTTTCTTGCTTCATCTATAGTTACATTAAAGTCCTTAAATTCTTCAACTATTCTTTCTGACAATACATCTTTTTCTTCTAAATTTAAAAATGGTTGAATAAATTTAATATTCTTCTCTTTTAACACATCCATATTATTTCTTATCACTTCTGGATATGATGTTACCATTGGACAATTATAGTGATTATTTGCATCCTTAAACTCTATTCTCTCGTAAGGAATACATGGGTAGAATATATTTTTTACCCCCCTATTTATTAATGCCATAATGTGTCCATGAGCAATTTTTGCTGGATAACAAGCAGATTCAGATGGTATTGTTTCTATTCCAAGCTCGTATATACTCTTACTTGAAACTGGAGAAAGCTCTACTCTAAATCCTAAATTAGTTAAAAGTGTAAACCAAAATGGGTAGTTTTCATACATATTAAGAACTCTTGGTAATCCTAAAGTCCCCCTTTTGGCTTCATCTTTCTTTAATGGAATATAATTAAAGGTTCTTTTAAATTTATACTTGTACATATTAGGAACTTCTTCTTTTATCTTATCTATTCCTAATCCTTTTTCACATCTGTTTCCAGAAATAAATTCTTCATCTGTAGAGAATTTATTAATTGTTAAAAGACAGTTATTTCCACAGCGACCACATCTCCTAAAGTCAGAAGTCATTTGGAAGCTATCAACCTTTTCCTTTGAAAGAATAGTAGACTTTTCTCCTTCTACATATCTTTCCTTAGAAATAATAGCTGCTCCAAAAGCTCCCATAAGCCCAGCTATATCTGGTCTTACTGCTTCTCTTCCAGATATAAGTTCAAAACTTCTAAGAACGGCATCATTATAGAATGTACCACCTTGAACTATTATCTTTTCTCCCATTTCTTTTTCATCACGTATTTTAATAACCTTAAACAATGCATTTTTTATTACTGAATATGAAAGTCCAGCTGAAATATCTGCTATTTCTGCCCCCTCTTTTTGGGCTTGTTTAACTCTGGAATTCATAAACACAGTACACCTTGATCCTAAATCAACTGGTGATTTTGACTTAATTGCTTCCTTAGCAAAATCCTCCACCCTCATATTTAGTGATTTACCAAAGGTTTCAATAAAGGACCCACATCCTGACGAACATGCTTCGTTAAGTAAAATTGAGTCTATAACTCCATTTTTTATTCTAAGACACTTCATATCTTGTCCACCAATGTCTAGTATAAAGTCAACTCCAGGCAAGAAGTAATCTGCTGCCTTATAATGTGCAATTGTTTCAATTTCTCCTATATCTATATGTAATGCAGCTTTAATCAAAGCTTCACCGTATCCTGTTACTGCTGAGTTAATAATTTCTACTCCTTGTGGCAACTTAGAATATAGGTCTTTTAATATCTCTATAACCTTCTTTAAAGGATTTCCTCCATTACCACCATAAAAATCATAAACAATTTCTCCATCTTTATTAATTAACACCACTTTTGTTGTAGTAGATCCTGCATCTATACCTAAGAATACACCACCTCTACAATCCTCTAGTTTTCCTCTTTTTGCTTTTGATTTAGAGTGTCTCTTTTCAAATTCATCATAATCACTTTGTAATTTAAATAATGGTGATAATCTATCTACTTCCTCTTCATTTATATTTGATATATTTTCAACTTTCTTATGTAATTCTTTAAAGCTAATAAATTCTTTATTTCTTGATAAAAGTGCAGCACCTATAGCAACAAAAAGCTGAGGGTTTTCAGGAAAAATCACTTCATCATCCTTTAAACCTAAAGTTTCAATAAATCTTTCTCTTAATTCAGATAAAAAGTATAATGGCCCTCCTAAAAATGCTACATTTCCCTTTATAGGCTTTCCACAAGCTAGTCCACTAATAGTTTGATTAACAACAGCTTGAAGTATTGATGCAGCTATGTCCTCTGCTTTAGCTCCTTCATTAATTAATGGTTGCACATCAGTTTTAGCAAAAACTCCACATCTAGAAGCTATTGGGTATATAACACTATGTCCCTTTGATAATTCATTTAACCCCATTGCATCAGTGTTTAATAGAGTTGCCATTTGGTCTATAAAAGCACCTGTACCACCTGCACAAGTACCATTCATTCTCTGTTCTATTCCGCCTTTAAAATATGTAATTTTGGCATCTTCTCCACCTAATTCAATTGACACATCTGTTTCTGGTATAACTTCTTCTACTGTTTTAGTACACGCTATTACCTCTTGAATAAAGTCTACATCTAACCACTTTGATACAGAAAGCCCTCCAGAACCTGTTACACCTACTGTAATTTTGCACTCTCCAACAACATCATAAGCCTCTTTAATTAAATTAATTATTGTGCTTCTAATATCAGAAAAATGCCTTCTGTATTCACTGTAAACAATATTCTCATTACCATCTAATACTATTAATTTTACTGTAGTCGACCCCACATCTAGCCCCATATTATATTTTTTCATAAATACACCTACTTTAGTAAATTTTGCCCCAAACTATATTATAGACTCCTTGAAACTTATTTCAAGAAAAGCACCGAAAATTTAAGAATGATTTAAAGATTTGTAACATTTGTTTACTATTGTAATTATTTATTTATATTATGAATATTCATAGAAAAATATGTATATATTATATTGCCAATGTCTATAATCATAATGAACTTATATTTTATACTTATGGAGGAAACTATGAATTTTTTTAGCGAAGGTAATAAACTTTACAATTCTCAAGATTATTTAAGAGCTATAGATTGTTATAAAAGAGCTGTTTCTAAAAAAGAAAATGAAGCTTGCTCCTACTATAATGCTGGTGTTTGCTTCATTAAACTTAAAGATTATGACAATGCTATTACCATGATACAAAATGCTCTGTCTCTTCAAAAAGATAGCAAGTATTACTTTAACTTAGGGTATTGCTATGCCATGAAAGAGGATTCTAATAAAGCTTTAGTTAACTTTAATATGGCTTGGGCATTAAATAATGATGATGATGACTGTGAAAAAGCAATTAAACTAATAACATCTAAAATCAGAAATAAGTAAATAACATTTCACATTCTTATATGTAGAAGACTGATATCAATTTCGGTCTTTTCTTTTTATATTTTAGTTATAACCATATAAAAAATCCATTTTGCTCCAATATTCTTAAAAAATATCTTGGCTATATCTAATTTCATATACCTTAAAAAAGGAGCCAAATAACTTTAGCTCCTTTAAAATTCTCCTGCTATATTTTTAGTTCTGTGTGTTTCCTCAAAGTTTGATGAATCAAAATAATTACCTGAAATATAAAAAGTTGGATCTACATTTATCCACTTGCCTTCATCTTCAAGATATACCTGATTCCATGCATGACTTACAAACTCACTTCCATTGTAAGCATCACCTACAATAATTCTATTTTTTAATCCTATAGCATTACACATAGCTGTATAAAGACAAGCATAATCAAAACAAATTCCTCTTTTATCTCTAAAAGTTGGTATTGCTCCACTTTCAAAGGATGATGTATTTTCCATTATAGAATCTGCCTTTTCATCATCATAAATCACATTGCTTCCAACCCATCTATAAATACTTCTAGCTTTTCCTCTATCACTAGTATCTCTAGAAACTAATGCTTTTGCTTTATTATCTATGCTTGCATTAGATTTAACCCCTTCATCTAAGGTAATACCATTATAATAAATAATTTTATTGCTAGATATATTCTCCTTTAGTCCATTTGAAATAACTTGAACCTTTTTACTATCTACCATTTCCTCTAGTTTATCATAAGGCTTAAGTCCATCTAATATGCCTACTCTATAGCTTGAACTTACTAAATTATTATATAAAACTAAGGGAATACATATTAAAACAATAAAAATAATTCCCCTTATAAATCCAAATATAATAGAAAAAATTATAAGAAAAGGACTATTGTGTCTTAGTTTGTTTAAAGCAGAATTTAGTGAAAATGAATGAACCAATTTAAGCACTGAATATATAATAAACTTAACCACAGCAAATATTCCCACTAATAAAATAACATGAACTATTCCATTATCTCTTATTGAATTTTGAAATACTTGAGCTAATAAGTTACCAACCATAATATCAAACTTTTCATAATAAGAAAGAATTATGAAAAATGTAACTATAGTTGAACACCCTGATAAAATTGGGTCTACTGCTTCGTTTAGATCTCGACTATATACTACTTTTCTAACACAAGTAATTATAGAAAAAATAATTATCCCCAAACAGACTAGCTGTTGAATATCTAAGTTAAATAAATCCATAGGCTCACCCTTACTCTAATTCTTCTACATTGACAACTTCCTTAACTACCTCTTTTACCAAAGAATAGTCATACCCCCTACCTACTAAAAATCTACATAGTTTATTCCAAATCTTATATTTATCACTTTCTCTTTTAGAAATTGCTAGGTACCTTTTTCTAGCCAACTCTAGTGCTGCTTCTTTTTCTTCATCTTTATCTATTGTTTCTAATGCACTTTCTATATCCTCTTGGTCTACTCCTTTTTTCATAAGGGCATATTTTATTCTCCCTCTACCTTGGGTTTTAGACCTATCCTTAACGTACATCTTTGTATAAGCTTCATCATTTATAAACTTGTATTCACTTAAAAACTCTAAGGTTTTATCTATCTCATCTTTTTCATAACCTTTTTCAAAAAGCTTTTCTTTAATTTCTTTTTCAGTTTTATAGCTTCTTTCTACTATTCTTAAAGCTGTATTCTTACACTTTATTATATTGTCCTCTTTAACTACTTCTTTTAGCTTTTCTTCATTTATTACTAAGTCTTTCCTTAATCCCTCTCTATATACAAGTTCTGCACTTACAGAAAAGGCATAGGCTTCATCAATATAAATATTAACCCTATCTTTTGTTCTTTTTTGAGCTTCTATCTTAGTTATTTTGCTCATTTATAATCTACTCCTTTGGAGATGTTAAAATATGAATTGTAGGATCTTTTAGTACCAACTTTGATACTTTATAAATTTTATCCTTATTTAAATTATTTAAACCTTCCATATCCTTAACAAACTCATAAATATCTTCATCTTCAAGCTCCTGATGTAGTATATAGTTACAAAGTTCAGCAGAGTCCTCTAAAGTTGATATTACTGCAGTTTTATGGACCTTTTTCATTATAGCTAAGTCCTTATTACCTATTTCTATATTTCCATTAACTACATTATTTAATGTTTCATCAATTGCTCTTATAGCCTCTTCCACATCTTCATCAGAAACTGCAGTGTATACATATAAAGTCTTAACGTTCTTTGTCATATCTAAATGTGTATAGATATCATAAGCAAGTCCTTTTTTTTCTCTTACCTCTCTAAAAAGCAATGAATTAGAGCTTTCACCTAATCTGTGATTTAGTATTCTAAGTGCTAACTCATCATTCTTATCTAAATGATAAAATGTATATAAATAAACTATAGTACTTTGCTCCATGTCGTTTTTATAGCTTACTTTCTTTAGTGGAATATTATCTTCACAAATTACAGGATGTTCTACTTCCTCTGCCCCTTGCCAATTAGAAAATTCTCTACTAATTAACTCTTTAGCATCTTCATGTTCCATAGATGATACCATTGTTATTAAGCTGTTTTTAGGAGTGTAATACTTATTATAAAACCTTTTAATATCATCCCTTTTTAATCCTTTAACAACTTCTTCTAATCCTGTAACATCATATCTTAATGGACTACTATTAAAAGCCACTTCATTTACTCTTTTAAAACTTAAATCCTCTATATCATCCTTGCTTGTTCTCATTTCTGCGAGAATTACCCCTCTTTCCCTCTCTATCTCTTCTTCTGGAAAATTAGATGAAGTAATCATATCTCCTAATAATATACAAGCATTCTCTAATTCTTCACTTAAGCAACTTATTGTATATACTGTAGAATTATAATCTGTATATGCATTATATTCTCCGCCTAAAGATTCAAGCTCATCATTAAGCTCTTCATTATTTCTTTTATTTGTCCCCTTAAAAAGCATATGCTCAATAAAATGACTTATTCCCTTTTCTTCTAAGGACTCATATATTGCACCCACTTTAACTCCTAAATTTATAGAAGCTATTTGAGTATCTTTCTTTATAGTTAATATTTCCAAACCATTATCTAAATAGTGTTTTTTCACATCAAAATTCAGCTTAAGCATCAATTATCTCCTTATCAATCATTGTATCTATATAATATAAGCTTTTTTACCTAACTTTACAATATATAATTACATTATTCTATTTTATATCCTCGGAATTTTCTATATAATGTACATAAGGTATATGATAATAACTTTAACTTCTTATACAAACAATAATGAAAGGAGTTTTTATACTATGAGAAAAAATATTTTAATTGTTGAAGATGAAATAAGAATAAGGTTTCTATTAAGAGATTATTTCCAAAAGGAAGACTTTTTAGTATATGAAGCTGAAAACGGTAAAGAAGCTTTAGAAATCTTTAAAAGTAATAAAATCGACCTTATAATTTTAGATATAATGATGCCTGTAATGGATGGATTAACTGTATTAGAAAAAATACGAGAAGTATCAACAATTCCTGTTATTTTACTTACTGCTAAGGGGCAAGAAGAAGATAAACTTCAAGGATATGACTTTGGAGCTGACGATTATATTACAAAACCTTTTAGTCCTAAGGTTTTAGTTGCAAAGGTAAAGGCTTTGTTAAAAAGGACTAGTGAAAAAATAGATTCAAGTACCCAAAACTTTAATGGGTTAGTAATAAATAAACTTTCCAGAGAAGTAAAAATAGATGAAAATATACTTTCATTATCCCCAAAAGAATATGAACTTCTTATATATTTGGCCTCTAATGAAGGTATTGCTTTAAGTAGAGATAATATATTAGATAATGTTTGGGGAATAGATTACTATGGGGATATTAGAACAGTAGATACCAATGTTAAAAGATTAAGAGAAAAATTAGGAGATAAAGCTAACTATATAGTTACTGTTAGAGGTAGCGGATATAAATTTGAGGTGAAATAATGAAGAATAACTTATCAAAAAAAATATTCATCATTACTCTTAGCCTTTTACTTGGGTTAATGATTGTTATATTTATATTTCAAACCTTCTTTTTTCAAAGCTTTTATGAATTAAAGAAAAAGAATAATTTAGTTAAAGATATTAATAGGTTTACTTCCTTATATGCTAATCAAACTCAAGATTATAATAGCATTGGCAAAGCATTAATTATATTAGAAAGTGAAACAAATTCAAGAATAGGTATTTTCTCTTCCATTACTGGAGATACACTTTATATCTCTGATTCCTACAGTGAAGATACAGCCTATGTTAGAACACTAAAACAACTATTGAAAAATAATAATTTAAGAAAAGAGATTATTGCATCAGGAAAACCTCAAACCATAGATTTTATAGATCCTAATAGTAACAGTACGAAAATTGGTGTTTTGGCTCCTATGAGTTTATATTCTACTAATGATTCAATATTAATTTCAGTTACATCCATTCAACCTATTCAAGAAGCTTCTGATGTTATAAGGGAATTTTATTCTTACATATTTATAGGTTTCATATTTATATCAATATTACTTTCTACTGTATACACTAATCTTATATCTAAACCACTTATAAAAATTAATAATGTTGCTAAAAAGATGTCCCAAATGAACTTTAATGAAAAATGTAAAATTGACAGAGAAGATGAAATTGGAAATCTTGCTAGTACTTTAAACTTTTTATCAAGCAATTTAGATGGAGCCCTTCAAGACTTAAAAGAAAAGAATAAGAAACTTGAAGAAGATATAGAAAAAGAAAGAAATCTAGAGATTATGAGAAAAGACTTTGTTGACTCTGTTAGCCATGAATTAAAAACTCCAATAGGTATAATAGAAGGATATGCTGAAGGTCTTAAAGATGGTATTGTTTCTGGAGATAACGCCCTAGAATACCTGGAGACAATAATTGATGAATCAAAAAAAATGAGCATTCTAGTCACAAATATGCTTGAAATATCTAGACTTGAATCAGGTGTTATAAAACCAAACTTAGAAATTTTTAATATTAATAGATTAATTAAAAACTTAGTAAATAAATTTACTATTGAAGCAAATGAAAATGGATTAAGAATAATTTTTGATGAAAAGACTGACTTCTCATATGTAAAGGCAGATAGATTTAAGATGGAACAGGTTTTAACAAACCTTATAACTAATGCAATAAAATATACTCCTGAAAATAATGATATTGTTGTATCTATCTCCATGAAAGATAGTTTTTATGAAATATCTGTAATAAACTATGGTATTCAAATAGATAAAAATGATATAGATAAACTTTTCAATAAGTTTTATAGAATAGATAAGGCTCGTAGTAGAAATAAAAATAGCACAGGTCTTGGCTTGTCTATAGTAAAAAACATACTAGATATTCACAACTTTAATTACTCTTTAAATAATATTGAAAATGCTGTAGAATTTAAATTTCTATTACCTGTAGAAAATCCACCTGAAGAATAGGTAAATAGTAACTTAGTCCCTATTTTAGGGAAAAAGGTCCTAACTTAAGCATATTCTGTTGATTTATGTAACTTAGTTATATATACTTGTATTGTAAGATTATTCCTAGCAGATATGGAAGTTTACACAACGTCACAACTCCCCAAGAACCCTATATCATAAAGATACTACTCTCCCAGGTAGTATCTTTTTTTATTCCGTATTATTTGACATAATTTTTGTAACTTTTTATTATACGTATTGTTAAATATAGGTTAAAACTCTTAGAATTGTTAACTTTTAATTATAAAATAGTATTGTACATTAAATTTATGTAAAAATTATATATTCGAAGGAGCGAAAATTTTGGACACATTTAACATTTTCATTGAAGTATTTGGTGGTTTAGGTTTATTCCTTTTTGGAATGAAA
>OHKF01001233.1_pt1 | contig 11286 bp, 7 predicted proteins | sample 1568781 | NCBI WGS metagenome assembly OHKF01 (sample SAMEA3879580, study PRJEB24766) | human gut metagenome | biome: human-associated habitat; feature: feces | place: USA | collected 1985/1987
GTTCAAGCAGATCAGGGTCATATGTGCCAAGTATCATGAAGTCTGCTTTTGCAGGATTTGCGAGAGGTCCGAGAATGTTGAAAACAGTTCTTACACCTATCTGCGCTCTTGTAGGTCCTACAAATCTCATTGCTGAGTGATATGACTGTGCAAACAGGAATGAAAGACCGATCTCGTCAAGGGACTTTTCAGCCTGCTCATGTGTTGACTGAATTTTAACTCCAAGAGCCTCGAGAACATCAGCCGCACCGCTCTTTGAAGAAACGCTTCTGTTGCCGTGTTTTGCGACTTTCTGTCCTGCTGCCGCAATTACGAATGAAGAGGTTGTGGAAATGTTGAAGCTGTTTGAAAGATCTCCACCTGTGCCAACTATATCAAGAGTACCCTTGACATTGACCTTTGACATTTTTTCTCTCATTACCTTTGCAAAGCCTGTTATCTCGTCGATAGTTTCGCCCTTCATTCTCAGTGCTGTGAGCAGGCAAGCGATCTGAGCATTAGAAGCTCTGTCGCTCATGATGATATCCATTGCTTTATAAGCTTCGTCCTCAGTTAGTGACTTTCCATCACATACTATTTTGAGATACTTTTTAAGCTCAACTCTTTCGCTGTCAGGAAGAGCAGCTGACTTTGTTTTTGTGGTCTTTATGCCAGCGATATCGTTCAGAAAGTTTTCGATTATCATGTTTCCAACTTCGCCAGTGAGAACTGACTCAGGGTGGAACTGAACGCCATAGGTCGGGTGTTCTCTGTGTCTTATTGCCATTATCTGAGCTTTATCGTCAGTTGCAATAACAGACAGGCAGGTAGGAAGTGAAATGCTGTCAACAACAAGTGAGTGATATCTTGCGGCTTTTATTGTGCTTTTCAGACCGCTGAAAAGTGGGTTTGCAGTGTTAAGATTTATATCTGTCTGCTTGCCGTGAAGCTGCTGCTTTGCATGAACTATCTTTCCACCGAATGCTTCGGCTATCGCCTGGTGTCCTAGACAAACGCCAAGTATAGGGATCCTGCCACTGAATGTCTTTATGACCTCTTCGGAAATTCCTGCGTCCTTTGGATAACCAGGACCAGGGGAGATGATGATAGCCGCAGGTGACATTTTTTCGATCTCATCTATGGTTATCTCATCATTTCTTGCTACTGTAATGTCTTTTGTGAGTACGCCTACAGCCTGATAAAGATTGTAGGTAAAGCTGTCATAGTTGTCAATAAGTAAAATCATAGTAATCTTCCTTTACAGTACAAACTTATCAATGAAAGTTTTGTCGTTGAAGTAGTTTATGCCGATAGCATTCCTTATTTCTGAAACAGTTTCGTTTGAAACCTCTATTGCACGTTGTGTGCCTTTTTTAAGTATCTCTATGAGCTGCTCTTTGTCTTTTTCATATTCCTCACGTCTTGCTCTGATTGGTGCGAGAAATTCCTGCATAACGTTGTTAAGGAACTTCTTGCATTTCATATCGCCAAGGCCGCCACGCTCATAATGTTCTTTCATCTCTGCGAGGTTCTTATAGTCAGGGAAGTATTTAGCAAAATCTTCGTCCTTGCTGAATGCGTCAAGATAGATAAATACCGGATTGCCCTCTGTGTGACCAGGGTCGCTTACATTGATGTGTGTAGGGTCAGTGTACATTGACATTATCTTGTTTTTCAGCGTTTTTTCATCGTCTTTAAGGTAAATGCAGTTGCCAAGAGATTTGCTCATCTTTGTGTTGCCGTCTGTACCAACAAGTCTGTTGCAGCTTGCGTTGTCTGGGAGAACAGCCTCAGGCTCAACAAGTATATCGCACTTATAAATTCTGTTGAAGCTGTTTACTATCTCTCTTGCCTGTTCAAGCATTGGAAGCTGATCTTCTCCAACAGGAACATACTTAGCCTTGAATGCTGTGATGTCTGCTGCCTGGCTGATAGGATATGTCATAAAGCCAACAGGAAGGTTTCTTTCAAAGTTTCTCATTTTTATCTCAGACTTGATAGTAGGGTTTCTTTCAAGTCTTGACATTGTAACGAGGTTTGAATAGTACATTGGAAGCTCATAAAGTGCTGGGATATGTGACTGAACGAAGAATGTTGTCTTGTCAGGCTCAAGTCCTACCGCAAGATAGTCAAGCATTACCTCAAGAATGTTTTGTCTTATCTTCTCAGGATTGTCAGCGTTATCTGTAAGTGCCTGAAGATCGGCTATCATAACGAACTGATCAAATTTTCCTGTGTTTTGAAGTTCAACTCTTTTTCTGAGAGAACCTACATAATGACCCAGATGAAGTGATCCAGTTGGTCTATCGCCTGTAAGAATAATATTATTGCTCATGTTATTAACTCCTTTTAAATTATAATTTGCTTGCTTCTTTTATTGCATTTATAACAGCCATTGCCTTGTTGCATGACTCCTGATATTCGTTCTCAGGAACTGAGTCTGCGACAACTCCGCCTCCTGCTTGGATATAAGCCTTGTTATTTTTGAAAAGCACTGTTCTTATAGCGATACAAGTATCCAGCGAACCGTCAAATGCAAGATAGCCAACTGTTCCGCCATAAAGGCCTCTTTTTGTTGTTTCAAGCTCGTCGATTATCTCCATTGCTCTTACCTTCGGTGCGCCTGAAAGAGTGCCGGCAGGAAGAACTGCCATAAGTGCGTCAAGAGGTTTCTTATCTTCTCTCAGTGTACCCTTTACATTCGATACAAGGTGCATCACCTTTGAATATCTTTCAACTATCATCATGTCTGTAACAGTTACGGAGCCGAACTCAGAAACCTTTCCTATGTCGTTTCTTCCAAGGTCAACGAGCATTGTGTGTTCAGCTCTTTCCTTTGGATCGTTGAGAAGCTGTTGTTCATTGCGGATATCTTCGTCGTAGGTCGCTCCACGCTTGATAGTGCCTGCAATTGGTCTTGTTACTACTGTTCTGTTTTCTACTGATACAAGCATTTCAGGTGAAGCGCCTGCAACAGCATAATCATTGTGCTTAAAGTAGTAAAGGTAAGGTGACGGATTAGTGGAGCGGAGCATTCTGTAAACGTCAAAGCTGTCAGGCGGATTGTCTATCTCAAATCTCTGTGACGGAACTATCTGGAAGATGTCGCCCTCTTTGATGTATTCCTTAGCCTTTTCAACGTTTGCGAGATAATGTTCCTTTGTGATGTTGGATTTTACTGTGATGTTGTCCTCCATTGTCTTTGGAGTTTTCATAACAGGCTTGTAATTTCTAAGAGTTTCAACTACTTCGTTGCATATCTTTTCACATTCTTTGTATTTAGTTTCAAGATCATCGCTCTTATTGATGTTGAGGATTATTACAGCCTTGTTTGAAAGGTGATCGTAAGCAACGATCTTTTCAAAAAGGTGCAGGTCAGCGTCAGGAAGTTTAAGATCGTCCTCAGGAGGGGAGCAGAGAGTTTTTTCAAAATATCTTATCATATCATAAGCGAAAAATCCTATTAGACCACCTGTGAGCTTTGGATAATTATTAAATCTCGGTGACTTGTGGCCTTCGATTATCTCAGAAAAGAAAGCGATAGGATCATCGACTTTTACCGTTTCATCAGCCTTGCCTTTCTCCTTAACAGTAACAACGTGCTTGTCAAGAATATATTCGCATTTAGGATCAATGCCCACATATGAATATCTGCCCCACTGGTCTTTATTATCTACAGATTCAAGAATGAAACAATCATCATACGCCTCGTGCAGACAGTTAAAAAGTTGTATTGGCGTACATGAATCCATGAGAAGCTCATAGAATACAGGCACAGTCTTGTAGTTTTCAAAAAGTTCCTTTACTTGTTCAATAGCAGGGTACAGCATAAATATTCCTCCTAAATGCTTTTTTGTCGTAAAATTGACAATAAAAAAAGTCCTGTCATCACACATAACATCTAGTTATGGGACGATAGAACCGTGGTGCCACCCAATTTCCCGATAATAAATTATCGGCTCACAGATACGCATTCTGACTGGCAGAAATCAATATCCTGTCCTTTAACGCAGGAATCACGGCGAGTGATACTCGAATAAACTTTCACACCGCTCCTCACAAATCCATTCATCTGAAGAAAATGTATCAGCTCACACCTACCGCTGACTCTCTGTGACCTTTTGCATCAAACTACTTACTTTTGCTCATAGGATTTATCGTATTAACTTTAGTATCATTATATTCCTCTGTTTCTAAAATGTCAATATCAGAAAATGTAAATATTATTGCTATTATGTAAATATTCTTTTGCAATTTGAATTTATACCAAAATAAATAATTTTAAATTTTCAATATTCCTTGCATTTATAAATAATGTAGTGTATAATAAAGTAATAGTTAAGGTAATTGAGAAAGGAAAATATATGAAAGTACAAACTAATAAGAAATACACCACAATTGCATTTTATGCAGTTATCGTTATTGCTATAAATGTGCTTTTGGTAGTGGCTGTATTTAAATTTAATACGATCTTAAAGCTTATTTCCACACTCGTTTCTGCACTTACGCCTGTTATAGTTGGTCTTGTGATCGCATTTCTTATAAATCCTATAATGGTGAATTTTGAAAAGCTGTTCAGAAATAAAGTGGTAAAAAATCCAGCTAAGAAAAAGCTTACCAGAGCCTGCTCAGTAACTGTAGCGTCACTTGTTTTTCTGGGGATAGTTGTTGGACTTACTTATGTTGTTGTTCCAGAACTTATAAATTCCATAATTGATATTTTTAACAATGCTTCTAACATCGTTGTTAAAGTGCAGGGTTGGATAAATAAGCTGTTTAAAAACTATCCTGATATCGAAACAATGGCTACGGAGAAACTCAAAGCTTTTTCAACTGATTTGGGAACCGTTATCGAGAAGATACAGCCGATGTTTGAAAATATTCTTTCGGGTGCATGGGGCGTTATCAATGTTCTTAAAAACTTTGTATTTGGATTTATCGTTTCTATCTATATGCTTTGCAGCAAGGAAAAACTTCTTGCTCAGGCTAAGAAGATAATCATTGCAAACACAAAAAAGTCTACATGTGAGAAGATTATGAGAGTTTGCACTGAAACAAATAAAGTTTTTGCAGGTTTTTTGAGCGGAAAGATCATTGACTCGGCAATAATCGGAGTTCTTTGCTTTATAGGTCTGACTATCATGAATATGCCTTACAACATCATGATAAGTGTTCTTGTGGGTGTAACTAATATTATCCCATTTTTTGGACCTATAATCGGTGCGATACCATCAACTGCACTTATGCTTTTTATTGATCCTAAAAAAGCCATTATACTTCTCATTTTCATAGTTATCCTACAGCAGTTTGACGGCAATATCCTTGGTCCTAAGATACTTGGTGATTCTACTGGGCTTCCGGGTTTTTGGGTGCTGGTATCACTGTTCTTCTTTGGAAATTTGTTTGGGTTCATAGGTATGGTCATTGCAGTTCCGACTTTTGCATTGCTTTATACTTTTACACGAGAGAGCGTTGTTCAGCGGTTAAGAAAGAAGAAGCTCCCTGTAGACACCGACTATTATATGGAGGATGTTGAGCATTTGTATAAGAAAAATGAAAAGCGTATTCCGCTTACGCCTGAACAGCTTGACGCCATGGTCATTCCAAGTGCTGATGAGGTAAATGAGGTCAACAGAGAGGATGATCCAGAAATAGTTGACGATCACAACGAAAATAAAGATCAGTAAACGCAAAAGAGCGGCCTGTTCACAATTCATAGTGAGCAGACCGCTTGTTTTATTTCATGTATTTTTTCTGTATTTTTGCAATATGTATCACAGAATATATTACTATAAGTGCAATAAGTATTGTTAATGTGACCTTGAAAACAGACGATTCAAAGTATGACTTAGCTATTTTAACCTTCGCTTTGACTTGGGAACGTTCTACTTTAGTTGTGGAAATGAGATCTATAGTTGCAAGCACCTCACCTTTGTAGACAAGTTCCATTTTACCAAGCACATCGCCAACTTCAACAGGTGCAACAACGTTGTCATAAACTGTTATTTTCTTTTCCACATCATTTACTGATATATCTACAGGCCACAGCCTTGTAAAACCATTTGCAGGTTTTAGATTTGCATAATCTATGCCGTCACCATAGCTTACCTTTACATCACGGACTTCGCTGTTTTTGTCCACAAAATCCGTTGCTACAAGACTTGAAAATGCCCATTTATAAAGACTGATGTGATCAAGGAGGTTGTAGTAAACATTATCTCCACCATATATGGAATCAGGATCTTCCTCGCCCTTCTTCACATCTTCTTCAAGCTTATCCATTGGCGCACCCATTGTCACAATAAGATAAGTGGTGCCTTCATATTCCGCATATGAAGCTAAACATCTTCCAGCGGAGTCAAGGGTGCCTGTCTTTATGCCTTTAGCATAGGAGTAGTAATAATCGGTCATTGAGTCAAGCATAAGGTTTGTATTATAAATATCTGTACCATCTGAGTGATAAGAGGTGGATGCCATATGATAGCTTGGCAGACAGACAATATCACGAAATACCTGATATTTGCTTATGGCATATTCACAAAGAGTTGCCATATCCTTGCAGGACGAATAATTCTGTTGCGCCCACAGACCATGTGCATTTGAAAAGTGTGTATTTTCCATGCCGAGTTTTTCAGCTTTTTCATTCATAAGGTCTGTAAATTCTGTTATGGAATCGGACAAATTCAAAGCGATTATATTCGCTGCTTCACATGAGGATGGGATAAGCAGTGCCGCCAGAAGATCATAACAGCTTACTTCTTCGCCTGGTTGTATATCAGCTGTTGAAGCACCAGTATCATATAGCTCATCAAATGCTTCCGAGCCTGCTGAATAGTATGTATCTTTCAGTTTTTGTTCATCACCTTTGAATTTGTCCAGAAGCACCACAGCAGTCATTATCTTTGTTAGGGAAGCAGGCACACGCTCGTCCTCACCGTTTATGTCAACGATAGCTTCACCGCTGTCAAGATTGACCATATAGACCGCTTCAGAGTAAAGCTCCAACGGTATCGCTTTTCCGTCATCGTCATAGCCTGATGTAGGTGTAAAATTGAATGCGTCTGCACACATTGCAGGCACAAGCAGCATTATTGCCAGCGTCATGGATAATATCCTGCTGATTTTTCGTTTTAGTTTCATTGACAGCTTCCTTTCGCACTGTATGTAAAGAGCCATGCTCATTCAGTTTTCTCATAAAGTATATTAGCACCCTGTTTGCCCACACGTTTCACTCTTTCAAGATATGTGAGTATATTAAGCGTTACCTGTGCATATTCACGAGATATCTTTGCATTAATTGCAAAGTCTTTAGAAGTGAACTGCTTTGGCAGGTCCTCCGGGAGGAACATATCAAAGTCGGCAGGGCAGTCAAGGTGTATCTCGTCAATAAGTCCCTTTGGTATCCTGTCATGACGTGAAGATCCACGCTTTTTGTTCTTTGACCAGCCGTTAAGCAATCTTATCTCCTCGGTTTCAAGCATACAAAGGCACAAATGAAATCGTGGGTTATCAAGGGTGTATTTTATTTTGTACAGTTCGGGCATGACTTCATAGATAGTGTATTTTCTCGGCGATTTGTGCTTTTCTGACAACTCTCCTGTTTCAGTATCTATCCAACGGACGTATTTGACCGCAGGGATAGGGTAGACCACTGTCACGTCACAGTAGTCAAGAAAGGCTTCAAGTTTTTTCAGCAGTTTGTTGAACTGTCTTGTTTGTACCTCGATAACACCGTTCTCGCCTACGATATCAGCCACATATCCGCCAATGCGTATCTCCTGATTTTCACCATATGGCTCAAAATAGTTTTTCAAAACAGCATGAAGCGTTTTCTCGCCTAGAGTTCCGATGCCGTTGCGTTCACGGCTTTTGCCTATGATTTTATCGCAAGCATCTTGAAATTTCAGCCTGTCCGTAAGATCACCTCAGTTTTTATTATATCAGATATTCACTCTCACGTCAATCACAAAAACGCATAAAAAGAGCCTGAGATCTGCTCAGGCTCTTTAATCATACAATGACCCATCAGGTTATGCTGTCCGCAGTTATCTTGTCCCACTGGTCGCAATACTTGACTTCCATTTTGTCCATTCTTTCGTTGTAAAGCTTTGAGATAGCAGGTGTATCATATGAATAGATCATATCGTCTATGTTCTGTTCTACATAATCCATATCAACCGGCAAACGCTTAATTATGAAATATCCATATGTGTCATTCTCTGTAAGTTTAGTGGAAATGCCGTTTTCTTTTAGTGTGAAAGCGTCTTTTACAAGCTCCTCAGGATATCCAGTCGTATCTTTATTGAAATAATATCCTGTTGAAGGATCTTCAAGACCAAGATCCCAGCCGTACTTTTCAATAAGCTTGTCAAAGTCTTCTCCGTCCTGAGCTTTTTTCAGAACTTCTTCTGCAAGCTTCTTAGCCTTTTCCTTAGCTTTCTTTACACCGTCATCATCAAGCTTCGCATAAGCTGACTGCTTTGCGCTCGCTTTGTCTGAAAGTGACATACTGTCATAACTGTCAGCGGTACTGTCATCAAGATCTACCTGTGCATAGAAAGGGATCATAACGTGAATCTCACGACAATACTCGTTTGTATCCTTGACTATTTTTTTAAAGTCCTCTTTTTTAGTTGCATACTTACCGTTATTCTTAAAAAGAGTATCGTTTACTTTAGTATAGATAGTAGCTGTTTCAAGCATTTTCCTGTAAAGATCTTCTGTGAGGTAAGCCGACTTAATGTCATTAAGATAAGCTTCATCAGAATCATAGTTTGCTTTTGCTTTAGCTATCTGCTCATCAATTGTCTTGTTGTCATCGTCTGTAAGCTCAATTCCGTTTTCTTCTGCAAGCTCAGGTGCAACAAGTTCCTGCTTAAGTGCAGTGATAACGTCCTCCATAAGAAGCTCAAAACCACCGTCAGTTGACTTGATAGTGTCAAGGGTGGCTCCGTAAGTGGAAGTGTACTTGCTTATAGTATAATAATAGTAGTATCTGAAAGTATCAAAATCAATATCCTTGCCGTCAATGGTGCAAACGATAAAGTCCTTAGTATCAATGGACTTGCCGTCAATTGTAAGGGACGGCTCAGGTGTCTGTTTTTCAGTTGTGCTGTCAACAGCTGAAACAGAAGAATCCACTGTGGAAGATACGGTTGATGAGCTGTCGTTATTTTTGCTGCATGAAGTAAAGCTGCAAATAGCTATTGTGAGAGCTGCCGTAACAGCGGCTAATTTCTTTATCATAATAATTGTCCTTTCCTTTGAGAGAAAATCCTCTGCATAACATAAATTTAATTATATCTTATTATTGTGATGATACTGTGTGATAATTCTTAAACTTTCTGTGAATGAAATATATATTATCCAGCGTGATACAGTTGACAATCTAAGCCTGGGAGAGTATAATATAAATGACTTTAATACGAAAAGAGGTATCCCATATGGATTTTGGCAAATATATTGCTCACAGAGGTCTTCACTCAGAACTTGTTCCTGAAAATTCTCTTACCGCATTCAGGCTTGCGGTTGAAAAATGTCTTTCTATCGAGCTTGATGTACGTCTAACAAAGGATTGCCGCATTGTGGTTTTCCATGACAATGACCTTATGAGAATGTGCGGCATTGAGGGCAAGGTGTTTGATTACACATATGAACAGCTTTCTGCCTTTAAACTTAAAAACAGTGATGAAAAGATACCGCTGCTGTCTGAGGTGCTGAAAACTGTTGACGGCAAAGTGCCACTTCTTATTGAGCTTAAAGGCGGTGCGCTGTTTGGAGAGCTTGACCATATGATGAAGAAATACAAAGGTGAATTTGCAGTGCAGAGCTTTAACCCGTTCTCAGTGATGTGGTTTAGGTTTCATTCACCTAAAGTCACAAGGGGTCAGCTTATCTCAAAATACAGAAAGAATATAGACCTTGAATATATCGAAAGGTTCATTTGTGCTCAGCCATTTATCTGGAGAATTATTTCAAAGCCTCAGTTCATTGCTGCCGACCTCAGATCTATAAGCCTTGAAACTGCATTTCAGGCCGTCGATATAGATGCAGACTTGCTCACATGGACGGGAAGAGGCAAAGAGCTTATAGAAACTGCTTCACAGTTTTCAAAGACAGTTATAGCAGAGCAGTTTCCAGATGATTTTGATTTTTCTGACAATTGGGAGGAAAGCTGTGAATAAGATGCAAGACCTTCCATTGTGCGACCTTAACGAAGTCAAACGTACTGCAAAACGCACTGACAGCGATATTTCAGGCTGTAAATTTAGCGGAGAATATCTTGAAAGCGAAGATCTCTCCTGCCTGTCATTTATAAACTGTATGTTTGAAAACTGCACCCTTACCGATTGCGATTTTGAGCGTTCCTCATTCGTTGATGTGACGTTCATATCCTGCGATCTGTCAAATTCATCACTGGACTCATCCTACCTCAGCAGATGTGAGTTCCGCTCCTGCAAGCTCGTTGGCGCAGAGTTCAAGGATTGCTCCATTCAAGGTGTAGCCTTTGAATCCTCAAACTGCGGATATGCCATATTTGATAAATGCAAGCTGTCTGAAACCCAGGTGAAAAACAGTGATATGTCCTCCGCTGAGCTTGTTTCCTGCAATTTAAAAGCGTTTAAGACAAGCGGAACTAAATATCTCGGCACATCATTTTTCAGAACGGCTCTCGGCGGCGTTGATTTTTCTACCTGTCTTGTAAGTGGACTTCGCGTTTCTGATACATTCAGAGAACTCCGAAACGCTGTTTTTTCAGCCAATCAAGCTGTGGAGCTTTCAATGCTTCTTGGAATAAGAATAAAATAATTTTAGCCGCTATGACAATAAACGTCACAGCGGCTTTTTTATCACTTTTTATCCTGTTCTATCAGTATTTTCACAGCGTTCACCGCACAGTGGATACCTCTTGTGGTGTCGTCGCTCACATTGTCTTCAAGGTCTGCCTTTGAACGCTCCACGTTCCATATAGCTGTTATAACAGCTCCACAGCGGACGTGTCTTGTGATACCTACTGAGAAAACTGCGGCACATTCCATTTCGGAAGTCATACAGCCGCATCTTAAATATGCGTCCCAGCGGTAATTTATATCGCCGCTCACAGGCATTGAGTCAGGCTCTACTTCTCCATAAAAGCTGTCCTTGCTGTGGACAACGCCCACATGATAGCGCTTGCCAAGCTTATCTTCTGACAGTTCAGCCGCAGCTTTTGCAAGGGCAGTTGTTACAGTGAAATCTGCTACAGCAGGGTAGCCTTCGGGGAGATATTCTTTTGACGTACCTTCGCCACGAACAGCCGCCGAAGCT
>OHKF01001235.1_pt1 | contig 11279 bp, 9 predicted proteins | sample 1568781 | NCBI WGS metagenome assembly OHKF01 (sample SAMEA3879580, study PRJEB24766) | human gut metagenome | biome: human-associated habitat; feature: feces | place: USA | collected 1985/1987
CTATAAGCGCTGACGTATTTCCTCTCATATATTCGATACAGCCAAAGGGTAATACAAAAATGATAATCAACCATACATATACAGCAAAAAACTTATACCTCTGTGCTTTCCTTATAAGTTCTTTTCTCTGCTCTTTGGTATACGGTGCAATATACATATAATCAGGAAGCACAAATACATTTAATCCTGATGTGGCAATCTCTGGATTGCAGGTTACAAGCAAAAATAAATTTAATGTATATATATACACGTAACCACTGACCATAAAAACAGACCAGCATACAACTGCTATTAACGAACTAATAAGTGAAATATAACTATTCCTTAAAATATTTCTCTGCAATAGCTTCGGCATTTTTCTCCCCTCCTTTTACAAAATAATACATAAACTCCCTGATATCAGGTATATGTTTTTCCAGTTCATCATCTATCTTATACCACTCTGAATTAACTACCATAACACTTGTGCTGTAAGCGTTCTTTTCCTTATATACAACCGCTTCATCCGGTATAAGGTTACACTTATAATCCTCACCAGTAACAATCCTGAAACGCTCACACATTTTATAGCTTTCTGTATAAAATAACATTCTACCCTTCTGCATATACGCAATATAGTCGGCAATCCTGTCAAGCTCTTCCGTTATATGTGTCGCTATAAGTATGCTTTTTTCCCCATCTGCTACAAGCTTTGTACATATCTTAAGGAACTTTTCCCTGAAATGCTTATCAAGTCCGGCAGTCGGTTCATCAAATAAAAACATCTTCGCATTATGTGACAGTGCAAATGCTAACTGTGTCCTTGTTTTCATTCCCTTGGAAAGCTTCTTATATTTCTGTTTTTTATCAAGTCCGAATTCTTCAATATAATTAAGATACAATTCCATATTGAAGCTATGATATAACTGTCCATAGAACTTTCCTATCTGCCATAATCTCATATTTCCGTCAAAAAAGCCGTCATCAGCAAATACTATCCCCAGCCTTTCCTTGGCTGCCGCCTCATTAAGCCGCATATCACAGCCGTCTATCACTATACTTCCGGATGAACTGTAAAGTCCCATAAGTGTACGCATAAGTGTTGTTTTGCCTGCTCCGTTTTCGCCAATCAACCCACAAATATGTCCTTTTGGAATGTGGAATGTCATATTATCAAGAAGGTATGAATTGCTGTCGGGATTTATTTTATTAAGATTACTGACTTCTAACATGTAGCGTTCCCCCCTGTCTTTTTGGTAGTTTATAAAATTGTCCGTTTTATTATTTTTATGTGATAGTCTTTTATGTGATATAACACCATGTGATTAGTACAGCATTCATATTTTAACTTATTTTTATAAATACATATTATATAACAGAAAAACTGTACATGTACTGTATATATTAATATATACAGTACATGTACAGTTTTGTCAAGAGCTTGTTGTCTAATTAAAAATCTTATTAAAAATCTCCTGGCTTTACGTTAGCTGGAAGTAACGAGCCATATTCTTCGCCAGCCTTTGACTTATTAAAGTCTTCTTTTATCTTCTTCTGCAATTCAGGAGATTCTATTACTCTTAATGCTGCCTGTGCAAGGATACCTGCTGCTCTGTGCATACCCTTATGTGCTATGCTGCTTTTTCCCTGTGCAACTACTGACCAGCCATGCATAGTGCTGTCCTTTGCCATAGTTGTTACTGTTATGGAACCCATAGGAGCTATCCAGCTTACATCTGCAACATCAGTACTTCCTATTGGAATACTTTTCTTTCCTTTTTCATATGAAGCATCTATATTATCTTTTAAATCATATTCCCTAGAATTAAACTGGCTTGCATATTTATATTCCTCATCTGTGTATTCCACTAAAGGACTATCTATTATGCTGTCCTCCATAATCATATCCATTGCCGGAACTGAAAGAAAATCTGCATATGCGCTGACAACTCTTATATCGACCTTCGTTCCTGTCATAAGTGCTGCCCCTCTTGCCACGTCCGATACTCTTTCTATAAGCTCCTTAACATACGATGCCTTTGGGGCACGTAATGCATATAAAAGTGTTGCCTTATGTGGAACTATATTCGGTGCACTTCCACCTGCATTAAGATATGCATAATGCATCCGGCTGTCCGTTTTAACATGCTCTCTTAAATAATTAACTCCCACATTCATAAGCTCGCAGGCATCAAGAGCACTCCTTCCATCCTCAGGACAAGCTGCTGCGTGTGAACTTTTTCCTGTAAAGTCATATATCACCCTGACATTAGCAAGTGTTTTATTCATAATTCCTGTTTCAAACATTGGATGCCATGCATAAGCAAAATCAACATCATCAAAACAGCCTTCTCTTACCATAAATGCTTTTCCTGCACCACTCTCCTCAGCAGGACAGCCATAATAACGTACAGTGGCCTTTATATTGTTCTCTTCGATATATTGCTTTATAACACAGGCAGCCTCCATAGCGCCTGTGCCTAAGAGATTATGTCCACATCCATGTCCTGCTTTGCCCTCTTCTATGGCATTCTCATATGGGCAGTCTGCATACTGGCTTAGTCCAGGAAGTGCATCGAATTCTCCTAAGAATGCAATAACCGGCTTTCCTTCTCCTGCTTCTGCAACAAATGCTGTCTTAATTCCAGCTATTTCCTCAGTTACTCTAAAGCCTCTTTCCTTAAGAAACTCTATCTGTATCCTTGAGGACTGGAATTCCTGATATCTCGTTTCAGGATGCTCCCAGATTTCATCACTTACTTCCTCAAACTCCTTAGTATGAGCTTTAAGAATTTCATTTAATCTTTGATTCATATTGATTCCTCATTTCTATGCTTTTTTAAGTAAATTGTACCAGCTACTAATACGCTTACCCCTATTATACATAAAAAAAGCAAAGTACGCCTGTATCAATACAATACAAAGTGCCTTTGCTTTACTGCTGTAAAAAATATATAATTAAGGTATTATATGATGTCGGGGTCAAAAGTCCTCGACTTTGATATCTACGGATTGTTCTGTGCTCAAGAAATAATTGCTTAAGCATTTACACATCCGCTGGATTTACATGCACCATTATATGCTTTACCTTAGGAAAGCTCTTCTCTATGTCATCGTGCACTGTTTCGGCTATTGTATGTGCCTTGCTAAGTGTATACGAGCCATCTGTTTCTATCTCTAAATCCACATATATCTTATTACCGAATATACGTGTCTGGAGCATGTCGATTCCTAATACATCCTCATGCTTCATAACACATTCCCGTATCTGGCTGACTGTAGCATCATCACATGCGTGATCTACCATCTTGTCTATGGCATCCTTGAATATGTCATAGGCTGCCTTTATGATAAATACGAATATTATCAGACTGGCGATTGAGTCCATAATAGGAAATCCTAATCTTGCACCAGCAATACCTATGAGTGCTCCTATTGATGAAAAGGCATCTGAACGGTGATGCCATGCGTCCGCCATAAGTGCACTTGAATCTATCCTTTTAGCATTATATCTTGTATACCAGTACATAGCTTCCTTACTTACTATTGATACAATAGCTGCAACAAGTGCAAGAATACCTGGAACTACTATGTTGTTATAATCTCCGCTGGTTATATTTTTAAGTGCAGCAGCTCCTATACCAAAGCCTGTTATAAACAGCACCATAGAAAGCACTATCGCAGCAACACACTCTAATCTTTCATGTCCATAAGGATGTTCCTTATCTGCTTTTTTTGAAGCAAGTTTTATTCCAATAATAACGACAAATGTACTAAAAACATCAGACGCCGAGTGTATGGCATCACTTATCATCGCATTTGAATGTGCTATAAAACCTGCTATAAGCTTCATAACTGACAGCAGTATATTACCAATAATTGTTACGAAGGATACCTTATTAGCTACTCTTTGGAATTCATCCTCCGATACAATTCCATTCTGTACCCCTGCTTTAGCTCTGATACTTCCTGAAATATTTTCTTTCTTTTCCATTATTTCATTCCTCCTGTTAATAAGACTTATCCGATATCACATATATAAATATAAATATAAATATAAATATGAATATATATCCATATATGTTCTATCTGAGTAACCCTATAACACTAAAATATGTGGGAGTTGTATGCGAAATGCATATAATAATAAATATATAAAACACCCACGAATCAGTATTAGCAACTACTGTCCCGTGGATAGAAAAGATTCCACTGTCACACATGTGACCCGACTCCTGGATTACACTTTTATATTATGATGTGATTTAATATTATTATCACATAACAAACATATATATCATATAATCCCGGTCTGCTCAGTTTGTACTGTAGATTTATATGCAGTGCAAAGAGTTTATTATTGTATATCACGCGTATATATTGTTTGTCAAGTATAACATTATTTATTGTAATCTAACATTTGTTTGATTACATTTATCACCCATTTATCGATTCATTTATCAACAAACTTCACTTGAATAAAATATTAATTTACCGGCAATTATAATTCTTATCGGCAAAATATACCGCATATTCATTGTATGAAAAGTTGAGATATTTTGCCGGTAATGATATAATAATTCCTGTTAATAATTATGATGGAGGTGAATACAATGTATCTAAATGTCAAAGAAACTGCAGAGAAATGGAAAATTTCCGAAAGAAGTGTACGAAATTATTGTTCACATGGAAAGATACCCGGCGCTATTATTGACGGTAAATCATGGAAAATACCCAAAAATGCAGTTAAACCAGTCAGAAAGAAAAGAAACGCAATGATACCCAGAGATTTACTTACCCGTCTTACTATTGAAAAAGAATCCGGAATTTCCGGTGGAATATACCATAAAATTCAAATTGATTTAACTTATAACTCCAATCACATCGAAGGCAGCCGGCTTTCACATGACCAGACAAGATATATTTTTGAAACTAATACAATAGGCATACAAAATGAAACCATCAATGTTGACGATATAATTGAAACCGCTAATCATTTTAAGTGTATTGACTTAATCATTGATTTAGCCAACTATCCTCTAAGTGAATCTCTTATCAAGCAGCTTCATCTGATATTAAAGTCAGGGACTTCTGATAGCAGGAAATCCTGGTTTGCTGTCGGTGATTACAAAAGGATTGAAAATGAAGTCGGTGGCATGCCAACTACAAAGCCTGAAAATGTATGCAAAGAATTAAAGGCTTTACTTAAAAGTTATAATAATATAAAGCAAAAATCTCTTAAAGAAATAATCGAATTTCATTATGAATTCGAAAAAATACACCCATTTCAAGATGGCAATGGTCGTGTTGGCAGATTAATTATGTTTAAGGAATGCCTTCGCAATGGCATAACTCCATTTATTATAGAAGATGATTTAAAGGAATTTTATTACCGTGGATTAAAGGAATGGAAAAACGAACAGGGATATTTAGTTGATACCTGTCTTACCGCTCAGGACAGATTTAAGACTTATCTTGATTATTTTGGCATTGAGTATAAAGATTAATAAAAATTAGTGGATGACAAAAACTATTTCTGTCATCCACTAGTTTAATTTACTTTTTAATAGTTTCTAATAAACCATTCTTAAACTGATTACTTTATAAGGCTTTCCTTAATCTTAACAACTGCCTTATGAATGTTAACTGGTTCATCCATTGTGCAGTTAGGACGATGAATATCATTAGTAAAGTATACTGTGAATTCACCTGGATGTAATGTTACGAACTGCTCGTTCTCTACATCTGCGTAGAAAATATTATCCTTACCTGCTGGTTCTTCACCTGTTACACCTGGAAGAAGTGGTGCATAGCCCTGTACTTCCTTTCCTGTGAAAAGATACTGGATATCAATATAATTTCTATGGCTTTCTGCTCTCTTATTCTCTACTGGAGCTGTTGTCTGATCCTGGATAAGTACGAAAATGTTATCTCCATCAAGCTCGTATCTTCCTACTGGAAGCTCTGCTGTTTCTGGCTTTGCAAGAAAGTCAAGTGCTGTCTTTATCGCTGCTGGATACTGATAATTTCCTTCTTTTGCATTAAGTGATGCATAAATCATTGTAAAATCTCCCTTCATATTGGATTTAATTATATTTTCTACATTATATCACAAAAAAGGAGTTAATGGATAAATTTTCTACATTAACTCCTTAAATAACTCATTAAAATAAACTTTTAAAATAAAGCTTTATAATATTATTTCATTCATCAGGATGGACTATTGATGGCAATGCTGATAATTATTCCTGGATAGCCTTAAATGCTTCATCAAGATCCTCAATGATATCATCGATATTCTCTGTACCGATTGAAAGTCTGATCGTGTTAGGCTTGATTCCCTGGTCAAGAAGCTCTGCTTCGTTGCACTCTGAATGTGTTGTGCTTGCTGGATGTATCGCAAGTGACTTAACATCGGCTACATTTGCAAGAAGTGAGAATAATTCAAGATTATCAATGAACTTCTGTGCTTCTGCTGCTCCACCCTTAATTTCAAATGTAAAGATAGAACCACCACCATTAGGGAAGTACTTCTTGTAAAGCTCCTGCTGCTTTGCATTAGTCGAGATAGATGGATGGTTAACCTTTTCTACTAATGGCTGGTCTTTTAAGTACTGAACTACCTTTAATGCATTCTCAACGTGTCTTTCTACACGAAGCGATAATGTTTCAAGTCCCTGAAGGAAGATGAATGAATGTACAGGTGAAATAGTAGCACCTGTATCACGAAGAAGGATAGCTCTGATATATGTAACAAATGCTGCTGGAGCTGTATCCTTTGCAAAGCTTACACCATGATATGATACATTTGGCTCTACTAACCATGGGAACTTATCCGCTGCTGCAACCCAGTCAAACTTACCACTGTCTACGATTACACCACCAAGTGTTGTACCATGTCCGCCTATGAACTTAGTTGCTGAATGAACTACGATATCAGCACCATATTCGATAGGTCTTACAAGATAAGGTGTTGCAAATGTATTATCAACTACAAGTGGAATATTATGTGCATGCGCAATCTTGGCTATTCTTTCGATATCAACTACCTCTGAGTTAGGATTGCCAAGTGTTTCAATCTGTACTGCCTTTGTGTTAGGTCTGATAGCAGCTTCAATAGCATCATAATCAAATGGATCTACGAATGTAGCTTCAATTCCATAATCTGGAAGTGTATGTGCTAAAAGGTTGTATGTTCCACCATAAATATTCTTAGCTGCTACAATGTGGTCCCCTGCATGTGCAAGTGCCTGGAAAGCATATGCAAGTGCTGCTGCTCCTGAACCAACTGCAAGTGCTGCCACACCACCCTCAAGTGCTGCGATTCTCTTTTCAAATACGTCCTCTGTTGGATTAGTAAGACGTCCATAGATGTTACCTGCATCCTTAAGTCCGAATCTGTCTGCTGCATGCTGGCTGTTATGGAATACATATGATGATGAGATTTTATTATTTGATACTAATCCACTTATTCCTGATACTGATGGAAATGGGATTCTTGATGGTAATGAAAAAAGAGCGCAGAAGTATTCATATGTTGTGACTAACGAGGATTGTGCTGTTAAAAAGATTGATGTCGAAATGTCTGCTACAGGAAATATACAAAGAAATCTTGATATTGAAAGTGTAATGAATATTGATTTAATGTCGACAAATGTTGTTGGACTAATAGGAGAACCATTTGATTTTAATTGTTCATCAGATTTTGATAATGCGACTATAACATTTAATGTTGATATATCTAAATTAGGAGATACTAAATTTGAAAGCCTTATATTTTTGTGGCATGATGAAGAAAACCACATCTATAGAGAGTTGCCAACAAGCTATGACAATGAAAACTACTCTCTAACAACAACTGTCAATCATTTTAGTAAATATATGATTGTTGATAAGGAACTATGGTATGCAGCTTGGGCTGAGGATTTGTATGAATCTGATAATGAGACATCAGGTAACAATACTGTATTGATAATCGATTGTTCAGGAAGTATGCGAAATAATGATCCTATGATTAACGGAACTTGTGGTCGAATTGAAGCCGCAAAAGGATTTGTGAATGTTTCTGGTTCAAATGATTATATAGCAATCATAGCAGAAGATAGTCAAGCCAAGTTGTTATGTGACTTTGTAAAGGCTGATGAAAAAGAAGTGCTCAATGAAGCAATCAGTAAAATATATTCAACAGGCGGAAACAATTTTATAAGTTCATTGAATATGGGCGTTGATATGCTCAATAAGCTAAACAACGAAAATGCCAAAAATATTATTTTTATGTCAGATGGTGGTTCATCAATTGATCAGAATACTCTTGATTATATTAAAGAATCAAACGTGAATGTTATAACTATAGGATATGGTGAATCATCAAATGACTATCTTTTAAAACGTATTGCTACAAGTGATGATAACTTTTATAAAGCTATTTCCTCTAATGAATTAATCGAGTTGTATTCAAAATTAGGAATTATGAAAAAATTTGATATGACAGATAATGATGAGGATGGATTAGCAGATATTTTTGAAATTGCTGGAATGCGTCTCGAAAATGGTACAGTTATCTACACAAATCCATTAGAAAAAGATTCTGATAAAGACAATTTAGCTGATGGTGTTGAAATTGTCCCAGAATACCAATTCTTATCAGGTTCTGGTATACCAAGTGACATACTGTACGGAACAAGAGCTATATATTTTATTTTGAATTCTGATCCGAATAAAAACGAAGGGCAGATTTCGGATTATGGAATTGTTGAATATGATGGGTATTATTATTGTATTAATGTTCCCGATCACCTTGGAACATATTGGAATGCAGTATGGGAAGAAGTTGACGTAAAAGAATATTCAGATTTTGATTGGACACTCATTCAATTTTTTGCTGGTGTTGAACTTGAAGACACAAGAAATGAACCCATTTACCCAGGAGGAAATAGACTGGATATTCCGATTATATATCCTTCAAAATATACTGCTCAGACTGGCATTGCAGGTTTGTTTGCAGGCTTATTGTGCAATAGCGCTAATATAGGGGAATCCTTCAGAGTACGATTCTGCTTCCAAAAAAGTGGAAATATGCGTAGAGTAACGATAGCAGCAGGGTCAAGTTCAATATATAACTTGTATCAAACATATGCAACTGATATGCCTATCAGCGGTTATTTGTGTAATGGTGGCTCAGTATTTGCTCAGGCTATGATATCGAATAGTGCAAGTAAACAATATGAGGAATTAACCGGAAATAAAACAAGTATCTGGGATACATACGATTATGAAATAACTGTTGATTCTCGTCATCAGAGCTATTACTCGTCATATTTATGGGTTAATAGTGAAGGGAAATTAATGGAGAAATTGATTTTGTATCCTAATGATCGTATTGTAATTGGTAAACGAGAATATCTTAATGTTGTATTCAAGCCATTAATTCAAGTCGGTCTAAGTAATGAAAGTACGGAGGCAAGTTCTAAATATCAAGAATTATTTAATAAATTTTTAGCTGCTTAAAATTGGGGTGTACTATGGATGATATATCTCAAACTATACAGACTGTTATTTTTATTGCCTTTTTAACATTGCTGTTGGCATACACTTTTTATGTTGCATTTTCCAGAAAACGCAAAAGAAAAATATTTATCGTAAAGAAAAGGGAAACATCTTACAATGGACTTAATCAGACTCGCTCCAAGACTATTAGCTGTAGTAATTATACGATAGATTGCAAGTATGATACATCGAAGAAAATTCACACTTTAGGATGCTCATATGATATCTATACTCAAGTAAGAGAAGGGAAATCTTATCTTGCATATGTAAAAATGCACCATATAATTTCTATCAACAAGCATAATTAATCGTATTATTGTCATTTCAAACTAACAGTTATTTGAATTGTATGTTTACGCTGATCGTTGTGATGCTAATTTTCTCGTAATGTACAGCAATAGGCACATACCCCAATGGCGCACACTAACCGCATAGCACTCTCTTAGAGCTTTTCTAAGGGAGTGCTTTTTTCATCGGTTAGTTTTCCGTCCGAAGGGCTTGGACGGCTGTGAGGGGCATTTCCGTTCGTCTGAGGGTGTTATGCAGAGGTCGGCTCAGTGATACCGTTAAGTGCTTCATATTCACGCACACGGCGATAGAATGTATTTGCCGATAGCTCCATTCTCCGCATAAAGTCCCTGCCTGTAATCTGCTTGGCTTTCCATTCCCCATAGAGCTTACCGAACCTCTCCCAATCAATCGGGATAGGCTTTCTGCCTGTGTACTTGCCCTGTGCTTTGGCTATCTCGATACCCTCACGCTGCCGCTGTTTGAGCTGCTCTCTTTCAAGCTGAGAGAGGGCAGCAAACACGGTCAACATAAATTTGCCTGTAGGCGTGTTGGTGTCGATGCTCTCCTTGTGGCTGATGAGGGTAACACCCTTGTCGGTGAGCGTGTCGATGATGTTCAGCAAGTCCTTTGTTGACCGTCCTAAACGGCTGATGCTCTCCACATAGAGCGTATCGTCCTCACGAACATAGTCAAGCATAGCCTTGAGCTGAGGGCGGTCTGTGGTCGCTCCTGACAGCTTCTCGGAGAAAATGCGGTCAACCTGATAGTCGCACATAATCTCCTGTTGTCTTGCGGTTTCCTGACGTTCCGTTGAAACACGGATATATCCGATTTTGCTCATAAAAAGCTCCTTTCTTTATTCAAGCTGATTTTTCTTTCTCTTGGCAGCCCGTTCATTCTGAATGTAGCGGTCAAGGGTATTCTGGCTCTGCCGCTTTTTCTGTATCTGCTGGGCGAGCCTGTCCGATTCTTTCTTGAAGGCATTGTATTCGGCTGACTTCTCGGCATATTGCTTTTGAAGCTTGGTCTGTTGTTTCTTCAACAGCTCAACGGTCGGTATTTTCTTGTCGGGAAAAAGCTCCAATACCTGTGGCAACAGTCTGTCGTATTCTGACAATTCGTAGTAGCATTGCTTGGCATACTTTTTCTTTTCTTCCCCTGTGAGCGACTTGTATTCCATATGAAAAGTTCTGTATTTGTAAAATTCCTCAACGGTCGGCAGCATTTCCTGAATTTTATCCCAACGCTTTTTGATCTCCGACATTGCGTTTGAAGCTACCACTCTTTGAGAAAATGCCTGATGAGCTGCACTTTCAAGCTCTTCAAGGGAGGAATTATCTGCGGTCATTTCATTCAGTGCCTTGCTTGCCGCTTTCATATTTTCACGGTCTGCCCAATTCGTCAAGCCCTGCGACTGCTGAAATTTCTCTGCCGTTGTGCGGATAATCCTTGCTTTCGGGGAG
>OHKF01001237.1_pt1 | contig 11275 bp, 13 predicted proteins | sample 1568781 | NCBI WGS metagenome assembly OHKF01 (sample SAMEA3879580, study PRJEB24766) | human gut metagenome | biome: human-associated habitat; feature: feces | place: USA | collected 1985/1987
TGTTGATGGAGGTTTTTATATGGAAATTAATTCTGTATTAATTAATATAGTATCAGTAGTAGTGATAATGATATCAATTATAATAGGAATTGTATTAGGTATAGTAGCTTATAAGATATCTTATTTTATAAAAAGATTAAAGAAGAAAAAATAAGAGAAATATTGAACCAAACGTAATATTAAGTAACGGAACAAAGTGAGTAAGTTAATGTGAAGTGCGGTAGTAAATAAAAGTGTCCCTGGGGGACACTTTTTATATAGATATTTTTAAGAAAAGAACTTCTGACAGGTATTAGCCGAGAAGTTCTTTTTATTTGGAAGGGGGTGAAGGTAATGGCTAAAGTGGATAAATCAAAGCAAGAATTAGAAGCACAAATAAAGAAGAAAGAAAAACAGTTAAAGAAAATATTTGATATTAAAGATATTAATTTTAAAGAGTGGTATTTAAAAAAATTAACCAATGAGGTAGAAGAAAATTTAGATAGTTTATTTGAACTTATAGAAAAATAGGAGGTATTATTAACTATGGATAAAGCAATTTTAGAAATCTTTAAAGGACTAATACTTTTGCTTCAAGGAGCAGGAGGAATTTGTTTCGTATTTTGTCTTATGAAAGCTGGTTATAAAATGATGTGGAAAAAGGAACAAAGAAGTGAAGTTAAAGATGATTTAATTTGGGCTTTTGGAGGATTAGTTTTAGTTGTTCTATGTTTCCCTATTGGAGAATTTATACAAAGTAAAATAGTCTTTTAAATTAAAAAGTGTCCCCGGGGGACACTTTTTGTATTTCTTTCGAAGGGAGGGTAATATATGATAACTAAATTGAAAGAGTTATTTTTAGGTAAAGTTTTTGAAAGTAAAGCTGAAGAAGTTATATATGATATTAATGATACAGATAAGAGTATAAAAACATTAAAAAGACTTAGAATTTTAGCTACTCCAAAGGTATTAAATATTATAGGTGTAGTTTTGTTTATTATAATGTTAGTTTCCTTAAATATTGCTATAAGTGTTTTTGATATGGTTATAACAAGAGAATTTCATTTTTACAATATAATAATTCCTAATTTAAAATATGGAATACTATATGTTTGTTTAATAATATTCTATTTACTAATTTATATAAAGATTAGAATATCAATAAAAGGTAGTTTTGAAACATTAGAAAAAGGACAAAAAGGAAATGGTAGAATAACAACTTTAAGTGAAATAATGAAGCAATACATTGCTATTCCTGAAAGGGATGAAGAGTTTAAGGGGAAAGGTGGAGTGCCTATATCTAGGTACAAAGATAAAATCTATATAGATATTTCTCCACTTCATACTATTGTAATAGGAACAACTAGAAGTGGTAAGGGACAAGGGTTTGTACTTATAACAATAGATATATTTTCAAGGGCGGAAATAAAATCTTCTTTAGTTTTTAATGATCCTAAAGGGGAGCTTTGTGGACTAAGCAAAGATTTGCTTGAGAGAAAAGGATATGAGGTTAAAGTAATAGACTTTTTTGAAATGGAGAATTCCATTGGATATAATCCACTTCAAATAATAAAAGAAGCTTGGCGTGAAGGGGATTTTGGAGAAGCTGAACTTAGATGTAGAACATTTACCTATGCTCTATATCATAATCCTAAAAGTACAGATAAAGTCTGGGAAGAACTTTCTATGAATTTAGTAAATGCACTTATTTTGGCTTTATGTGAAAGGTGCATTAAGACTGATAAAGAAAGAGAGTTTATGACAGATAAAGAACTTGAAAAGTGGGATAAAGAAGAAATGAAAGTTAATCTTTTCTCAGTTGCTAGTATGTTAGGAGATTTAGGTGGGCAAGAGCTTGAAGAAGGAACAGCTATAGATATATATTTTGATAACCTTCCACAAGATTCTATTGCTAAAAGACAATACAATAATGTTAAGTTTGCTAAAGGTAAAACTAGAGCAAGTGTATTTGTTACGGCTTCACAAAAGTTACAAGTATATTTAGGAGAAAAGGTTGCCAAATTAACAAGTTTTAATGATATTAACCTGGAAGAATTAGGGCTTTATAAAGGTGATAATAAGAAGGTTAAAGTAGTTATTTTAGATGAAAATAGACCACAAAATGAAAAGATAGAAGAAATAAAAGAAAATCAAAACAAAGAAAAGAAGATTAATGGAATAGTAAAAATAAATGGTACAAAAGATATTATTTGTTATAAAGATGATATTTTTTCTAAAGAATTGGTGTTAAATGGTGTTACTGCAATAGGAGTTAAGGGACAGGATTTAACTAATAAGATTGAAGTTAATGACGCTAGAGTAGTATGGGGAACTCCTGGAATATATAATATGGAGTATTCTGTTCAAGATAAAGAGAATAGTAAGCCAATAGCATTATTTTTAATAGTTCCGGATTTTGATAAATCAAATCATGTTTTGTCAACTACTTGTATATCTCAATTAACATATATGCTTTCAAGAAGAGCTGCACTAAGTAAAGATGGGTCAACAGATAGGGACGTAGTATTCTTATTAGATGAAGCAGGAAATATGTCGGCTATAGAAAATTTTGCAGAAACTTTAACTGTATGTTTAGGAAGGGGATTAAAGTATATTCCTATAGTGCAATCTTTTAATCAATTAAAAGAACTATATGGAGATAACTATAAGACAATTATAGATAATTGTGCTAATACAGTTTATATAAAAACTACAGATAAAGAGACCTCAGAAGAAATATCAAAATTAACTGGAGAAAAAACTATTGTAACTAATTCAAGAAATGGAAGTATTCTTTCATTTGATAAGAATATAACTGAAAACTTAGAGCAAGTTCCGGTTATAAGATATGATGATTTAATCCATATGAAGGAAGGAGAAACTGTAGTTCTTCGACCAATGTATAGAAGGGATTTAGAAGGAAATAAAATAACTCCTTATCCAATATATAATATAGAAGAAATGGGAATGAAGTTTAAATATGAGTATTTAAATGATGTATTTTCTCCAAATGATTCAATGAGATATATTTATATAAAAAATTTATTCAATGAAATAACTTTAGAAGAATTAAAAGTAAATTTTGAAAAGGAAATGGCTGATTTAATTGCAGAGAAAATAAACTCACTAATTATTGAAAGAGCCAATAAAGAGATACTATATGCAAAAGCAAAAGAAAAATTAAATATTCAAAAAATGAATGAGGAAAAGTTAAAAGCTAAAGTAGAAAATGAAGAAAATAATAGTAATGTATTGAGGACAAAAGTTAAAAAAGAAGTATTAAGTATTTTGAATATGATTCTTGATAATTCTCAAATCAATATCCTAAAGGAGATTGATACTAAAGATGAATTTATAAATACTATAGAAATGTTTTATAATGAAAAACTAATTGATGAAGAAGAATTCAACAAGGTTAAAAATATAATAGATGATTAGGTGGTGAAGTTGATTTGCCAGAAGCAGAAGTTATTAGAATATTACTTGAGTATGAAGATTTATTTACTCAAAGTAATATTTTTCAATTTATAATGAGATTTTTAGGTTGGGGAATTATAAAGGGATTATCTTTTATAGTTGATTCAGCTCAAGGTTCTTTAGAAAAGGCTATGGAAATGTTAAACTTTTTTGATAGTGAAGCAGTAACTAATATAATAGGAAAAGTAACTCCTTTTGCAGGGATATTTATAGTAGTTTCATTATTATATATAGGATATAATCTTATGCTTAATAGAAAGAAATTTGATAGAAGTAAAATTCCATTAAATAATAGTAGTATTATTACCTACAGTAATGACAGAGTTGGGAAAGATTACGAAATATGGATTTAAGCTATTTACAACGGAACAAACAACTTTATCAAATGAGATAATAAGTAACAACATTAAAGATTTATATTTATATGATTTAGATAATTTTAGAAATAAAAATATTCATCCTACTAATTATATTAATAAAGATAATATAAAGAAGATTGATCCTACAGAAGAAATTGATAGGAGTAATGTGAAAAATAAGAAAGTATTTCAAAATGAAGTGAAACCAGCTATTGGAAAAGGAGAGTTTGAACTGAATAGGATTAATGGTTGGTTTAAGATGGATAGTGAATATTATAGGTGGGATATTAACTTTTTTACAATAATGTTTACACTTTTAATAAGTGGAGTAGTAATAATATTTACTATTGTAAAATTCATTAAACTTTCAGCAGAATTAGCTTTTAGTAAGATTTTTACTATTGGTGGAGCTTTTGCAGATATAGCACATGGACAAAAAACGAAACAAATGTTAATGCACATTTTAGGCTTATATATTGCAATAATGGCAACAGGATTAACATTAAATTTATATATAGTAGCAACTGGTTATATGAGTAATAGAGTTGGTGGTTTTACAAGTATATTAGTAAATCTTGCACTAGCTTTATTTGTTATAGATGGTCCTAATTTATTAGAGAAAGTATTTGGTGTTGACGCAGGACTTTCAAGTGGATTAAGACTTTTAATGGGTATAAATAGTGGATTAGATATTTTGAGCAAAATGAAAAATGGACTTGGAGGAGCAGTAAACTTAACTAAAAATGCACTTGAAAAAGGTGCTGTTTTAGGAGCTGGTCTAAAAGGTTTTAAAGATGGTGCATTTTCTAATTTAGAAGATGATATAAGAAATAGTGAACAAAGTGGATTTAATCCACTAACAAAGGAATTACCAGGAGAAAACATAAAATCCCTTGCAGAAGATTTAGGAGAAGATAATAATTTTGGAGAAGATGATAGTATCACAAATAATCCAAACACACCTAATGATGATTCTAGTGGAGGTTTAACATTTGATGAAGTAATGTCAAATGAATTAGCAAATGATGATATAGATAATCATATACCTACATTAGAAGATGATATAAATGATAGTGAGTATACTAATCTTGCAAAATCAGATGGACTAAATGACAATTTTGCAGATGAAAATGAGGTGTTGAGTGATTTTAACAATAGTAATATAGATGAAAATAATATACCTACCTTAGAAGATAATATAGGTTATGATGATAGCAATAGTCCTATAGACAAAGAAAATAATGATTTGGTAGATGGAAAAACTTTAAATAGTAGAGAACCAAGCAAGATAAATAATAATGGAATTGATGAAAATAATATTCCGAATTTAGATGATGATATAAAAGGTCATGCTGATAATCCTATAAATAGAAATGATATGAAGGATAGTATAATGCCTAATGCAGGAATATCAAAAAATCTAAATAATGATATGTCTAATAATAATTTAGATAACTCTTTAAGTGAAGGTGGTTTAGGAGAAAGATTAGATAATCAGAATGTAGAAAGTAATAATGTTCCTAAATTAAATAAGGATAGTTTATCTAATGATATTATACCTGTATCTAATAATAAGACTAAGAATGAAGTGTTACCAAAGAGTAATAATGATTGGCAATATTATGATAAAGGACAGGAAAACGATAGCCAAGCCTATAAAGAATGGAGTGACTTCAAGAATTTTGCAGAAGGCAGACCATTTGCTAATAGACCGATATATAATGAACCTAATTATATAGATAGTAATGAAACAAGAAATATAAAAGAATTATTATCGGGAGCAATGAGGAAAAAAGTTAATAGCATTAAAGATAGTGAGTTAAGTAATAAAATGAAATTTAGTTATACAATAGGAAATAATACTGCAAAAGACTTGAATAGATATGTAGGAATAAAGAAGGAAGAAGTTAAAGATAAGATAGTGGCAGAAAGAATAAGGAGGAATCTATAATGAAATTTATGATACCAGAAGAGCTTGATGTAAAAATGGGTACTAAATTTCCTATCAATTTTATGGATTTTTTAATAATAATACTTTCATTTAAAGGAGCATTCTCTTGTCTAATTATATCTAGCAATGCTTCTATCATGGTATTCATCCTTAAAATTGATTTTTCTACAATATTATATTATTATCATTACCTACATAATAATCTTCTTTTGGAATTTCAAACTGTGTTTGAGAGAGTATATTTTCTGTTAACTCTGGCATACTCCTACCTATATCATAATTAATTGCAGTAATAAGAACAGCACTAGTTATAGTTACTATTATTACCACCATTAATGTAAATCTCCATTTTATTGATAGCTTAAATCTACTCATCGCTATTGCCTCCAAATAAATATCCTACTCCTTTTATAGTTTAAATCAGCTCTAAAAAGTCAAAAGGCTTAACTAAATAGTCATTAGCCCCTAAATCCAATCCATTTATTCTATCTTCAATTTCTCTATTTGCAGATACAATTATTACCCTAGTATTAATATCTTTATCTCTTAATGCTTTTAATACTGAAAATCCATCAACACCTGGGATATTTATATCAAGAACAACTAAATCATATATATTAAAACTCAAAAGCTCTAGTGCTTCATTTCCATCACCAATTACAGCTACATTAGTACCATCTTCAACATCAATCTTATCAATATCATAGCCTTGAGTAACCTTAAGGTTAGATACAGTACTATACGCTTCTGTAACTCCTGTAACTGAAATATTTTCATTTATGTTATTTATTACAGCTTCTTTATATGAACTTCCTCTAAGATACATACCCTTTAATGTTGTACTCTCATTCATAATAAAATCCATATGCTCTGGAGTAATCTTTTTAAAATTACCTTCAAAAACATTAGCTCCACTCGAATAATCTGGATTAATATAAATGGTTTCTGCACTTAGTCCGCTAAACTGCGCCTTAACTTCTTCCTCACCACCTTTTCCTATCGCTATTACTGCCACCACAGTTGCAGCTCCTGCAATAATACCTAATGATGTTAATCTGAAAAGCCAGTTGTAATTTCTAACTCTTTTAATGTTCCATCTTTTTGTCTTAAATTAACTACTTGCTTACCATCCTTTAATGTAATAGCTTTATTTCAAAGCATATAAACATCTTGTCCTTCTTCTATTTTTGTTATGTCATTTTGAGATACATTAACTTCAGCTAATATCTTATTACTTTCACCTATTGCAATAACTAGATTGTCAATTGATGTAGTAGAACCTTCAGCATAATTCAGAGCAAGAACAACACCATCAGCTTCTGCATATAACGTAGAATTTTCCTTCAATTTATTTACTTTAGAAATCTCATTATTAATCTTATCAACTTCCTTTTGTGTATTACTAATAGATTCATCTAAAGAACTGTTTGAAAGTGCATTTATTTCAGTATTAGTAGATGCTTCTTTTGATTCTAAACTTACCTCTTTGTTTCTATCATCATTTAAAGAACTTAAAATTTACTTTTTCATTTAAACTATTAATATTATTAATAATAGAACCTCTCTGGCTTTCATACTGATTCTTTGAAGCCTGAACCTTCTCTTCCCATTCCTTTTTTTGTGTCAAAACTGTTGCTTGCTTATTATTATTTTCAGAATTTAAGGCTGCTGTGGCTTGTTTTAATTGTTAATTTAACTCTGTTAATTTATCATTGATAAATGATTCTGATATACTTGCTATCTTATCTCCTTTTTTAATTGTCTGCCCTTCCTTAACAAATACTTCACCTATCACTACAGAATCCTCAAAATTCTGAGTAATTTGTTCAACTTTATATCCATCTAAAAACTCTAAAGCATAATCAGTAATACAATCTACACGATATCCCTTAAATTCACAAGAGGAGCCTCAAAATATTGAAGCTCCCCTTCTATTGATACTATAATTTTAATTATAGTACATACATCATATTTGTTTTAATATTTCAACCTCAGTTTTAACTACCTCTGGTTCTTTCCAAAATAAAGTTTTTCCATTTCTTATAGATGCTAATACTCCTGCCCTTTCACATACTGCTTCAAATTCTGATTTTGCATTTAAAACTATAAAGTTAGCAGGCTTTCCTTCTTCTATTCCATATTGATCTTGAATATTCATTGTTATTGCACCATTAGTTGTTATTAAATCTAAAGCATTATCTATTTCTTCAAAAGACATCATTTGAGCTATATGAATTCCATGATCTAAAATCATCATCATATTTCCATTACCTAAAGGATACCATGGATCTGACATTGAATCTTGAGCAAAACAAACATTAATATTTGCATCATTTAATTCCTTTACTCTTGTTAATCCTCTACGCTTTGGATAAGTATCTTGTCTTCCTTGCAGATAAATATTTTCTGTTGGACAAGCTATGAAATTTACTTTAGATTGTTTTAATAGCTTCATAAGCTTAAAAGCATAAGCATTATTTACTGAACCAAAAGAACAAGTATGGCTAGCAGTTGTTAAGTGCCCAATATCATTCATATATGCTAAAGCTGCTAAAAGCTCTAAAAATCTTGATTGATCATCATCTGTTTCATCACAATGAACATCTATTAATTTATTATACTTTAATGCAAGCTCCACAGTTTTGTGTATTGATTTTTCTCCAAATTCTCTTGCAAATTCAAAATGTGGAATAGCTCCTACACAATCAGCCCCCATTTTTAATGCCTCTTCTACTAATAAATCTCCACCTTTATATGCATACATACCTTCTTGTGGAAATGCTACAACTTGTATAGTAACTATATCTTTAAGCTCTTCTCTTAACTCTAATAATGCCTTAAGAGATATTAATGATGGATCTGTTACATCTGCATGAGTTCTTATAAACTGAACACCATTTAACATTTCCTTCTTTATACCAAGCTTTGCTCTTTCTTTTATTTCTTCTATTGTTAAATCTGATTTTGTTTCACTCCATCTTTGAATTCCTTCAAATAATGTTCCTGTTCCATTTAATGCCCCATCTTTCCTTGCTGTAAAAACATAATCTAAATGAATATGTGGATCAACATAAGGTGGAAGTACTAAATTTCCTTTTAAATCAACTTCTTTATCACCTTGAATATTATTGCCTATCTTTTTAAAGACACCATCTTCTACTAATATATCAATTAAATCTTTTTTACCCTTTAATCTAACATTTTTATATACACAATTCATAAATATCCCCCTTAAAATCAAATTTTCATAAGAATTTTATTTAAACTCTCTTTTACATATCTTAATTAACTCTGGAATAACATTATCTACTATTACTTTACCCTTCTCACTTGATGATGATTTTGCGCTAGCTAAAGCGCCTGTTTCAGGTACATCATCCTTATATAATGGATATCTAAAGTAAGGAAGGGCTTCTGTTTCTTCGACTTCAACATTTCTTTCGAACTTAACTAATTCTGGTGCAAAATACATCATTAATGATGTTTCTGTAACTGCAGCATGTTCAAAAGCCCATCCTGGAAATGGTACTTCATCAAATATTTCATCAATAGCTTTCTTTGGTAGTGGATCCCACCAATTTGAAGCAACCATTGTAGCTTTACCATTAGTATCTCTATTTACTAAATCCATGGCTTCTACTACAAATGCTTCGTTTTCATAGTGAGCATTCATAATAAAAATCTTTGTAAATCCATCTTTAACTATTTCCATTAAAATATAATAAACAAGTTTTATTACTGTTTCTCCATTTAAATCTATAGTTCCTGGAAATAAAGGGCCACCCCCACTTAAAGGCTTTGATTTGTATCCATAGCTTAAAGTTGGCATAATTACTCCATCAATCTCTTTTGCTAAACTTAATGCAAACCCTTCTGCTATTTTGCTATCTGTACATAATGGAAGATGCATTGCATGTTGCTCTGTTGCACCTATAGGTAAAATAATAACCTTATCCTTACTTTTATCAAATTCACTCCATATCATATCATTCATAAAATAACTCATTGTTTTTCTCATCTACCTTTCGTATATTTTTAATCTACATTGTTTAATATTTTACTTTTTTTGCTTTTCTATTAATTAAATGAAAAAGGCTCTAAGCGAATAAATCACTTAGAACCAAATTGTTCTTTCTTTATGAATTAATGATAATTAAATTAAGGAACATAGTCAAACTTATCACTACTTTTTGTTCATATATAACAAAAATAATATTATTTATTTATCATTAACTACCATAGAAATATTTATAAATACATTATAAAATAAAAGCAATAATTAATAAAAATTTATACTAGGAGGTTTACTAATGTTTCAGTGTAAAGATTTATTTACTCTACCATCTTTATTAAATATTAAGTTAATTTGTGGCAATAACGGTCTTAATAACATAATTCGCTGGGCATATAAAGCGGAAAGTCTTGATTTATCTAACTGGGTTAAAGGTGGCGAGCTTCTTATAGTTAGTGGTGCTGTTATTGAAAGAAATGATTTTAATCTATCAACTTTAATAAATTTAGCAATTAATTTAAAACTAAGTGGAGCTTTGTTACTAGTAGGTGATAATTATATTAAATCAATTCCTAAGCAATTACTAAACCTTTGCAATAAAAGTAATTTTCCTATTTTTATAATTCCCTGGAGTACTCCTCTTGTAAATATTTTTGAGGAATTAGGTCATGCAATTGTAACAAGCAATATGAATAAAAATAATGAAAACTACAAATCAATACCAGATAAGGGGAAGTCGAATAAAAAAAGTGATAATTCATGTCCGTATTGCCAAAGTAATAGTGTTATTAAGTTTGGGTTTTACAAAGGAGCTCAAAGATATAAATGTAAAGATGAAAGTTGTGGAAAAACATTTAGCAATGATATAAATAATCCATTTAGATATTCTAAAAAGCTTAAATATATGTGGGAAAAATATTTTCAGGTTTTTATTAAGGGGGTATCTTTAAGAGAGTGTGCAGCTAAGATGAATATTACATTGGTAACAGCGTTTTTCTGGAGACATAGATTTTTACATGATTTAGCTAGGAAAAATTATAAAGAAAAAATATGATCATATGTTGAGTTAACAAAGTTGGTTTTGAATGAAAATTTTAAAGGGGATAGGAGACACCATTCAGAAGAAAGAGATAAAATTATAGTAGTTAATGCAATTAATAAATCTTTAGATATTATTCCGATATTTGCAGCAAGAAATTTTATTGGACTTTATGATATAAGAGATAATATTATTCCAAGATTAGATAGAAAGGCGTATATAGCTGGATTTTTAGATGGTAGATTAAAGGTTTTTGCAAAAGGGTTTAATGAGATTAATAAGGTTAATATAAGTGATAATGAAATTTCAAATATAGATATAACATATTCTAATAAACTTAAGATATGGCTTAAGAAGTTTAATGGTGTAGCTAGTAAATATTTAGATCATTATTTTTCTTGGAGAGCTTTTGAATATAAAAATGATATTGTTGTAATTGACTGTGGATTAAAATTTCC
>OHKF01001255.1_pt1 | contig 11165 bp, 7 predicted proteins | sample 1568781 | NCBI WGS metagenome assembly OHKF01 (sample SAMEA3879580, study PRJEB24766) | human gut metagenome | biome: human-associated habitat; feature: feces | place: USA | collected 1985/1987
CCTATTTCAAGGCTTTGTGGTACTTTTTTGGATTTCAATGTGTCAAACTCCCGTGGCAGATATACTAAATTTCAATGATACAGTACACTAAAAAATTTTTGTTTGACATTTTTTAAAAAGAAAAATATAATCTCATCTTTGACAGTTGATTAGTTAAAAAAGTGCCACAATCCCTGTAAATACAAGGGGTGTGGCACTTTTATCTGCATACACGAAATATAGTAATGTTTTATCTCCGCTTACTTTTTTTCTGAATTCCTTTCATTTTCCGTTTTGTTATGAATTGATAGTCCGTTCTGAATCCGCAGGTTTCATGGAGATCATCAGTGATTTCCTGACGTTCATATACCGGCATGAAGCCCTGTTCTTCTATATCCGTAAATTTTATGTCTTTTAAAGTGTGAAGTAATTGTTCTGTGGTATAAGTCCCTTTCAAGGAGCGGTTTAATAACCGGAAATGTAACAGAGCAAGAAAGCAGGTGAGGAAATGAGCTTTAATCCGATCTTCACGGTTTAAGTAAACGGGTCTGGCTTCAAAGTCTGTTTTCATAGTTCTGAAACAGTCTTCAATCTGCCATCTTCCTTCACTGACTTTTAAGATATCTGCAACGTCATCATCAAGCAGGTCTGTACATACCGCATAAAGTCCGTCATACATTTCTTCTTCAGCAATCTTATCCGTATCGAGATAATAGTGGATCTTAGCTTTTTCTCCTTCGTTGGTTACAGCTACCTTATTTACAAATCTTGCAGGATCATTTGGATTTTTACGCTGTTTTTTTAGAGAGCCATTTGCAACCATTTTTTCTGCCCGACAGATCTGCTCCGCACGGATGGCTTTCTGATAAGCGGCATATTTAGGGGAGTAGGTTATGATTAATTTTTGATCCAGTTTTTTTGTTGTCAATGGTTCGTCTTTATAATAAAGCTGGTTCTTGTCATCATCTGTCAGTTTTGTGAGATCAACAGGTTTATCATCTGAGAGACGTTTGAAGCCAGTTTTCTTTAAAGCCCATGCCCGGTCTTCAGCAGGCAGCTTTTTGATGGACTGAGTGACAATAAATGCCCTCTGTCCCATGTGATTAAGAACACGGTTATCCTCAGAAGCAAGTCCGGCGTCACTGCAATAGATAAACTTATCACAGCCGAATTGTTGGAGAATCTTTGTTTCTAAAGGTTTTAAGGATTTCTGCTCATTTTGGTTTCCAGGAAAGAGTGAGAAAGCCAAAGGTATTCCGTCACCATCTGTAAAGAGTCCCATTTGAATAATGGGATTCGGACGGTGCTCTTTGCTTTTTCCGTATTTTTTATCTCCATCTTCCTGTTCGATTTCAAAGTAGTAGTTTGTGCAATCATAATAAAGGATCCGATCCATTCTGTCACCAAGAAAAAAGCTGTTTTTATAAACTTCTGATTGAATAAAATCCATTTCAGAAGCAAGAACAGAAAGAGCTCGGTAAACATCATGAAGTTCATAAGTTGGAGGCTCAAGGAACTGTTTTGCTGCTCGAAAGGAAGAACTTTTGCTGGAAGGTTCCAGAACCCTTGTATAAATTAAATCAGATAAAATAGCATTAAGATCATACTCGAATTTATGTCGGCTTTTGATTTTTCGGCAGACAGAATCGAGCTTAAGTCCATAGTAAATAGACTGAAGAAAAAGATATCCGCCAGAAAAAAGTTTCTGCTTATTATAGTCCATGAGTCTGTTGGAATGAAATGGAATCATGACAGTAGCATCCTCTTTTTCACTTTTATATTTCAGTGTTTCAAGACGAGCCTGTTCATTTGCCCATTCAACAACTCCGTCACGATCCGTGTGGAGCTGCGCCGATAATTCAGCTAACGTACCTAATTTTCGGATGGTTTTGGAAGTACTTTTCCCATTGGCATTTGTATAGGACTGAGTGATGTAAAAGGACTCAGAATTTTTTGATTTTGATGTTGTTATACGCACAATAATCACCTCTGTCACTATTATACCACATATCACCAAATATTACTATATAATAAAAATAAAAATTTGACAAAAAAATAAGCCTATTTCAAGGCTTTGTGGTACTTTTTTGGATTTCAATGTGTCAAACTCCCGTGATGTTCTGCCACGGATGGCAGAACAAGGCAGCATCGAGTCATGGATGACTCGTTGTTGCCGGTCACGTCACTCCGAGAAAACCTAAATCGGGCATACTTAGACTTTCTTATTTTCGGACAACGGAACAAAACAGTCCCGGCTTGATGCAATTTGCCAATCTAAAATCCCCAGAACCACCCTACACGAGGAAACTCATGTCCCCAACAAACCATCATTTGGCGGCAGCTTATTATAATGACGGTGTGAAAAATACTTGTAAAATCAGGAAAGTCCTGTAAAATAAAACATAGACTGCAATGAGAAAAACAGTATGGTATGGTGAACAATATCAGAAAAAAAGCACGTAGATGCAGGAGGATACATATGGAACAGTTAAAAGCGGTAATACTTGCAGCAGGTAAAGGAACACGTATGAAATCAGATTTGCCGAAAGTGGTACATACAATAGAAGGAAAATGTCTGGTGGACTATGCGATCGAAGCTGCGATCGGAGCAGGTGCAGAGGACATCTGTCTGGTTGTCGGATACAAATATGAGGTGGTACGGGAGACGATCCTGCATCAGGAAGTAAACTTTGTATTACAGGAGGAGCAGCTTGGAACCGGTCATGCGGTGCGTTGTGCAAAAGATTTCTTAGGGGATGAGGGACAGACAATGATCCTGTTTGGGGATACGCCTTTAATCACGGCAGAAACCTTAAAGCGTTTAAGAGAATATCACACAGAGAATAAGAATACGGTTACTGTATTATCTGCCATGGTGGAAGATCCGACAGGATATGGAAGAATCATCCGTGATGCGGACGGTAATTTTGTGAAAAGTGTAGAGCATAAAGATGCGAGTGAGGAAGAGAGAGCATCGCATGAGATTAATTCCGGTATGTATATTTTTGATACAAGGGAATTAAAAGAGGCACTTGAAAAAATCCAGCCGAATAATGCACAGGGCGAATATTATCTGCCGGATACGCTGACAATTATAAAGGATAAAGGACTGAAAGTGGATGCATTTGCATTAAGTGATCCGGAGGATATCATGGGTGTGAATGACCAGGAGCAGTTGAAATCTGCAGCAGAGATCATTCGCAGACGGAATCAGGCAAAATAAATGGGATGGAAAGATTTATTCCGGTCACTGTGGATAAAAGATACAGAAATGGAGAAATACATGTTTTTGATCGTAGGGCTCGGAAATCCGGGGAAACAGTATGAGCATACCAGACATAATATCGGATTTGATGTCATGGATGCGCTTGCAGAGAAATATAATATCAGTATCAGTGAAAAAAAACATAAGGCACTCTGTGGAAAAGGTGTCATAAACGGGGTGAAAGTTGTGCTGGCGAAACCGCAGACCTATATGAACTTGAGCGGGGAGAGCGTGGCGGAGCTGGTCAATTATTACAAGATGGATCCGGAAGAGGAGATGATCGTGATCTATGATGACATCAGCCTTGCGCCGGGAAATCTGCGCATCCGCAAAAAAGGAAGTGCGGGTGGGCACAATGGAATCAAAAATATCATTGCGATGACCGGGACGCAGAATTTTTTGCGCATCAAAGTCGGTGTCGGGGAAAAACCGGCGGGATGGGATCTTGCAGATCATGTGTTAGGACATTTTGATACAGCAGACCGCGCGGAAGTAGAGAAGGCAATCGGGCATGCCGTGGAGGCAGCAGAAATGATGATCACCGGTGAGACGGATGCAGCGATGAACCGTTATAATGTGAAAAAGAAGGAAGAGTGAAAAGGAGTATCATGAAAACTTTTACTGAACCTTTGAAAGAGCTCAAAGAATTTGAAACCTTAAGTGCGGGGGTGCATGATCTGCGTGGTATTGCACAGATCTCAGGATGTATTGACGCGGCAAAACCACATATCATGTATAGTGTAAACAATGGTTCTGGAAACAGAATCATTGTTACGTTTCAGGAGCAGAGAGCAAAAGAAATCTATGAAGAATATCGTTTCTTTGATCCGAAGGCAGCATATTATCCTGCAAAAGATATCCTGTTTTACCAGTCGGATATCCGTGGAAATGTGCTTACCGCGGAGCGTATCAATGCATTAAAAATGCTCGCGGAGGAGTCATCCTGCACCATAATAACTACGTTTGACGGTCTAATGAATCCAATGCCAATGCCGGAAAAATTTATCCAGGAAGTCAAAAAGGTTTCCGTCGGAGATATATTAAATCTGGAAGAACTCACAAAACATCTGGTGGAACTTGGTTATGAGAAGAACTATCAGGCGGAAACGATGGGAGAATTTTCCGTGCGCGGTGGAATTTTAGATATCTTTCCACTGACGGAAGACAATCCGTTTCGAATCGAATTCTGGGGGGATGAGGTTGATTCCATCCGTTCTTTTGATGCGGAAAGCCAGCGCTCGATTGAAAATTTGGAGGAGATTTCGATCTATCCTGCCTGCGAGCTTGTTCTGACGGCAGAGGAGCGGCAGGAGGGAATCAAAAGAATTTTAAAAGAAGCAGACAAGGTATCCGCAAAACTCCGGAAAGAAATGAAAACGGAGGAGGCGCACCGCACCAAAAGTGCTGCAGCACAGATCGCAGAGGAAGCGGGAGAACTGGGCATCAGCGCGGGACTTGACGCATATTTGTCCTATTTCTGTGAGGAGCGGGTGTCCTTGCTTGATTATTTTAACAGGGAGAACACCGTTATTTTTGTGGATGAACTGGCACGTTCCATCGAGCGCGGTATGGTGACGGAAACAGAATATTCTGAGAGCATGAAGCAGCGTCTTGAAAAGGGATATATTCTGCCGGGACAGATGCGGGAGCTTTTTTCCTGCAAAGAAATACTGGCAAAAATGGAAAAGATGGCATGCATTTCCCTGGTGGCGCTGGACTTAAAAAACAGCCATGTGGATATCAAAGAAAAATTTGTCATCGATTCAAAGACCGTCAACCCGTACAATAACAGTTTTGATCTTCTGGTCAAAGACCTCACCCGCTATAAGAAAAACGGATACCGTGTGATCTTACTTTCCGGATCAAGGACGCGTGCAAAGCGGCTGGCAGAAGACCTGATGGCGGAGGAACTGAATGCATTCTATTCAGAAGATTTTGATCACGAGGTAAAACCGGGTGAGATCATGACCGGTTACGGAAAAATAAAAAAAGGTTATGAATATCCGCTGCTTAAATTTGTTGTGATCTCAGAGAGCGATATTTTCGGCAGTGAAAAGAAGAAAAAGAAGCACCACCGTACCTATGAGGGAGAAAAGATCGCAAGTTTTACCGACCTTAACATCGGTGATTATGTCGTGCATGAAAATCATGGACTTGGCATCTACCGTGGAATCGAAAAAATAGAGGTCGATAAGACGGTCAAAGATTACATCAAAATAGAATATGCAGGTGGTGGAAACTTATATATCCTCGCAACGCAGTTAGAGCTGATCCAGAAATATGCCGGCGCAGATGCAAAGAAGCCAAAACTGAACAAATTAGGCGGACAGGAATGGAATAAGACAAAGACAAAGGTGCGCGGTGCGGTAAAAGAGATCGCACAGGATCTTGTAAAACTTTATGCACAGAGACAGGATCAGGAGGGATTTGTCTACGGGCCGGATACCGTCTGGCAGAGAGAGTTTGAGGAAATGTTTCCGTTTGAGGAAACGGAGGATCAGGAGCTTGCAATCGAGGCGACCAAAAAAGATATGGAGAGCACAAAGATCATGGACCGCCTGATCTGTGGGGATGTCGGTTACGGCAAGACGGAGATCGCAATCCGTGCGGCCTTTAAGGCAGTACAGGATGGAAAACAGGTCGCTTTTTTAGTGCCGACAACGATCTTAGCGCAGCAGCATTACAATAACTTTGTGCAGCGTATGAAAGATTTTCCGGTCAACATTGATCTTTTGTGTCGTTTCCGGAGCAGTGCGGAGCAGAAAAAGACGGTGGAGGCGCTGAAAAAAGGAAGTGTTGATATCATTATCGGAACGCACAGACTGCTTTCAAAAGACGTAGTATACAAAGATCTTGGGCTTCTGATCATTGACGAGGAACAGCGTTTCGGTGTGACGCATAAGGAAAAGATCAAGCAGTTAAAGACCAATATTGATGTTCTGACGCTCACGGCAACACCGATTCCAAGGACACTGCACATGAGCCTGATCGGGATCCGTGATATGAGTGTGTTAGAGGAACCGCCGATGGATCGTGTGCCGATCCAGACGTATGTGATGGAATATAATGAAGAAATGGTGCGGGAGGCAATCTGCCGGGAATTAGCAAGAGACGGACAGGTTTATTATGTATTTAACCGGGTAAACCAGATTGCAGAAATGGCAGCGAAAATTTCAGAACTGGTGCCGGATGCCAATGTGGCCTATGCGCACGGGCAGATGAAAGAGACAGAGTTAGAGAACATCATGTACCGTTTTATCAACGGAGAGATCGATGTACTTGTTTCTACAACAATCATTGAGACGGGACTTGATATCTCAAATGTCAATACAATGATCATCCACGATGCCGATAATATGGGACTGTCGCAGCTCTACCAGCTCCGCGGGCGTGTCGGCAGGTCCAACCGGACGGCGTATGCGTTTTTAATGTACCGCAGGGATAAAATGTTAAAAGAGATCGCAGAAAAAAGACTTGCTGCGATCAAGGAGTATACGGAACTTGGAAGTGGCTTTAAGATCGCCATGCGTGATCTTGAGATCCGTGGTGCAGGAAATCTGCTCGGCGCAGAGCAGCATGGACATATGGAGGCGGTCGGATACGATCTTTACTGCAAAATGTTAAACGAGGCAGTGAAGGAAGCAAAAGGTATGGATGTTGCGGAAAGTTTTGATACCTCGATCGATATTGATATTGATGCGTATATTCCGATGGGATACATTCCGAATGAGATGCAGAAACTTGACATTTATAAGCGCATCGCAGGCATTGAGACGGCAGATGAGTCAGAAGAAATGTTAGAAGAACTGATCGACCGGTTTGGAGATCCGCCAAAGTCTGTCGAAAATCTGCTTTATATTGCAAGGGTAAAATCCATGGCACATCATCTTTACTTTACAGATATTGCACAGAAAGGTGATACACTGCGGTTCACCCTGTATGAGAAAGCGAAGATCAATGTGGCGGCAATTCCGGAGTTTACCGCTTCCTTTGACAAACATGTGAAGTTTACCATGGATGCAAAGGAACCATATTTTACCTATTTCCTGAAACTGAATACCAGGGAAAAATATGTGGAAGCAAAAGATGTGATGGAAACATTTTTGCAGCGTGCAGGGGAGATGCTGATGGAAAAATAACTTGCGGCTTTTTACAAAACGAATTATAATAAACTGAATGACTGCCCATATCGGAAAAAGAGGGCACTGGGAGGAATATATGAACAGCAGAAAAATTACCGCATTATTGTTAAGCAGCGCTATGGCTTTATCTGTACTGACAGGCTGTGGCGGAGTCAATAAAGATAAAACAGTGGCAACTTTAAACGGAGAGCCGGTCAAACTTGGAGTCGCAAACTTTGCAGCAAGATTTGGTCAGGCGGGAGCAGATGATTTTTATACCGCATATTTCGGAAAAAATGTCTGGACATCCGATTTATATGGGAATGGAACGACCGGGCAGGATAATTTTAAAGACAGCGTGATGGACTCCTTAGAAGATATGTACGTGTTACAGCTTCATATGGATGAGTATAATGTCAGCATTACAGACGATGAAAAAGCAGCGATCACCGCAGCGGCAGCACAGTTTATGGAAGATAACAGCAAAGATGCAATCAATGCACTTGGTGCGACGCAGGAGATCGTGGAGGAATACCTTACATTAGAGACGATCCAGAGTAAAATGAAAGCAGCAATCGTTGCAGGCGCAGATACCAATGTGACAGATGAGGAAGCAAAAACGGGTGCATACAGTTATGTGGGCATTTCTAAGACGACACATCAGGATGAGAGTGGCAATACGGTAGATTACACAGATGAAGAGAAAGAGGAGCTTGCAGCAAAGGTAGCTGACTTTGCAAAAGCAGCGAAGGAAGATGGTCTTGATGCGGCGGCAGAGGATGCAGGCTATACGGTAAGCACCGGTACTTTTACGCAGGAAGATGATTCTGTGGATGACAATCTTTTAGCAGCATTGAAAAATTTAAAAGAAGGCGAAGTAACAGATCTGATCGATGGCGACAGCTCTTATTTTGTGGCACGTCTTGATAAAGAAGTGGACGAGGATGCAACAGAGGAGACACGTCAGAGCATTATTGAGCAGCGCAAAGATGATCTGTATGATGAGACGCTCGATGGATGGAAAGAGGGCATCGAGTGGGCAGTGAAAGAAAAAGTCTGGGATGACGTGAATTTCGATAACCTGTTTACAACTATAAAAGATACAGAGACAGAAAGCACGACGGAGCAGGCAACAGAGTAAAAAGAAAACGTCGAAAGCACAGTCTTTCGACGTTTTTTTATGAAAATGGGAAGTTTATAGCGGGAGAAAACAGATGAAAAAAGACAATATCGTACTGATCGGGATGCCCGGAGTTGGAAAAAGTACTGTCGGAGTCATATTGGCAAAAGTACTTGGGTTCCAGTTTGTGGATGCGGATCTGGTGATTCAGGAGAAAGAAGGAAAGTTACTGCGTGAGATCATTGCAGAAGAGGGGCCGGACGGATTTATTGCAGTGGAAAACCGTATCAACAGTGAAATAGAAGCACATCATTCGGTCATTGCTACCGGGGGAAGTGTCGTATATGGAAAAGAGGCAATGGAGCACTTAAGGCAGATCGGAACTGTGATCTATTTAAAATTAGATTATGCGGATATCGACCGCAGACTGTCAGATATTAAAGGCAGGGGCGTTGTTTTAAAAGACGGACAGACGTTAAAAGACCTGTATGATGAGAGTTGTTCTATATGAAAAATATGCGGACATCACGATCGCGGAGGATGGCCTGAACGTGGAACAGACGATCGAAAAGATCGTGGCGCAAATTCAAAAAGAATCTTTGTAAAATCACATCAATGGAATGAAAGAGTCAGAGGATGAACAAAAGATTAAAAGATAAAAAAATGCTGTCCGGCATCATTGCTGCTGGCGGATTCCTTATCATACTGGCAGGAAGTGCGCTTTCGCAGCAGACGGCATTAGGACAGAACTATCAGGGCGTGTATGTAGACGGAACATTTGTCGGGTATGTGGCGGAAAATGTCGATGTGAAGGATGTAATCCTTCAGGCAAGAAGAAAACTGGCAGAAGAATCTGCAAGCCGTTTATGCATGGATTATGAATGGTCTGTAAAAACAGAAAAGAAACCGTTTGTGCGTTTAGAAAAGAAAGAAACACTGGAAGAACAGTTAAAAAAGATATTAGCAGAGAAGACGATTGAGAGCAGGGAGCGTGCCTATACGGTTGCGATCGGTTCCTACCGTGGAAATTTTAAGACATTGGATGAAGTGTCAGATTTTCTGAATCAGGTCAGAAAAAAAACGGATGAAGACAATGCCTATACTGTTGTATATCAGACGTTGGAGGGACAGATCGGTGGAATATTAACGGCTGATCTGAAAAAGGCAGAAAACGAAGACGATCCGGCGGAAACCGGGGAGAAAGAAACGCAGGATATGCAGGCATCGTCGCTTGCGGGCGTTTCCTTAGAGTCTGCAACGCAGCTTTTAGATGCCGTGACATCGGATGTAGCAGATTTTTATGAAACGGGTGTCCTTGATATGGCATTTGTGGAAAATATTGAGGTCTATGAGAATTATGTGCAGTCAGATGCGTTTACCACTGCGGATGATGCCGCTGCTGAAGTAACAAAAGAGAAAGAATCGAATAAAATATATGTAGTGGAGAGCGGAGACTGTCTCTCCGTGATTGCGATGGATCATGATACGACAGTGTCGTCGATCGTGGCGTTAAACGGGCTGGACAGCGCGGATGCGATGATAAGGGACGGTCAGGAACTCATCATTGCGGTGCCGGAGCCGGATCTGCAGCTTCGGGTAACAAAAGGAGAGGTCTATGAGGAGGACTACATGGAAGAGCCGATCATCATAGACAACGATTCCTGGTATACGACACAGACCAAGATCTTACAGCAGCCTTCCGCGGGCTTCCGCCGCGTGGTGGCAGACGTATCCTATCTGAATGACAGAGAGGTGACCAGGGATATCCTGAAAGAAGAAGTAGTCATGGAGGCAGTTCCCAAGATCGTAGAACGGGGAACCAAGATTCCTCCCACCTATATCAAACCGATCTCCGGCGGACGTCAGTCGTCCGGATTTGGACGGAGAAAGTCACCTACCAAGGGTGCCAGCAGCTATCATAAGGGAGTAGACTGGTCGGTTCCTACCGGAACTGCGGTATTTGCATCCTGCGGCGGAACCGTTGCGAAAGCCGGATGGGGAAGCGGATACGGTTATTGCGTTTATATTAATCACGAAGATGGCAGACAGACCAGATATGGTCATTTGAGCAAGGTACTGGTCAAGGCAGGGCAGACGGTAAAACAGGGAGAACGTATCGCACTCAGCGGAAATACCGGTATCAGTACGGGACCTCATCTTCATTTTGAGATCCTGATTAACGGCAGCCAGGTGAACCCGCTCAAGTACCTGAATTAGGGTGTTGTATTTACAAATCCCCCCAAAATCGCTATACTATATATAGTTGTGTCAAAACGAGGAGGCGGGACGATGGAGCAGGAGCTGGAACGGCTGGAAGGCACGGTAGAGGACATCATCTACCTGAACGAGGACAACGGCTACACTGTGTTCGAGGTGTCGGGCGGCGGTGTCGTCACCGTTGTGTGCGGCGTGGTGGGAGAGCTCCACGCCGGTGAGAGCGTCGTCTGCCGGGGCAGGTACGAGAACCACGCTACCTATGGCCGACAGTTCCACGCACAGGAGTGCGAGACGGATATGCCCAAAGACCTCGAGGCCGTCTACGCCTTCCTCGCCAGCCGGTCGCTGCCCTACATCGGGGCTCGGACGGCGGATAAGATCATTGACAAATTCGGCGCGGCGGCACTGGAAGTTATCGCCAACGACCCCGCCCAGCTCACCCTCATCCCGGGCATCTCGGCGG
>OHKF01001258.1_pt1 | contig 11151 bp, 7 predicted proteins | sample 1568781 | NCBI WGS metagenome assembly OHKF01 (sample SAMEA3879580, study PRJEB24766) | human gut metagenome | biome: human-associated habitat; feature: feces | place: USA | collected 1985/1987
TCATACGAAATGTAACAAGAGCACTACCTCCTATTAACGCACCAAAATCCGGAGTATAACTCGGTCCTCCCAATATATTATAATGTATATTGCGCTTAGCCACCTTCCGGCGTCTTAATTCTTTTTTTGAAAGTTGATGAATGGTGGTATCCTCAGGATTACTACCTATGTCACTTCCTTGTGCCGCCATATTCAAAGAACAAAGCAGGCACAGGACCAAGCTAAGTAATGTTATTTTCATATAATAGTTTATTGTCTGCCCAAAGTCCTTACTCAAAAAAACTTTCTACGGCAAATGAGTTTTCAAAAGTACAAAAGTCCTGCCAAAGAATAACGGTGTATTGAATTTGTTTTTATTTAGTTCAAGAATCTTCACGTTCTTTATAACGTAACAATGCATCAATATGCCAATGTGTCAATTGCCATGTGGACATAGCGCAGCACATTGGCAAATCAGCACATTAGCAAATTATTTAAACAGCTTTTCCAAATCATCTTCATTAATAACAGAAAGAACCGTTTTACCATCCGGAGTATAATTAGGAGTAGCCACAGCAAATAAGCCATCCACCAAACCTGTCATTTCCTCATTCGTCAACACTTGTCCGGGAACAATTGCCGCCGCTTTAGCCAAAGTCAATGCCAGAATACTCTGCACCTCTTCTTTTACCTTGCCACCTTTTTCCATAGCTGTATGCACCATATTTTGGATCAAGTCTATCGGGTTAAGGCCTTCAATACCTGCAGGAACACCGTTTATGGCATAACTTCCTCCTCCCAAATCAGTCAGTTCAAATCCCAGGAAAGACAAGTCTTCCATAATTTCCTGCAAAATAGCCACTTCGGAAAGCGGAAACTGCACAATATCCGGAAACAGCATTCCTTGAGAAACACCTTGACGACGACTTATCTGGTCTATATACTTGTCATATAAAATACGGATATGGGCACGCTGCTGATCAATGATCATTAAGCCGGACTTTACAGAAGTCAAAATAAAACGTCCTTTAAACTGATAATGCTGGCCGGATTTCTCACTGACTGAAGAGTCCTCCACATGATCATACAATCCGGGATTTTCCTCCGCAGGAGAAGCCTCTTCCGCCCTATAATCATTCTCGTCAGGATGAAAGTTTTGAGAAGAAGCATGACGTTCCAGTCCCGCATACAGTTGTTCCCAGTCCTTACTAGGCTTTGAATAAGAAGAGGGAGGAGCAGCCGAAACATTAAAAGGATTATAATCAGGATTATAAGTCGTCTTTGGTGGCTGTATACCAGTGTATGGAGATGCATCAAAGGCTGGAATATCCGGCATTCCCTCCGTATCAAAATCAATGGAAGGTACCGCATTGAACTTACCTAGAGTTTCTTTCACGGCAGCTGCCAATATCTGCCAGATGGCTTGCTCGTTCTCAAACTTTATCTCTGTTTTAGTAGGATGTATGTTCACATCAATATTAGCAGGATTCACCTCAAAATAAATGAAATAAGATACTTGCTCACCCACGGGAACCAACTGCTCGTATGCATCCATGATAGCCTTATGAAAATAAGGATGGCGCATATATCGCCCGTTTACAAAGAAATATTGGCGGGCTCCTTTCTTACGGGCTGTTTCAGGTTTTCCTACAAACCCGGAAACACGGACCATTGTAGTATCTACATCCAGCGATAACAACTCCTGATTTATTTTCTTTCCGAAAACTCCCATGATACGCTGGCGCAACTGAAGTGCAGGAAGATTGAACAGTTCCGCCCCATTATGATGCAAAGTGAAAGACACCTCCGGATTAACCAATACAATCCGTTCAAACTCCGTCAATATATTACTCAGCTCCGTCTGGTTCGACTTCAGGAACTTACGACGCGCCGGCACATTAAAGAATAAATTCTTCACACTGAAGCTACTGCCTTTCGGGCAAGAAACCGCCTCCTGTCCCTCTACCTTGGAGCCGGATATCGTCAACATCGTTCCCAATTCCTCCCCTTCCATACGAGTACGAAGCTCCACCTGAGCCACAGCAGCAATAGAAGCCAAAGCCTCTCCACGAAATCCCATGGTATGCAAAGCAAACAAATCAGCAGCTTCACGAATTTTAGAAGTCGCATGGCGCTCAAAAGACAAACGTGCATCTGTTTCCGACATACCTTTTCCATCATCAATCACCTGAATGGAAGTCTTTCCTGCATCCACTACCAACACGTCAACGTGCTGAGCACCTGCGTCGATAGCATTCTCCACCAATTCTTTAATCACTGATGCAGGACGCTGAATCACCTCTCCCGCTGCTATCTGATTGGCAACGGAATCCGGCAGCAAACGGATAATATCGCTCATATATCTTATAAACTTACGTAATTAAAAAGTAAACTCACCGGTCACCAGGTAATGCAGAATATACAACAAAACCAAAATGGCCACAAACAAAGCTCCATAAGTCATCGGCTTACGCCCGCTTTCTTTTCTGCGTTTTAAATGCTTGGTACCTTGAACGAACTTTCCACGGATATCTTCCGGAGAAAATTCTTTGGGAGGAAGCATACCCAAATCGCGTTTAGCTTTCTCCTCCAGTTTCTGCAGCTTCTCCTTCCGTTCATCCACATAAATATATTGATGGTTGAAACGGCGGGGCTTTTCCATCTTAAACATTCCCATAGCTATTTCTTTTTATTAAATAAATTATGATTGGGCAAAGGAACAGCACTCCGATTGCTCTTCTTCAACTCCTGACCAGCTTTCTTTCCACGCCACTCAAAGATATCCTCTTTATCAAGCGGACGGATATAGTCAAACCACACAAAGTTATCCAACTTCATCTTCTCCGGCGGACGTTGGAGCATAGGATAAAGAGTACCGTTCGATTTCGGACTCATAATCATTTTTTTCATCTTTCGGTTCTCCAAAAACATATTCAGCAGACTGGTTTCAGAAACATTCATTCCAATCAGCGTACTGTCGCTTTCCATCGGATAATATACCAGACGAACCGAACCGATCACATCTACTTTGCGCATCTCACCGCCTTGAAACCAAGCCTTCATCTCTTTTCCTGTCACCTGATTATAACTAGTAGAATCCAGTTGTTCTACAGACAAAGCCTGATTCTGAATATGTGCCCAGTCTATCGTACTGTCATTCATATAAATCATGATTTTCTCTCCCAGCAACTGCTGGTTGTTATTCCACAGTATAGGGTCATAATACATGATCAAGCAACTATCCTTAGAGGAAAAGACCAACGAGTCACATACCCCCTGCACATCCGCGCGATACATACGCACTTTATGATACGCCCGCGTTTCCCGGAACATAGAATCAGTATTCAAATAGTAGGTATACATTTGCAATGTATCGGCATGCATAAACAAGCTGTCACCTTGTGAATAATCCACTGCCACCGCTTTTTTAGTAGCAAAAGCATACTTGGTCAATTCATTATAATAACAATAATCACCAGTCAGCATATTCTTGTTTACTGTATCTGTCATGATCACATTATCAAACGCCTCCCCGTATCCTTTTACACGATCATAAAACAGACTGTCTCCAGTCAAACGCTTCCCCTCATTGGTCAGCACGGACCGGTCCAACAATTCCGCCTGCCCTATCTGAGTATTATAAAAGCCCAATTCCGAATAAATATGGTTAGCATCACTGACAATATCGGACGGACCAAGGATATTGGCTATTTTGGTTGCTGTACTGTATCGTAATGTATCGGAAGTCAAAGTAAACTTAGGGTTGACCAACTTCACATCATAATTGAACACAGATATTTTGGTAGCCGGACTATATTCCCCCCATTCCGAAGTCAATACATTCTCCTCGTCCATCAATGTCCCGCCATCAAAGTAATATCCCAAATTATAAATACGATCGTAGTTCAGGCTATCCGTCAACAAAGTCGTATTCTTGTTTTCCATGCGTACATTATAGCGTACCTGGGCAATCTGGGTATTTCCGTCATAAAACAAATAGTCCCCATACAGAAACAAGGTATCCCCCTGCACCATCTTCACATTGTCAAAAGCTTCCAGCGAATTCGTTTTCTCATAGAAACAGGCACTGTCACAATACATATATACACTGTCGTGACGGAACGCAACGTTTCCAATCAGAATCTGTGCATCCGGGTCCGGATTCAACGGACTTTTCTTCAACACATCCGAATGCAACAGATACACCTTGCTTTTAGCCGGTTTCTGTTCCCCTTTTTTAGCCGGTCTCACCTGAGCCAGCAAGCAAAAGCCGAACAGGCACAGGACACTTACCACAAGTATCCTATGCCTGCCCGAAGAGTATTTATTCTTTCTTTTTCCAAGCATATACTTTATACACTACATTATTTCTTTACCCAACCCGGATATTTGAAATCGCATTTCTGCCACTTCTCATTAATACGCACGTAGGTATGTTTTTGTTTATCCCTGATCCACTTATCAAGTTTTTCTTCGCTACGTTTTTCCATCACGATGCCTTTCAGCCGTTGGTAGTCTTCCGTTATGGTTGCCTTATGCCCGTTCAAGCGGGTTTTCAATTTCACGATAGCGCAAATTTCCTTTCCTTTTGCATTAATCATGGTAAAAGGTTTGGAAATTTCCCCCACATTCATGCCTTCCACCATCTTTGCAGCCTCTTGTGACACCTGTGCCAATTGTTGCATTTCAAAACGCGCCGTACCAGTCTGCGGATTCGCCATCAAACCATGGTTGTTACGCGTATCCTTATCGTGAGAGATATAAGTAGCGGCATCATCAAAAGTAAATTTCTCATTACGGATATCATTGGCAATAGAATCCAAACGTAACAAAGCTGCTTCCAGATCTTTTTCATCCACTTTCGGTTTTAACAAGATATGGCGGGTATTGATACGGTCACCACGTTTTTCGATCAACTGGATAATATGGAAGCCGAATTCAGACTCCACAATCTTGGATACCTTGTTAGGATCTTGCAGATTGAATGCCACATTCGCATATTCAGGTACCAGCTCAGCCCTGCCCATAAAGCCGAGTTCGCCACCACGGCGGCGCGAACCTTCATCTTCCGAATACAGACGTGCCAAAGTGGAGAAAGCTATTTCACCGGAAGTAACACGTTCCGTATAGTCACGCAAAGTCTTCTTCACACGCTCAATTTCTTCCTGCGGAATCTTAGGTTCCATAGTAATGATCTGCACTTCTACCTGAGTAGGAATAAAAGGAATACTGTCTTGAGGAAGATCCTTGAAATAACGACGGACTTCGGCCGGAGTAATCTTGATATCCCCCACAATCTGCTGCTGCATTTTCTGCACCGTTTTTCCATCACGTATATTCTCGCGGAGCATTTCGCGTATTTGTGTAGAAGTCTTATTATAATATTCTTCTACTTTTTCCTTAGAACCAATCTGATCAATCAGCCAATTTGTACGTCTTTCCACATCACTGATAATTTCCTGTTCGGAAACCTCAATACTATCAATAGCAGCCTGATGAAGAAATAATTTCTGAATGGCAAGCTGTTCCGGAATAATACAATACGGATCACCATCAAACTTACGACCTTCATACTGGGCATTCAGACGCTCATTCTCTACATCCGATTTAAGAATGGCCTCGTCACCTACTACCCATACAACCTCGTCTATCACATTGTCCTGCCCGTATACAGAAACGGCAGCAAACAGTATCAACACCAGTGCATAAACTTTGGTACACATCAATTTATTCATTTGAATTCAAATAATAGTAATTAATCTTGTTCCTGTCCGAAGCGTGTCGGTATAACTCTTCTTTGACTTTATTTATAAATTCAACCCGCTTCAGGTTTATTAAAATCTCCTTAATTTCCGTCTTTGCAAAATCCAGCGGCCTCTGTTGGTCCTTACCCAAGAATTCCTCTACATGCAGGAAATAACAAAACGCCGTGTCTTTTACCTCTATATTCCGGTTCTTGTCCAAATAGTTCTCATCCGTATCAAGCGCTTTCAAAGGTATTTTGACAGCAATATCGGACAATGGCATCCAACGGTCATAAAAATAATCATAGCTCACCGCATTGCGCAAACTGTATTTTTCCAGGCTCTCAATAGCATCCCGGTTATTTTTTTTATACCATTTGCGTACACTTGCCAAATCCTGAGAATGAAGAGGGACTTTTATAAACAGCCCTTTCACAAAAGGATGTTCTGTATGAAACAACTCCTTGTTTTTCTCATAATAAGCGCTGATTTCCTCATCACTTATCTCATTGGCCAGTTTCTGATTAACCAGTTCCTCCTGATACGTATGCATGATCAATGCCCTGCGATAGTTCTCCACTAACTTGGCAATCTTTGCATTATCAGGAATATTTCCTTCCGCTTTATCAAAAAGCAGCACATCCTCCACCCAGTTTTTTATATAGTGCTCGGCAAACAAGACACTATCGTCTTTTGAAATATGGAAAGGCAACGCCGCCTGCAAATCTTCTTTATAGAGATATTCACCAGCAACTTCCACTAAAGGAGTCCTCCCCTTATGGTCGTGCTCCTGGCCGCATCCCGACAAAGCACCTGCTATAACAAGTAACACCCCCCAGTTTTTCACGATATTCATATAACATTAAAATAGTGAACGAAGATACTGCAATAATTAATTACTTCCGTTATTATTAACTGTTTTTAAAACCTCTTGGTTAATTTCAACCTTATATTTCCGCTTCAAATCTTTCAACCAGGCATCCTCATAGACAGTCAGATAATCCTTGACAACCGCTTCTCTTACATCCTCATAACTTTCAGGACCTTTCTTTAACTTCTTTCCCATCACAAAAGTATAAGGTAAATCCGGCTCAGGCTGAAAGCTACCGCATTTAAAGACCAATTTATCAATATACCTGTTGGTCCCTATCTGAAAGACACCTGCTTCCATACGAACTTTGGAGGAAGCATCATCTCCAGTCAGTGTATGTAATATATCTTTCCACTGGGATACCGGTTTTTTTTTCAATTGTTTCTTAATGGCTGAAGCCGTTTTTCTATCTTTACAATGAATCACTGCTCCCCGATAATGCGGCAATTCCCAGGCATAGTCTGATTTATGTTGCTTGAAGAAGCGTTCCAGGTCATCCTCATTCCAGGCTTCATCACCCGATTGATATTTTTGCGACAAATAAGCCGCAAGCAAACCATCCTGCAATTCCTGCACCCGGAACTCCAGTTCTTCCTTCTGTTCTGCAGAAAGCTCCTTCCATGTACAATTGCCATTCTTCTCCAGATAATTCAATAACAGTTCCCGTTTTTCTTCAAAACTGACACCCTGCCTGCGGTCTATCCATTTCACTATATGAATGCCCATAGGTGAATAAAAAGGAGCTGAAATCTTATTTCTTTCCAAAGATTCCAGTTTGTCTATCCATTCCTGCATATTCTTGTTCACAGGCATCCACGGCAACACTCCTCCCACATTTTTACAAGCTTCATCATCCGAGTACCGGCGGGCCAGCGTTGCAAAATCCGCGCCTTCCCGCAATGCTTCATAAACCGAATCCATTTGCTGCCGCACCCTCATTTCCTCCTGACGGCTTGCATTCTGGGATAAATATTTGCTAATATGGGCAATTTTGATCCAATCATTTGCCTGCAAACGTTGTTCACCTTGCAGGTATAACCGGCGGGCAGCCTGTTCCTCCTTTTCTGCATCTGCCAAATAAGTTCTTAAAAGTTTGCCCCGATACCAGTCCACCTGCCTGCGGAAAACAGACAACGTATCTATTCCCATATCATGTGCATAGCGTACTTTTAATTTATAGTTGATAAAAGAAGGTAGAAAAGAAAGCGGGGTCCGATGAGAAGATTTACGAAAATAATATTCAAACTCGGAACGTTTTACAGGTTCACCGTCAATAGATAACACAACTTCTCCTTGCGCCCGCATTTCCAACGCGAACACAAGGAGAAGTGACAGAATACCGACCATTCTATGCGGCATCATTCATACATTTTATTGAGGACGGCTGTAGTTAGGAGCCTCGCTGGTTATGGCCACATCATGCGGATGACTTTCCAATACACCTGCGTTAGTAATACGGGTGAATTTGGCATCATGCAATTGTTCTATATTAGCAGCGCCACAATATCCCATTCCCGCACGAAGACCACCTACCAGCTGGTAAATCACTTCATACAAAGTACCTTTATAAGGTACACGGGCTGCAATACCTTCCGGAACCAGTTTCTTCACATCGGCAGTTCCGCTCTGGAAATAACGATCCTTCGAACCGTTCTCCATCGCTTCCAAAGATCCCATTCCACGATAAGATTTGAATTTACGTCCGTTAAAGATAATCGTATCACCCGGTGACTCTTCCGTTCCGGCAACCAATGAACCGATCATTACACTATAACCGCCGGCAGCCAAAGCTTTTACCACATCCCCCGAATAACGCAAGCCACCATCAGCAATCAAAGGTATACCTGTACCTTTCAACGCCTTGGCAACATCATAAACGGCAGAAAGCTGGGGAACACCCACACCGGCAACCACACGGGTAGTACAGATAGAACCCGGACCGATACCGACCTTCACACCATCCGCACCGGCTTCCACCAACATTTTGGCAGCTTCGCCCGTAGCGATATTACCTACCACAATATCAATATTCGGGAAACGTTTCTTAGCTTCTTTCAATTTTTCGATCACATACATGGAGTGGCCATGAGCCGTATCAATAACGATTGCATCCGCACCGGCATCAACCAAGGCCTGCATACGGTCCAGCGTATCGGCAGTAACCCCTACACCGGCAGCCACACGCAAACGTCCTTTGGCATCCTTGCAAGCCATCGGTTTATCTTTCGCTTTTGTAATATCTTTATAAGTAATAAGACCTACCAGTTTACCTTCCTTATCCACCACCGGCAACTTTTCAATCTTATGCTCTTGCAGAATCCGTGAGGCAGCCTCCATGTCAGTGGACTGGTTGGTAGTGACAATATTCTCCTTCGTCATTACCTCATCAATACGTTTGTCCATATCCTTCTCAAAACGAAGGTCACGGTTCGTCACAATACCTACCAAATATCTTTCATCGTCTACTACAGGGATACCGCCGATTCTATATTCAGACATCAACGCAAGTGCATCTCTCACAGTAGATCCTCTCTTGATAGTCACAGGATCATAAATCATACCGTTTTCCGCACGTTTCACTATGGCTACCTGACGTGCCTGCTCTTCGATAGACATGTTTTTGTGAATCACACCGATTCCCCCTTCACGGGCAATGGCAATGGCCATTTTCGCTTCTGTAACCGTATCCATAGCGGCAGTCACAAAAGGGACTTTCAACTCGATGTTGCGTGAGAACTTAGTCGTGAGTTCGACTGTTTTTGGTAAAACTTCAGAATAGGCGGGGATCAACAATACATCGTCGTAGGTTAATCCGTCCATTACGATTTTATCTGCAATAAATGACATAGGGCTTTATGCGTTTAGATTTTATTGCGTGCAAATATACGCATTTTATTCAATATGGGAAAACGATAGAATATTTTTTTGCTAAGAGAATACGAAATTTTGCAGAAATAAAAAGAATCAGTCCCCCAAATGGCTCACATAAAACAATTACAAAAAAACAGGGAGTTCATGAAACAAATGAAGCGCTTTTATTCTTCTGGTCCAGTGTTTTTCATTAAATTTGTACTTTGAACAAAAGAAACAAAAGAAACATGGAAAAACAACCGCAATTTCCCTTTGCGCCCAAAGACTTCGCACGCTGCCTTAACGCCACATGCCCCCGTTCCCAAAACTGCCTGAGACGAACTGCCGCCCTGCAGGATACGGATGAACATCTATTTCTCAAAGTGGTAAACCCGCTCCGTTATCCCAAGGAGGGTGAAGAATGTGAACTGTTCCGTTCCACCGACAAAGTGCGGATGGCATGGGGAGTCACCCACCTGCTGGACAATGTGCCCTACAAAGAAGGCAGCCTGCTGCGCAATATGATCATCAACCACCTGGGCAGAAGCCAGTATTACCGGTGCTTCCGCAAGGAACGCCCTTTTTCACCACAGGACCAACAGACCATCCGCCTTCTGTTCCGCCAGAGAGGCATCAGCGAAGAGCCGTCATTCGACTACTACACAAATGAATTTAACTGGTAATATCCGTCACACTGTCACAGCCGCATGCAACACATTGTGCGACAACAGTTTACCACTGTGACAGATGGTGTGACGGATGGTGTGACGGACTTTTATCTGTCACACCGCCGCCTCCGGACCTCATCATGCCCTTACCAGCTGATACACAGTGCCTTTACGTGTATGCCGTGAAGGAATACCCTGTTTCCTCAAAATTCGTCCGAATGCCGCCACCCTCTTGGCGTTCAATGGAATATCCACTTCCTGATGCAATATCTTCAATATTTCGGCAGGCGCCATCCACTCGCCCTCTTCCCCCGCTTCCGCCATGCGGAAATAACGGAAAAGGAACTGCTCTTCAGGAGAATATTGCTGAAATTCGCGGTTCGCCTCCGTCATGACATACTCGTCCGCATCATTAAACCAGTAACGCTCACCGTGCGCCAGCTCGTGCATGGCCTGTGCATACAACTGATCGTAGTCTATGGGACGCGAGGTATCAATCACCCCCTTCACCTCAATGCAGATGAAGCGGCGGCTGCCCGAAGGATCGGTCAGCAAATCCTTGTGGTTACTGGTGGCAATGAACGAAGCATAGCGGCGCATCTCCACCACCGATGTGCCGTAAGGCCGGCGCGCATTCACCACCGGCTTTTGCAGAATGTGCTTCAAGAATCCCTGTTGTGTGGCGCTCACCTGGTCGAACTCGTCAATATTGATCAGCGCGAATCGATTCAGGCTTAGTTCGACATCTTTCTTGCGTGAGAAATCGAGGCTGTCCGTATAGTAGGAACATTCGGAAGGCGGCATGATGCTGCGGCAAAAGGTGGACTTGCGCGTTCCCTGCGCTCCCACCAGCAGGGGCGAAACACTGTTGGCATAGCGCTTGTCCATCCCCCGCCAATGAGCCACCATGTTCAGAAACCAGCGATGGAACAATTCGGGCCAATGCGGATTGTCACAAGGTACGGTCTGCGCCAGCGGACGGATGCGGTCGCGTCCGTCCCACTCCGGAAGGTTGAACAAAAAATCCTCCAGCGGATTA
>OHKF01001266.1_pt1 | contig 11109 bp, 8 predicted proteins | sample 1568781 | NCBI WGS metagenome assembly OHKF01 (sample SAMEA3879580, study PRJEB24766) | human gut metagenome | biome: human-associated habitat; feature: feces | place: USA | collected 1985/1987
ACGGTTCGGGCCGCCGCCGAGGACCATGATTTTATCGCGGTCAACGGACGGGTTGGACTCACACTCTTCTTCATAAGTGGAGTACATGTAGGCGGTATCGGTAGCAAATTCCGCAGCGCAGGTGTCCACGCGCTTGTAGACCGGGTGCAGGTCATACTGGTCGCGCAGCTTGCGGATTTCCGCTTCCCGCACGCCCGCCAGCTTCGCCAGACGCGCATCGGCAAAGCCTTTACGCTTCAGGGTGCGCAGGAAGTCAGCGTCGAGGCCGTTGATGCCCACTTCCGCCACTTTCTCTTCCAGACGGACCAGCTCTTCAATCTGTACCAGGAACCAGCGGTCGATGTTGGTCAGGTTGAAGACGCCGTCAACCGAGAGGCCCGCGCGGAACGCGTCAGCGATATACCAGATACGCTCAGCGCCGGCATCTTTCAGCTCGCGGCGGATTTTGGTCAGCGCTTCCGGATCGTCGAGGCTCACTTTCGGGTCGAAGCCGGTAGCGCCCACTTCCAGACCGCGCAGCGCTTTCTGCAAGGATTCCTGCTGGGTACGACCAATCGCCATCACTTCGCCGACAGACTTCATCTGGGTGGTCAGACGGTCGTTGGCGCCGGCGAATTTTTCAAAGTTAAAGCGTGGGATTTTAGTGACCACGTAGTCGATGGACGGTTCAAAGGAAGCCGGGGTGCGGCCGCCGGTGATGTCGTTCATCAGCTCGTCGAGGGTATAACCTACCGCCAGCTTGGCTGCCACTTTAGCAATCGGGAAGCCGGTGGCCTTAGAGGCCAGCGCCGAGGAGCGGGAGACGCGCGGGTTCATTTCGATAACGATCAGGCGACCGTTTTTCGGGTTGACCGCGAACTGCACGTTAGAGCCGCCGGTTTCGACGCCGATTTCACGCAGCACCGCCATCGAGGCGTTACGCATGATCTGGTACTCTTTGTCGGTCAGGGTCTGCGCCGGGGCAACGGTGATGGAGTCACCGGTGTGGATCCCCATGGCGTCGAAGTTTTCGATGGAGCAGACGATGATGCAGTTATCGTTCTTATCGCGCACCACTTCCATCTCGTACTCTTTCCAGCCGATCAGCGATTCATCGATCAGCAGTTCGTTGGTCGGAGAGAGATCCAGGCCGCGTTCGCAGATTTCTTCGAACTCTTCGCGGTTATAGGCGATACCGCCGCCGGTGCCGCCCATGGTGAAGGACGGACGGATGATGCACGGGAAACCAACGTCGGCGGCAACCGCCAGCGCCTCTTCCATCGTGTGGGCGATACCAGAGCGCGCGGTGTCGAGGCCGATTTTTTTCATTGCGATATCGAAACGGCGACGGTCTTCGGCTTTATCAATCGCATCGGCGGTGGCGCCAATCATGGTCACGCCGAATTCAGCCAGTACCCCCTGACGCTCCAGCTCGAGCGCGCAGTTCAGCGCCGTCTGGCCGCCCATGGTCGGCAGCACCGCATCCGGGCGCTCTTTTTCGATGATTTTACGCACCACTTCCCAGTGAATCGGCTCGATGTAGGTGGCATCGGCCATTTCCGGGTCGGTCATGATGGTCGCCGGGTTGGAGTTCACCAGAATGACGCGGTAACCCTCTTCGCGCAGGGCTTTACATGCTTGCGCGCCAGAGTAGTCAAACTCACACGCCTGACCGATAACAATCGGGCCCGCACCCAGAATCAGGATACTTTTTATATCTGTACGTTTTGGCATGGCTCTTTTACTCCTGATTACTTAGCGGTTTTACGGTACTGCTCAATTAACTCGATAAAGTGGTCGAACAACGGCGCTGCGTCGTGTGGCCCAGGGCTGGCTTCCGGGTGACCCTGGAAGCTGAACGCCGGTTTATCAGTGCGATGAATGCCCTGTAACGTACCGTCGAACAGGGATTTATGCGTGACACGCAGGTTTGCAGGTAATGTTGCTTCATCCACCGCAAAACCGTGGTTCTGGGCGGTGATCATCACCACGTTTTTCTCCACATCTTTAACCGGATGGTTGCCGCCGTGGTGACCAAATTTCATTTTGACAGTCTTCGCACCGCTCGCCAGCGCCAGCAGCTGATGACCGAGGCAGATGCCGAATACCGGAATATCGGTTTCGAGGAATTTCTGGATGGCGGTAATGGCGTAATCGCACGGGGCCGGGTCGCCAGGACCGTTGGAGAGGAAGATGCCGTCTGGATTCATTTTCAGCACATCTTCCGCAGAAGTTTGCGCCGGAACGATGGTCAGGCGACAGCCTCTATCCACCAGCATCCGCAGGATGTTGCGCTTGGCACCAAAATCATAAGCCACGACGTGGAACGGCAGCTCGTCTTCTTTTTTCGCTTCTGGCAGGCCGCCGGTCAACGTCCAGCTCCCTTGTGTCCAGCTATAGGCTTCTGCGGTGGTCACTTCTTTTGCCAGATCCATGCCATTCAGACCTGGGAACGCGCGGGCTTTTTCTAACGCCAACGCCGCATCCGGGTTATCGCCTGCGATAATGCAGCCATTCTGTGCGCCTTTCTCGCGCAGTAAACGCGTCAGCTTACGGGTATCGATATCGGCAATCGCCACGATGTTATGGCGCTTCAGGTAAGAAGAAAGGTCTTCGGTATTACGGAAGTTGCTGGCAATCAGCGGCAGATCGCGAATCACCAGACCTTGTGCATGTACCTGAGAAGATTCTTCATCGGCGTCATTAGTGCCGACATTGCCAATATGGGGATAAGTAAGAGTAACGATTTGACGAGAATAGGAAGGATCAGTGAGGATTTCTTGATAACCGGTCATTGAAGTATTGAAAACGACTTCCCCAACCGCCGAACCTGTTGCCCCTATGGCCCGACCGTGAAACTGGGTTCCGTCTTCCAGAACCAATAGCGCTGACTTAATCAAAACACCCTCCAGAGAATATTCACTCACTTTATTTGCATATTAATTCACAATGATGACGTAAATCAATGCAAATCTGCTTACCGACGAATTTCTGGCAAACGGCGGCATTCTGGAGATATGGGCGCTAAAAGTCAACTTAATGGCGGGATTTTTTATATTATTTTGTGGCTCATGCATGTTTTACAGGCATTAAGCGACAAAAAGATCATATAACCTGTTCTGGAAAACGCTTGCGCAGCAAGAAGATTGCATGAAATAAAAGCGAGCAGGGAAAAGTGGACCAAATGGTCAAAATTTACATTAAAACAACAAAAACCGAAGACAAAACATGTAATTTTTGGCACTTATAGACAATTTAAAAACATAACACTAAAAATAAAAGGGCCAAAAATTAAAGCCCTTTATAATCAATAAATTAAATGTGTTATTCTTGCACCATAACAAATATTTTGTGGTTACAAACTATTGAGATCAAGCACATCTCGCATATCAAAAAGACCACTTTCCTTACCACTCAACCACAAAGCCGATCTTACCGCGCCGTTAGCAAATGTCATGCGGCTGGACGCCTTATGGGTGATCTCCAGACGCTCGCCAATATCGGCAAACATCGCGGTATGTTCGCCAACGATGTCACCTGCACGCACGGTGGCAAAACCAATGGTGCCAGGCACACGTTCACCGGTGTGGCCTTCACGACTGTAGACCGCGCAATCTTTCAGATCTTTATCAAGGGCGTGGGCGATCGCCTCTCCCATTGCCAGTGCGGTGCCTGACGGCGCATCAACTTTATGTCTATGATGTGCTTCAATAATTTCGATATCGGTGTAGTCACCCATCACTTTGGCTGCTTTCTCCAGCAGCTTAAGCATGACGTTAACGCCAACGCTAAAATTGGCGGCAAAGACAATCGCAATATCGGCGGCGGCGTCACGAATCGCCTGTTTACCGGCTTCGTCAAACCCCGTAGTGCCGATCACCATCCCTTTGCCATGCTGGCGACAAAAAGCGAGATGGTTCAGCGTACCTTCCGGACGGGTAAAATCGATAAACACATCAAAATCATCTTTTACCGCATCGAGGCTGCTTTGCACGGTAACGCCTGTTTTCCCTGCACCAGCCAGCTCACCGGCGTCGCTGCCCAGTAAAGAAGATCCTTCGCGCTCCAGCGCCGCGCCCAGCTGCACGCCTTCTAATGCCAGCGCCGCCTGAATCAACTGGCGGCCCATACGCCCCCCGGCTCCCGCGATGGCAACGCGGATGTTTGCATCATGCATAGCTATTCTCTTTTGTTAATTTGTATAGACCGTTTTCAGAGTAACCAGCGCATCGCTACGCCGCCAGCCAAAAACGCTGATAATTAGAAATTAATGATAAACAGGGAGGGATATCAGTGAAAGGCATGAGTCGATGAATGACTGCATGCCAATAACATGTGACAGGTTACGACGCCAGAGCCAGCACCTCAGCCACCCACTGCTGGAAGCCTTTCACATCCAGATCCAATGCCACCTGTACATTGGCTGGCTTGCCCAGGCAACCGTCGATATCAACCACCGTCGTGCCTGAGGTAAATTCGCCCTGAGTTTCCACTGCCACAAAACAGGGTTTGAGAGTGAACAGGTCCGGGCGCACCAGCCAGGCGATGGCGCAGAGATCGTGCATTCGCAAGCCGCTTTGCATACTGCCGCTACGGTAGTGGCTAAACAGGGCGTGAAGCATTTTCCCGGTACGGTTTAACTGCGGCAGTGTAGAGAGATAGTCAGGAGTTAATATTGCCTGATTGGTGACATCCAAACCGCACATGACGATTTCAATACCACTGCGGAAGACACAGGCAGCAGCTTCTGGATCGGCAGCAATATTAAACTCGGCGTTTGGCGTACAGTTGCCGCGTCCGGCAGAACCACCTATGATCACCAGACGGCGAATATACGGCTTGCATTCCGGGCATTGTGAAAGTAACAGCGCAATATTGGTTAACGGGCCGATGGCCACCAGGGTAACGGGCTCTGGTGCACGCATCAGGGCATCCCGAATCGCCAGAAACGCTGGTATCCCGAGCGGCTTTCGGTTGTGCTCAACAAAGTCGTAGCCAGCCATTCCCGATTCGCCGTGCACAGATGCCGCATCACGCGGTGCGCGTACCAGCGGCACAGCGGCTCCCTGGGCGAGCGGAATCTCCGCATTCCAGAAATGCAGCAGTTGCAGGGCGTTGCGGGTGGTTTTCTCAACCGAGACATTACCCGCGACGGTGGTCATCAGTTGCAGGTCGAGTTCGGGTGCAAAAATCGCGGCGGCAATGGCGACGGCATCGTCAATGCCGGGGTCAGTATCGAGGAAGATAGGTAAACGCATGTTTTCTCCATAAAAAATGCCGGTAACAAGACCGGCATTTTCGCATAACTTAGGCTGCTAATGACTTAATCGACTTCACGAATATCGACACGCAGCTCTTTCGGCACTTCGAAAACAATGTTTTCTTCACGGCCTTCCAGCGGAATGGCTTCACCACCGCCCAGCTGCTGCAAACGTGCCACCACATTCTGCACCAGAATATCCGGAGCCGATGCGCCCGCAGTCACGCCGACGCATTTAACCTCTTTCACCCACTCTTCCTGGATGTCTTTCGCATCGTCAATCAAAAACGCGCGTTTGCCCATACGCTGGGCCAGCTCCGCCAGACGGTTGGAGTTGGAGGAGTTTTTCGAACCGACCACCAACACAACTTCCGCCTGTTCTGCCAGGGCGCGTACCGCTTCCTGACGGTTAGTCGTGGCGTAGCAGATGTCATCTTTGCGCGGACCGACAATTTTCGGGAAGCGTTTACGCAGCGCGTCGATCACATCAGACGTGTCATCCACCGACAGCGTGGTCTGGGTCATAAAGGAGAGCTTCTCTTCGTTTTTGACCGTCAGTTTCCACACATCGTCCGGCGATTCGACCAGATACATTCCCCCTTCCGGGTTGCTGTACTGACCCATCGTGCCTTCCACTTCCGGGTGCCCGGCGTGACCGATGAGAATAGATTCTTCGCCACGGCGACTAGCGCGGGCGACTTCCATATGCACTTTGGTCACCAGCGGACAGGTCGCGTCAAATACCGTCAAATCGCGACTTTTTGCTTCGTTACGTACCGCCTGAGAAACACCGTGTGCGGAGAAAATCAGGATCGCGCCGTCCGGTACTTCGCTAATCTGCTCAATAAAGATAGCCCCACGCTCACGCAAGCTATCGACCACATAGCGGTTATGTACCACTTCGTGACGGACATATATCGGTGCGCCGTAAATGGCCAGCGCGTTTTCAACAATGCTGATAGCGCGGTCTACCCCGGCACAAAAACCACGCGGGTTGGCCAACAGGATCTGCATGTTACGCCTCCAGTGCCGGATCGATTTCCAGCACTTCAATATCAAAATGAACGGTCTGCCCGGCCAGCGGATGGTTGAAATCAACGGTAATGGAGTCGCCGTTAATTTCGCGGATCACGCCAGGCATCTCACTGCCATCCATTGCGGTAAAAAGCATGATTGCGCCAATTTCTGGCTCGCCTGCATCCATAAATTCACGGCGGGAGAAGTACTGAATCAGGTCCGGTGACGGCACGCCAAACGCCGCATCTGGCTCCAACGAGAAGGTGGTTTTATCGCCCACTTTCAGCCCCAACAGGTGTTGCTCCAGCCCTTCAGAAAGAGAAGCATCACCCAGGCGGAACAGCGCCGGTTTACCGTTGTTGCGGGTAGACTCGGCGGTGGTGCCATCGTCGAGTTTTAGCGTGAAGTGCACCAGGACGGCGCTATTGCTCTGTACAGATTCAGACATGCAGGTTTGCTCTTATATTTTGAGGATTTTTGCCGGATGCGGCCTACGATTTCGCAGCAATCTGTAGGCCTTATCCGGCAGGGTTTATTATTGTTTTTTCGCTCTAGAAGGCAAAAAACCTTCCAGCACAATCAGTGCCGCACCGACACAGATGGCAGTATCGGCAAGGTTGAAGGTGGCGAAGTGCCAGTCGCCGACGTAGAAGTCGATCATATCGACAACGAAGCCGTGCCACAGGCGGTCGAACAGGTTGCCCAGCGCGCCGCCAATAATCAGCGCGTAAGCGATATTGTTTAGCTTCTGCGTGGCCTTCGAGCGATACATCATCACTGCCAGGATCACGCTAATACCAATCGCAATACCGGCAAAGAACCAACGCTGCCAGCCGCCGCTATCGGCAAGGAAACTAAACGCCGCGCCATAGTTACGCGCATAATGCAGATTAAGCGACGGGAACAGCGGGACCGTATCCCCCAGAGCAAAGTTCTGGAGGATCAGGTATTTGCTGCCCAGATCGATAATCAGCACGACTACCACCAGCCACAGCCAGCGTAGCCCTGTTGAACAGATCGATTGACTCATCAGGCAAACTTACGTTTTTCACCGTCACCGGCGACGTTGCTGACACAGCGGCCGCAGATTTCTGCGTGTTCCGCCACCTTGCCGACATCCTGGGTGTAGTGCCAGCAGCGTGGGCACTTCTCACCTTCGGCTTTACTCAACGCGACTTTCAGCCCTTTGAGTACTTCGCTCTGCTGAGCATCAGCAGGTGCGTCGTTATAGTCTGCAACGGTAGCGCCGGAGGTCAACAGGACAAATCGTAATTCATTGCCCAGCGCGGTCAGTTTCGCCGACAGTTCCGGTTCTGCATACAAGGTTACTGCCGCTTCCAGCGAGCCACCCACTTTCTTGTCGGCACGCGCTTGCTCAATGACTTTGTTCACTTCGCCACGCACTTTCAACAGCTCGTCCCAGAACGCATCGTTCATCGCTTCACTGTCTGCCAGACCAAACAGGCCTTCGTACCACTCACCGGTAAAGACGTATTTTTCACGTTCGCCCGGCAGGTAGCCCCACACTTCATCAGCGGTGAAGGAGAGGATTGGTGCCATCCAGCGCACCAGCGCTTCTGCGATGTGATACAGCGCAGTCTGGCAGCTACGACGCGCCACACTGTCCGCTTTGGCGGTGTACTGACGGTCTTTGATGATGTCGAGGTAGAAGGAACCCATCTCAACGGAGCAGAAGCGCATCAGACGCTGTACCACTTCGTGGAAATCGTATGCTTCGTACGCCTTGAGGATGTCTTCCTGTGCCGCTTTCGCACAACCTACGGCCCAGCGATCCAGTACCACCATCTCTTCCGGTTTCACCATATCTTTTGCCGGATCAAAACCGTTCAGGTTTGCCAGCAGGAAGCGCGCGGTGTTACGGATACGACGATAGCTGTCGGCAGCACGTTTCAGGATCTCATCAGAAACGGCCATTTCACCGGTGTAGTCAGTTGATGCCACCCACAGACGCAGAATATCCGCGCCCAGTTTGTTCATCACATCCTGCGGCGAAACGGTGTTGCCGATGGATTTAGACATCTTGCGACCCTGACCATCCACGGTAAAGCCGTGGGTCAGTACCTGACGATACGGCGCTTTGCCTTTCATCGCGGTGGAGATCATCAGGGAAGACATGAACCAACCACGGTGCTGGTCAGAACCTTCCAGATACATGTCCGCTGCGTGACCGGCAAATTCCGGACGCACGTCAACAACAGAAGAGTGGGTAGATCCGGAGTCAAACCATACATCCAATGTGTCCGGCACTTTCACGTACTGATCAGCTTCATCGCCGAGGATCTCTTTCGCATCAAGATCCCACCACGCCTGGATGCCGTCAACTTCAACGCGTTTTGCCACTTCTTCCATTAGTTCGAGAGTACGCGGATGCAGCTCTTCCGTGTCTTTGTGCACGAACAGTGACATCGGTACGCCCCAGGTGCGCTGACGGGAGATACACCAGTCAGGACGGTTAGCAACCATCGACTCGATACGCGCCTGGCCCCAGTCCGGGATCCACTGCACGCCTTTGATCTCTTTCAGTGACTGCGCACGCAGACCTTTCTGATCCATGCTGACGAACCACTGCGGCGTCGCGCGGAAGATGATCGGCGTTTTGTGACGCCAGCAGCACGGATAGCTGTGCTGCATTTTCTCAACGTGCAGCAGCGCGCCTTTTTCCTGCAGCAGCGCAACGACGATGTCGTTCGCTTTGAAGACGTTCACGCCATCCAGCGTCGGATAAGTGCCCGGCAGATAAGTGCCGTCCGGGCCAACCGGGTTAGCGGTTTCCAGGCCGTATTTCTGACCGATCACATAGTCGTCCGGGCCGTGGCCAGGCGCGGTGTGAACGGCACCGGTACCGGCATCCAGGGTAACGTGATCGCCGAGGATTGCCGGAACGTCGAAGCCCATAAACGGATGGGTAAAGCGCAGCAACTCAAGCTCCGCACCTTTTACCGTGCCGAGAATGGTGTAATCGGTCACGCCGATACGCTGCATTACGCTTTCAACCAGATCTTTCGCCAGAATCACGGCCTGACCGTCGATCTGCACCAGCGCATAGTCGAAATCAGGTGCAATAGAGATTGCGCGGTTCGCAGGCAGAGTCCACGGCGTAGTGGTCCAGATCACCAGCGAGATTGGGCCGTTAACGTTGCTTACGGCAAATGTTGCTTTCAGTGCATCCTGATCGACCGCCTGAAAAGCAACGTCGATGGACGGAGAAGTTTTGTCGTAATACTCAACTTCCGCTTCCGCCAGCGCAGAACGGCAGTCAACGCACCAGTGAACTGGCTTCGCGCCTTTGTGCAGGTGACCGTTGCCGATGATTTTGCCCAGCGCGCGGATGATGTTGGCTTCAGTTTTGAAGTCCATGGTCAGGTACGGGTGCGACCAGTCGCCCAGCACGCCCAGACGGATAAAGTCTTTGCGTTGACCGTCAACCTGGGTCGCCGCGTATTCGCGGCACTTGGCGCGGAACTCGGCGGCGGTGAATTTCTCACCCGGCTTACCGTATTCTTGCTCTACTTTCAGCTCGATCGGCAGACCGTGGCAGTCCCAGCCAGGCACATACGGCGAGTCATAACCGGAAAGCCCTTTGGACTTCACGATAATGTCTTTCAGAATCTTGTTAACCGAGTGACCAATATGAATGCTGCCATTCGCATAAGGAGGGCCATCATGCAGAATGAAGGTTTTTTTGCCTTTTTTAGCCGCACGGATGATGCCGTACAGATCATCATCAGTCCAACGCGCCAGCATTCCCGGTTCGCGCTTGGCGAGATCGCCACGCATCGGGAACCCTGTTTCCGGCAAATTCAGGGTTGATTTATAGTCACTCATCAGATTCTCGGTTCCGTGTTTCGGTTTGATTACATAACAGGCTTAAGCCGGTTTTGTTAGCCCAAAAAATTCGCGGGCGGTTAATTCATCACGCGCAATCTGCGCTTTCAGTTCGTCCAGCGACGCAAATCGCTGCTCATTGCGTATTTTTTTACGCAGCACTACTTGTATATGGCGACCGTAAAGGTCCATTGCAACATCTAACAAATGCACTTCCAGCTGCTGGCGAATACCGGCAACCGTTGGGCGTGTTCCAATGTTTGCCACGCCGGGTAACGGCTTTTCACCGAGGCCCAGCACTTCTACCGCATAAACCCCTTTCACCGGGGAAACCTGACGGCGTAGCGGTACATTCGCCGTCGGGAAACCTATAGTGCGCCCTAATTCATCACCGTGGACTACACGCCCGGAGATGGCAAACGGGTGCCCCAGTAAACTTTCTGCCAGAGCCAGATTGTCATCCGCCAGCGCCTGACGCACAGCGGTGCTGCTGATACGCACGCCACCTTCGCAAAAAGTTTGCGTACTGGTGATATCGAAGCCGTATTCCATGCCAGCTTTCTGTAATAACAAGAAATCGCCTTCACGACCAGCGCCAAAGCGGAAATCATCACCTACGGCAAGAAATTTTACGCGCAAATGCTTCACCAGAAGATCGCTGATGAAATTTTGCGCGGTTAACGCCGCGAAACGCCTGTCGAAACGCACGCACAGCACGTAATCAACGCCACACTCTGCAAGGTAACGCAGTTTTTCCCGCAGCCGGGTCAGCCGTGCCGGGGCTTTATCGGTAGCAAACAGTTCCAGTGGTTGAGGTTCAAAAAGCATCACCATCACCGGTAAGTTGCGCTTGCGCCCTTCTTCCTGCAAGCCCTGTAACAGCGCGCGATGACCGCGATGCACGCCGTCGAAATTACCAATAGTCAGCACACACCCTTCTTGCGGGGCCTGGCTGAGATTATGTATGCCGCGTATCAGCTTCATGTCTGGCTCAAAACAGTGAAAAT
>OHKF01001274.1_pt1 | contig 11060 bp, 8 predicted proteins | sample 1568781 | NCBI WGS metagenome assembly OHKF01 (sample SAMEA3879580, study PRJEB24766) | human gut metagenome | biome: human-associated habitat; feature: feces | place: USA | collected 1985/1987
ACTCTGGCTGTCCGAAGATGGCATTCTCACTTGCGATACGGATATCACATGCCATAGAGATCTCACATCCTCCGCCTAATGCAAATCCATTTACTGCAGCGATAGTAACCTGACGCATATTCATCAGTTTGAAGAATGGCTCAGAAGCCTTGATTCCGAATGCACGTGCTTCCGGAGCTGTGAAGTTTACCATCTCAGCAATATCTGCACCAGCTACGAATGACTTGAACTCGTTGCCCTTCTTATCCGGACCGCCGGTTAAGATAACTGCTTTGATATCATCGTTTGCTTCAATCTCGCTTAAGCATACGTTTAACTCATCCAGAGTCTCACTGTTTAATGCATTTAATGCTGCTGGTCTGGAGATTGCTAATACAGCGATTCCGTCAGCTACTTCCAGAGTTAAATTCTTGAACTCACTCATTGTATAAATCCTCCTAATCCTAAATGTCTTTCGTAACGGTATATGCACCTTCTGTCACGAATCATCGACAGTTTCATATGAGATAATCGTAACACTTTGTCAAAAATTTGTCAATCCTATAAGTGTCCGTAAACGCAGAAAAACAGCCGGATTTCCGGCTGCTTTCCCTCTATGCAACCCTGTGCTGCATATGATTCTTTAAAAACAGATAATCGATGCCATCCACCACCTGTTTATTGACCAGCACAATATTCTCAATGTCTTTTGCAGTATCAATCTTACTGCTTAAATACTTATCATGCATTTTCTGAATATAATCAAACAGTGCCTCCTGGCTGGCAAACTGCCGATGCCCACATTCATTCAACACCTTCGGTGCCTCCGTCTTTAAAAAGGCGCGGAGTTCATGTTTGAGATGTTCTTCATAAGCACAGTGTTCTTTAAATCCTCCCGGATAAATCTTATTGTGCGGAAAGGTAAAATAATCTGCTACGTAATGCGTGATCTCCCCCAGATTCATGTAATACATCCGTTTCCGTTTGGGAAAACGGTTCTCTTTTCCATGGATCAATGCATCTATATCCTTCCTGAGTTTTGGAAATGTACCGGTAATCTCATGCCGTTTATAGATAAAAGATGGCTTACAATCCGGCAGGACGCTTCCAATATAAAACGACAGCCAGTGTTTTTTCAGCCCTTCGTCCTCTGTATTTGCTACAATATAACGTGCCAGTGAAATATGTGACTTCTTTCTCATGTTTTCCGTCCATCCTTTCTGAAATGGCTTTTGTGCTGTAACAATTTCCCTGTCATCATCATATATCCAGAGCTTCAAAAAAACAAGAGAAATTTTTGTAAATATCATAGGAGATTTTTGAAAAAACAGCCCGCTACTTCTCGTTCATCTGTTTCATATAAGTAATAAACTCCTCCAGTTCCAGTGGTTTTGCATACAGGTATCCCTGATAGCAATGACAGCCCAGCGTATCCAGTAGATCTCTCTGCTCCCTGTTTTCCACAAACTCTGCAATTACATTTACCCCAAGTTCCTGTCCCAGTTCAATAATCGAACGCACAATTTTCTGATTCGTATGGCTTTTTAAAAGTGGGCGGGTCAGTGAACCGTCCAGCTTGACCACATCAAAATACTCTGACTGCAGGTACAGCAGGGAAGTATGTCCCATGCCGAAATCATCAATCAAAAGCTTATGCCCCTGCTTTTTGAGTTCTTCAAGTTTCCGGACAACCACATCCGTCTGCAGAAGGATATCCTGTTCTGTAATTTCAATCCAGAGCATATGGGCATCTATCTCTTTTTGTTCCATTGTCTGCCGGATATATCCCTCAATGTCCCACAACAGGGAGTGCGCGGTAATGTTTACGGAAATTTTAAAATCCGAATCATATTGTGCACGCGTCTGCACAATCCCATCCGTAACCTCATCAATGATAAACCGTTCCAGTTCCGGCAATACCTTTCCCGCCTCTGCAAGATAAATAATAAGTGGTGGATATATCATACCATATACTGGATGGTTCCAACGCAGCAGTGCCTCAGCACCAATACAGATACCATCGCTGTATACCTGTGGCTGATAAAGCATATACAGTTCTTTATTCTTGATCGCATGCTTTAAATCAAGCAGGAGCATACGGGAAATCATTCCGATATGGTCTCCGCGCGTCAAAAACACCGGCTGGTCAATCTGTTCTTCCTTTTCCTGTAATTCGTGTATCAGAACCTGAACATGACGCTTGGCTTTATATACCTCCATCCTCTGATTTATTTTCAGGAACGGAAGGTAAAACAATATCCCTGCCAGAATTCCCACTGCCTGCACGGCAATTCCCTTCCAGGAACCGCTGGCAAGATAGCCACCGATACCAACCGGTGTCGACCATACTACCTCATGGGTAAGAACCGGCAGGAAACCGCATACTGTTGCCGCATATGCCAGGCAATAGCACACCACCGGTGTCAGGACAAACGGAACCAGCAGAATCGGATTTAATATGATCGGAATACCAAATGTAAGCATTTCATTTAAATTAAAGACTACCGTAAATGATGCCAGCCCTGCCAGCTTTCCGGCACGTTCTTTGCGGAAGAACAAAAGCAATGCGATCAGGACACTGACCGTTGTGCCACAGCCTCCCATTGCCACATACACATCGTAAAATGCCTTTGAAAAAACAACATTTCCTGTGACACCAAAATTATGGACTGCCACTGCCTCCAGAATATGGCTTCCATGCAAACCGAAGAACCACATCAGATTTACCGCGAACGTATAGAACAGTCCGGAAAGGAAATTACTGTAATCTGCAATATTCTGACATGCTGCATAGAAAATATGGTTAAACCACTGGTAACATCCATAGATTCCGGTAATTCTGCCAATAAGCAGATTCAACCCTCCAGAACCGGCTGCAACAATACCGAGTGGAATCAGTGTACGGATTGCCAAGACACAGCCTCCCCCCATCCCCGCGGTATACTGTTCCAGCATTAGTTTATGGCATCTGCGCAGCTTTGAAAATGCCATGCAGGACAAATAACCGATAAACATTGCCGCAAAACATCCGGTCGTTCCCAGTCCTGCCACATCAAAATCTTCTGTTCCCAGATTCAGCTGTGCGCTGAATGCGGCAAGTGCCACAACCACATACATAACGACATTTTCCAGCGATTCATTTTTCTCCATTGCATAACTGTACGCAATGGTAATCACCAATGCTACAGAAAAAATACCGTATGTTCCCTCATAAACCATTGTAAGGAAATCATAAAACCATCTCCCACCCCCCTGCGTCAGAAACATCTGGTACGGGGCGACCGGAAAATCACGGACAGCACAGGCAATCCCCCCTGTCAAAACAAGTGGGATTATCATTCCCAATGCACATCGGACGACATGGGAAAAAAAGCTGTTCTCAAATTTCAGCATTCCTCTTTTTAATACTTCTTTCATACCCTCTCCTACCCAAATTGATTCTTCTTGTTTTTTCTTTTATTATCGCTCACTTTCTGACGAAAAGCAACGAAAATGTACAATTTCAACAAAAAAAGCACCGTATGAAAAGACTTTTTAGGTAATTTCATACGGTGCTTTTTTTATCGTTTTCAATTATTGATTGTCTGATTCTCCCAGCGACTGTAATCCTTTCAACAGCTCCCCGGCATCAATATCACTAAGTTTATTCAGGGCCTTTTCGAATTTTCCCACACCATCACTGCCTTCTGCGCAGCCATGCCCACAGGTCATACAATTATGGGTACATTCTTCCTCCATCTTATTTATATCTCCCATAGGACTGCCTCCTATTCATGTTTTGGAACGATTTTCTCAATTCCTCCCATATATGGCTGTAATGCTTTCGGAATGTTTACGCTTCCGTCTTCGTTCAGATTATTCTCCAGAAATGCGATCAGCATACGCGGCGGAGCAACAACGGTATTGTTTAAGGTATGTGCAAAATACTTCCTGCCATCTTTTCCCTTTATGCGGATCTTCAGACGTCTTGCCTGAGCATCTCCCAGATTGGAGCAGCTTCCTACCTCAAAGTATTTCTTCTGACGCGGAGACCATGCCTCGACATCACAGGATTTCACTTTCAGATCTGCCAGATCACCGGAACAGCACTCCAGGGTACGAACCGGAATATCCAGACTGCGGAACAGATCTACCGTATTCTTCCAGAGCTTGTCATACCATGCTTTGGATTCTTCCGGCTTACATACCACAATCATCTCCTGCTTTTCGAACTGGTGGATACGGTAAACACCACGCTCCTCAATACCATGTGCTCCCTTTTCCTTACGGAAGCATGGGGAATAACTGGTCAGTGTATATGGAAGCTTCTCCTCATCGTTGATGGTATCAATGAATTTACCGATCATGGAATGTTCGGATGTGCCGATCAGATAGAGATCCTCGCCCTCGATCTTGTACATCATGGCATCCATCTCGTCAAAACTCATAACACCGGTCACAACGTTGGAACGGATCATAAATGGCGGAACACAGTAAGTAAATCCGCGGTTGATCATGAAATCCCTTGCATAAGCGATTACCGAAGAATGAATTCTTGCGATATCCCCCATCAGGTAATAAAATCCGTTTCCAGCTACCTTTCCGGCAGCATCGAGATCAATTCCGTCAAAACGTTCCATAATATCCGTATGATATGGGATTTCGAAATCCGGAACATATGGATCACCGAATTTTTCGATCTCCACGTTGCAGCTGTCATCCTTTCCAATCGGTACGGATGGATCAATGATATTTGGAATTGTCATCATGATCTTTGTCACTTTTTCGGAAAGTTCCTTCTCCTGTGCCTCTAACTCAGACAAACGGGCAGCATTTGCAGCTACCTGTGCTTTGACTTCTTCTGCTTCGTCTTTCTTTCCCTGTCCCATTAAGGCACCAATCTGCTTGGAAAGTTTATTACGGCTGGCACGCAGCTCATCTGCCTCAGACTGCGCAGCCCGGGCCTTTGCATCCAGTTCTATTACCTCGTCCACAAGCGGAAGCTTATGATCCTGAAATTTCTTTTTGATGTTTTCTTTTACAACATCCGGATTTTCTCTTAAAAATTTTAAATCTATCATGGTTCCTCCTATTAATGCATCGGCTGCAGCGGATATTTATCGGTCAGTGTTTTAATGATGGCTTTTGCCTTCTCAACAGCCGGCTCACCCTCTTTGATGAGCATGGCAATTGCCTCAGCTACCTGATCAAAATCGTCCTCTTTTAATCCTCTGGATGTAGCTGCCGGTGTTCCCAGACGGATTCCACTTGTCACGAATGGTTTCTGTGGATCGTTTGGAATCGTATTCTTATTTGCAGTAATATGAGCACTGTCAAGAAGTTTCTCCACAACTTTTCCGGTCAGCTCATATGGAGTCAGGTCAACCAGCATCAGATGATTGTCTGTTCCACCGGATACGATCTTAATGTCACGCGCCTGTAATCCCTTGCAGAGTGCCTGCGCATTCTTAACGATCTGTGTCTGATATTCTTTAAACTCAGGCTTTAACGCTTCCTCAAAGCAGACTGCTTTTGCAGCGATCACATGCATCAGCGGTCCTCCCTGTGTTCCCGGGAAGATAGCTTTATTGAAATTATACTTTTTGTTTACCTCATCACTGCAGAGGATCATTCCTCCACGAGGTCCGCGCAGTGTCTTGTGTGTTGTAGTGGTTACCACATCTGCGTATGGAACCGGGCTTGGATGAAGTCCGGCAGCTACCAGTCCTGCGATATGAGCCATATCTACCATGAGTACCGCATTTACCTCGTCTGCGATTTCACGGAATTTCTTGAAATCAATCGTGCGTGCATATGCAGATGCACCTGCAATAATCATCTTTGGCTTACATTCCAGTGCAATCTCTCTTACTTTATCATAGTCAATAAATCCCTCATCGTTAACTCCATAAGGTACCACATGGAAATACGTACCAGAAAAATTCACCGGTGAACCGTGTGTCAGATGTCCGCCGTGATCGAGATTCATTCCCATAATGGTATCACCCGGCTTTAAAATTGCAAACTGTACTGCCATGTTTGCCTGTGCGCCAGAATGCGGCTGTACATTGACGTACTCACAGCCAAACAGTTTCTTTGCGCGCTCTCTTGCCAGTTCCTCAACTACATCCACGCACTCACATCCGCCGTAATAACGCTTTCCCGGATACCCTTCTGCATATTTGTTGGTCAGAATACTTCCCATTGCAGACATAACCGCCGGGCTCACCCAGTTTTCCGATGCGATCAGCTCAATGTGGCTGTTTTGTCTGTCAAACTCTGCAGTGATCGCTGCTGCAATTTCAGGATCTACTGCCTGTATATCTTCCAGTGTATACATAATATTCTCCTTTTCAACTCTTTTTCCCCATTATACCGAATTCTTCGGTGCAATGCAACCATTCCACTCCTTAGAAAACAAACGGGAGCTGCCGTGCAGCTCCCCTGTTTTTTAATATTTATTTCTTTTTTGTCTTTGCTACTGCTGGTTTTAACAATTTGTCCTTGCCAAGATGCAGTTTCATGACATACCATAATGCAGCTGCAATAAAGATGGAAGAATACGTACCACTGATCAGTCCAATCATAAGCGGTAATGCAAACTCACGGATGGAAGATACTCCGAGGATAAACAGCAGCAATACCATGATGATGGTTGTAATGGAGGTATTCAGTGAACGGGAAAGTGTCTGTGTCAGAGACCGGTTTGCCACCTCTGCCAGTGTTTCCGGTGTCTGTTTCTTCATTCCCTGCATGTTCTCACGGATACGGTCAAAGATAACAATGGTATCATTGATGGAATATCCGACAATTGTAAGTATGCAGGCAATAAATGTATTACCTACAGAAATACGGATCAATGCATAACCTGTCAGCATAACAAGTACATCGTGTACCAGTGCAATAATCGCACTTCCGGCGAAACGGATGTCCTTGAAACGGAACCAGATATAAAACAGCATGAAAATACATGCAACGATCAGTGCCTTGACCGCATTGGAACGCATCTCATTACTGATGGTAGAACCAATACTCTGGCTCTCGATTGTGGCTTCATCAACACCAAACTTGTCCACCAGCATCCGATTTACTTCTTCACGTTCGCTCAGGCTCAGTGTCTTTGTCTTAATTGTCACAACATTGCTGCCGGATACGGTACTTGCCTGGATGGCATTATCATTGATAACCTTTGCGACTTCCGGTACAATCTTGTCCTCTACCTGCTCAACGGTATAATCTTTACCAAAATCTGCGGAGATGGATGTACCACCCTTAAACTCCAGACTGAAATTCAAAGCGCCCTTTCCGGCTGCTCCGTAACCGATCATTCCAACAAATCCGGCTACGATCACAACGAGGGAAAGGATAAAACATACCCAGCGATGCTTCATGAAATCGATGGTCTTATGTTCTTTTGCACGTCCGTATAATTTCTCGTTTCTGCATCCAACCGCATAAAATGCCAGATTTAACAGTCTCGAAATGACAAGTGCAGTGAACATGGAAACAATCAGGGAGATAATCAGTGTATATGCAAATCCCTTAACAGTTCCGGAACCAAGCCACATCAGTACCAGCGCTGCAATAAAGGTGGTCACGTTACCGTCAATGATGGCTGACATTGCCTTTTTGTAACCTGTTTTGATGGAAGTCAGTACAGACTTGCCGGCTGCAATCTCTTCACGGATACGTGAGATAATAATAACGTTCGCATCCACCGCCATACCGATACCAAGGATAACACCCGCGATACCCGGAAGTGTCAGCGTAATTTCAAACAGATAAATCAGCGCTACCGTTACGGTTGTATAAATGGCAAGACCAATGGATGCAACCACACCGGATAAGCTGTAATTTAAGATCATGAAAAGCATCACAAGGATCAAACCGATGATGGCTGCCTTGACACTGGAAGAAAGTGCTTTTCCACCCAGCTGTGCCCCTGCTACGGAAGATTCCATCTCTTCGAGCTTTAAGTTGATCGCACCTACACGGATAAATGTTGCAAGCTGTTCCGCTTCATCATAATCAGACATACCGTTGATGACACAGCTTCCGTCTTTGATTGCGCTCTCTACTTTCGGTACACTGATGAAATGATCATCATAGTAAATACCGATAGATTCTCCGGAAGAAGCTGCCTTTGTGGTTGCCTCTCCAAACACATCTGCTGCTTTTTTCTTTAATGTCAGCTGAACAACCGGCTCCTTGGTACTGGTAGAGGAAGACTGGTTATACGCTGCATTGGCAGACTTTACATCATTACCGTCCATGATTACAGAACCATTGTCAACCAGATTCTGAATGTCATAATTCAGTTTGTATTCCCCTGTGGAACTGTCATAACTGTAGTTTTCATTACCGTCCGAATCTTTCTGTACGATAAAATACAGCGATCCCGGGCTTCCCAGATCCTCAAGTACGGCATTTGCATCATAGACACCAGGAATTTCTACCGTAATACGGTCATCGCCGACCGGATATACCGCATATTCGGTACTGTAACTCTCGGCACGCTCTTCAAGCTTTGCTACCGTATCATTGATATCTTTCTTGGATGGATTCTTATCCTTGATCCGGTAAGTAATGGACACACCACCGGAAAGATCAAGACCAAGTTTAATACCTTCGGCTTCCGTCTTGTTGTCAGTTTTTTTCTGACTTGTGCTTGTCGCAGACATAATCGTGCTCGTGTAATATCCCAGTCCGATCAGACAGGCCAGGATAATCGCGATTATAGCGACGCCCTTGCTTTTTTTCATGTTTGCTTCCTTCCTATTCCTTTAATTTTCCGCTTCCGCAGCTTTTATCATGATTGCGCATTCAATACGTTTCTTCTGGAGTTCACATCCCAGATCATAGGCATCTGTGATGGTTCCGTGGAAATTGTACGAATTTGCAGCACATCCCCCACTACAGTAAAATCTGGCAAAGCATTTACGGCACTTTTCTTTTGCATAGACATTGCAGCATTTAAACTCGTCCTGCAGATTCGTGTTTTTCACGCCATCCCAGACATTTCCCATCAGAAAATCTTCATTTCCGACGAACTGGTGGCACGGATACAGATCTCCCCACGGTGTGACCGCAAGGTATTCCGTTCCGGAACCACATCCGGACAGACGCTTGTACACACAAGGTCCACCTTCCAGATCAATCATGAAATGGAAGAAGTTGAAAGAATTTCCTTCTCTGTTACGGCGGACCATCTCCGCTGCCAGTTTATCATATTCTTCAAAGAGAACCGGAAGATCCTCTTCCTGCAGTGCATATTCATCGGTCGGCTGTGCGACAACCGGCTCAACAGAAATCTGCTTGAATCCCAGATCGGCCAGATGCAGTACATCCTTGGAAAAATCGGTGTTGAAATGGGTATAGGTACCGCGGACATAATAACGCTCCTGATTCCGGCTTTCTGCAAGTTTCTGGAACTTCGGAACGATCAGGTCATAGCTTCCCGCCCCCTTCCGGAACGGACGCATACGGTCATTCACTTCTTTTCTTCCATCGATACTTAAAACGACATTGTCCATTTCCTTATTTGCAAATTCCATGATATCGTCGTTTAACAACACCCCGTTCGTTGTCAGCGTAAAACGGAAATGTTTGTCATGCAGCTTTTCCTGTTCCCGTCCATAGGCAACCAACTGTTTTACCACATCAAAATTCATGAGTGGCTCTCCTCCGAAGAAATCCACTTCAAGATTTTTCCGGTTTCCGGAGTTTGCAATCAGGAAATCAAGTGCCTGTTTTCCTGTCTCATAAGACATCAGGGCTCTTCTTCCATGATATTCGCCCTCTTCCGCAAAGCAATAGCGGCATGCCAGATTGCAGTCATGTGCAATATGTAAACACAATGCCTTTACTACCGTCGGGCGCTTCTTAAAATCAAAAATCTTCTGTTCGTAAGCATCTTCCGTAAACAGGTCTCCCTGCTCCTTTAACTGCTCTGTTTCTTCGATTGCTTCTGCAATCTCCTGTTCCGGATACCGGGATTGTAACTGGGCAATGATCTCTTCCCTGGAGTGATCTTCAAATAATGCGATCACGTCATAAGTCACATCATCCACCACATGAATGGCACCGGAGTTTACGTCTAATACAATATCATAGCCATTGTTCTTAAACTGATGAACCACTATAATATTTCCTCTCTTTCCTAAACATAATAAAACCGCGCGCTACGCACGCGGCTTTATTATGCCTTATTTTTCTTACCTTAGCGTTCGGGCTGCGTAAGTAATCACTCTGTGATTACTTACACTTCTCGCAGGTCTGGTTTCCTACTGTACAGGATGTCTTACATGCAGACTGGCATGATGTCTGGCACTCGCCACATCCACCTGTCTTGATTGTGTTCTGTAACTTTCTTGTATTTAATGTCTTTACATGCTTCATGAGAATCTCTCCTTTGTCTGTTTTTTTGGATTTCCCGTCTATCTGTATTATTATAGCACAGTGGTCACCATAAGGAAAGTCTTTTTTTATAGTCACACAACCCTTACTTCTTTTTCCACTGCACGCTTCCCAGCAGTGCCCCTGCCGTACACAAAATCAGAATCGTCAGGTTTTCTCCCTCCAGCGCAATCCAGTGCTGTTCCCGTATGCAAGAACAGACATACAGAATCCCGAAAAAAAAGCCTCCCAGCATAACTGCGCAAAAAGGTGCCGCACTACATTTACATGCGCGCAGGATTTTTCCACCGATGAGACCGGAAAGCGCATACCATGCCGTAATTCCCGCCCGGATCAGTTCCACCGACAATCTCATGGAATAGGAAATCCCGCACCATAACAGAAAAAGCGCCGCGGAGAGCAGACATGTGCCTATAAAGCAGCCTGCAAACTTTGCGACGTTTCTTCCTGTTTTATTATTTATTTGTTCCTGCCCATTCTCCACACATACTTCTCCGGAAATTGTCCTCCTTAGAGTTTATGGGAAATACGGCTCTTTTATTCCATTTTACAGTTCGCAGTTATTTACGGTTCTAGGGAACGGAATGACATCGCGGATATTTGCCATACCCGTCAGATACATCACGCAGCGCTCAAATCCAAGACCGAATCCGGCATGTCTGGCTGATCCGTATTTGCGCAGATCC
>OHKF01001289.1_pt1 | contig 10856 bp, 5 predicted proteins | sample 1568781 | NCBI WGS metagenome assembly OHKF01 (sample SAMEA3879580, study PRJEB24766) | human gut metagenome | biome: human-associated habitat; feature: feces | place: USA | collected 1985/1987
ATCATTATATGAACGTAATTAGGGCTATTAAAAATATATTCATTATTTTTATCTATCTTACTCTCCATTAAATCCCCTCTTATTCTCAAGATATTTAATTAATTGGATATCTTACAAATAACTTTCCAACAAAATACTCAATATATTCTTCCTTTCCTCTATAACGCCCTCCCAATATAGTAAATACATCTAATAAATTTAATTTTCCATATCCTAAATCCTCATTTGGATAAACATAATTTCGCTCCCTTGTAGCACTATAAATTAATAAACTTCTTATTTTAGTTGAATAAAGTCCAGAGTATTTAATATCCGCAAATTGCCATTGAGCTAAAAGACAAACCGCTCCTGTTACTATTGCTGTTGCTGGTGAACTTCCACTAACTGCAACTATCTTATTATCTGTTCCTGATGTTGTTAAAATATTTATTCCACCTACAGCTAAATCTGGATTAATTAAATAATTTGAATTGTATCCCCTTCCAGAAGATGCAACAATAGAATTATTGTTACTATTATAATAAGCTACCGTTACAACACTTCTTGCTGTAGATGGTATTGTTAATGTTGTATATGGATCTACCTTTAAAAATTTAGTTCCTTCAGGTAATAATTTTTTATCTGGTAACCATATATCATATCTTCCTCTAGTAATATAATCTCCTCTTAATCTAATTTTCCATACTCCATTTTTAATATTATTAAAATTTAAAATAAAGATTTGATGCCCAGTAAAATTTTCAGGATTATAACCTCTTATCTCAAGCTGAGTATTTAATAAATAAAAATCCTTTCTTTCTATAGAGTATATTTTAGGATTATAAAACCCTGTATCTTCTCCAGCTGGATCTATTACACTTATTGACATCTCATCTGGCTTTTGAACCCAAACATAGAATTCTAAACTCTTCATATTTTTAGATACACTTAATTCTACAGTATCTACTTCTCCTACATTCTTAATAAAATTTGAAGCATGCCCTTCTGCATCCCCTAAGTTTCCAGTTCCACTTACAAAAATTATTCCCTCTCTACTTGCAAGTGAACTTATAAATCTTGCTGTTATGTTATATCCATCATGACTACCTTCTTGACTTCCTACTCCAATAAATATTATTAAGGGTCTTTGTAATTCTTTTGCCGATTCTCTCAAAAATTCAATCGCTGATAAAACCTCTGCATTACTATATACCGGTAATTCAGGAAGATTGTTATCTTTTAAAAGCTTTTTATAATTAGGTGATTGTAATAATTTCACTACTAAAAAATCACAATCTTTTGCTATTCCTTGCATTTTGCCATTATAGCCTCTAGCACCAATTATTCCTGCCATTTTAGTTCCATGATCTATTTCATCCTTAGTATTCACTATACTATATGGATCTCCCCCTGATTTATACACTTTAATTGCTTCATTTATTTTTTCATTATTATATACAAATCCATATTTAAAATCACTTTTTTCTGAAATCATATTCTGATCCCATATACTAATTATTCTAGATGTATCATCCTCTCTTATAAACTCTTCATTTAAATAATTTATACCACTATCAATCATACCTACCAATATACCTTTTCCAGTTAAGTTTAAGTATGGATTTATCTTAACACTATTAATATTATCAACATTAGAAGGATCTATATCTTGTAAAGTATAAACACTTCTTGCTTCAACAAATATAATTTCTGGGACTTCTTGTCTTAACTTTGGCAAATCTTTTTCTTGTACAGCTACTACTCCTAAAGTATCCGTAATAGCAACTCCACATACATAATCTAATTTATCTACCTTTTCTTGAAAATCCCCTCTATACTCAATTACATAATGAAAATAATTTTCATCTAAATATTTGTCACAGAATCTATTTTCATCCACTAATACTCCTCCTAAATATTCTACTTATTAGATTTATATGATTATCATATTATCTAAATGATATTTAAGAGGGATTTTTTATGAAGATATATAATACATCCAACTTTAAATATGGATAAATGAATTACATCTACATAAAAACTATTAAAAATTTAATAGAATAACTTAAACTAGCACAAACTAATTGTGATGATTTTTTAAGGAGACTATAACATTATGAAAATATCACATTTTTTTATTATTCTTATTATAGTAGTTACATTATTTTCTACGAATACAAAAAAAGCATTTGCTGCTCCACTAAACAATATTTTTACTCAAGGAACTTATAAAGTATCCTCAAACCATGGCGATTTTGAGCCTGGACAATATAATTTTAGATTTATATCAAAGAATTCTACTTGTTATGTTTATATAATTGATAAAGATAATATTCAAAGATATTCCAAAAGATATGATTCTACAGATTTAGAAAATCAAAAAGATGCATTATTTAATTCAGGAACTCTATTAGAGGGAGATATTATAATTGTTTATGGCGATGGTGAATTTTTTATTGAAGCTATAAAATAACATAGAGCTACTCTATTCATCTTTATGAGTAGAGTAGCCCTTTTTAATAATTTTTCTATTTTTTTGATACAATTCTATAATTTAAATTGTAATATCTAATAATAACAACATTTATTATTTTACTTCTTTTTTCTTCTTAATATAAGACCTCCACCTATTGCAGTTAATCCTAATAATCCTACTGCTACAGCTGAAGTTCCTCCTGTTTTAGGTAAACTTCCGTCGCCTTTTCCATTATTATTTCCAGGCTTATTAGTCCCGTTGTTACCTCCATTACTATTTTCAGCTCCATTTGTATTATTATTTGAGTTATCATTATTCTCATTATCTGCATTTGCAACTAATTCACCTAAAGCAACTTCTAATTCAGCTCTTGCTCTATCAACTTCATCTTTTTCTACATCTTCATTTGATATAATAGCCTTGGCTGCAGCTAATTTTTCTTCTAATTTATCCCAAGACTCCTTAGTATACTTATTTTTATCTAAGCTTTCTACCTTATTTATTAAATCTTGTAATTTATCTTTATTTGGTTTTAGTCTTAGCTCTAAGAATGCTCTTAATAACTCATCATAAGTTTTAGAAACTTCTTCTTCCATTGCATTTTCATTAGCTAAAACGTTATTAGCTTTTTCTAACACAACATTTAATTTATTCCAAGTTGAGCTTATATATTCTGCTTTATCTAAAGATTCAATCTTAGATACCAAAGATTCTAATGCTTTCTTATCCCCTTTTTCAAATGATAACATATGCATAACTTCACTTAATCTATTAAAGGAAGCATCTATTTGATCTTGTGTAGCATTTTCATCACTTAATAATTCCTTAGCTTCTTGTAATGCAGCCTTAAATTCATTAACAACTACTGGTACAACATTTGAAAGATCTTGTTCTGTAATTTCTTCAGCTATAGATACAGTTATTTCTAAATGTTTCTTATAAACTTCTACATCTGGTGTTGATGGTTTTTCTTCTAAGGATTCAAAAGCTACTTTTAAATCTTCAAGTGCTGCATTAACATCCTCTTGAGTTGCTTCTGCACTTGCTGCTACAGCTTCTGCTGCTTCCTTAGCTAATCTAAATACTTCAAATGATTCTGCTGTATAATTATCTTCAACTACATTTTCAAGTCCAGCTAAATATTCATTTAAAGCCGATTTATCAACTTCTGGTAAAACAGGTGTATCTTTAGCTTCATGTATAAAGAATTCTGATGCAGTTGCAAAGTTTCCAGCTCCTGCATTTGCTACTATCTTAATATATCTAGCTTCAACTTCATCAAATTTAGCATATTTATTGGACATATTATTTTCCCAAGTGAATTTGCTAATAAGCTTATATTCATCACTTTCGCTAGCTTTTACATAAATATCACAATCTGTAATTCTTCCATTTGCATTACCATCTTGCCTTGGCATGTAAGTAATCTTATTAATATTTTTTACTTCCTTCATATCAACTTCAACTGTTGCTGGTAAAGCTTGATGTGGACTATAGTTTGTATGCCACCATGTATCTGGATTATTATCAAATGCTAATCTTATCGGCCCTTCAATTCCTCCACCTGCTAATGCATTTTCATTATCTGTAGTTACTGTAAAGTTACTAGAATCTATAACTGTTTCATCTTCTGGTAAAATACCATTTCCAACTATTATTTCATCTATTAATCCTTTAAATGAATTTGTAGCACTTCCTATCTTTTCTAAAGGTATTAACATAGTTCCTACTGCTGGACGACTACCTATAGTATCAACTAATTCATTATTTACATATAACATAGCTTTTTCATTTTTACTTGCAAATGTTAAATGAACCCACTCATTTTCTGGTAATTCATAATTAAAAGAGAAATCTTGTCTTTCTCTCGTAAATCCTACTTTACCATTCTTATCTACAGCTTTTATAGCGTAATCATCAAATTGTGATAATGATTTAGATTCAAATATTATTTGTTCTCCTTCTGGAGCATTTGCATCCTTCTTAATCCAGAATGAAACTGAATTTGGTAATCCAACCTTCTTAATTGGTGTTTCTACATAACTAGTTCCACCATTAAGTCTTAAAGCTTTACCTACTTTACCTTTTTCAAATGAAACATTCTCTTTTGAAATTGAATCATAACTATTTCCTGATTTATCCGCTATAGTTTCTTCTTCAAAATCATATTTTATATATTCTGATCCTACTGAATCTACAGTATAATATGGATTAGTATTTGGAGCAGTACCTGTAATTGCAGATAATTCATTTAATTCATTAAAAGTCTTATCTTCTCCATCTCCCCACATCTTTTCAGCTAAAGCAGGAAGTGGTTTAAAGAAACGATCAAATACATCATACTCTGAAACCTTAGCATCTCTCTTATCTATAGCATCATTCCATATAGCATAAGCTCCACCTAACATTTGGTCATCACCTGCTGGAATATACGTGCCACCAATACTATTTGGCTCCCAGTTATTATATAATCTTTGAGCATTTAAGTAGTTTGCATAATATCCTGCTGTTGGAACTATATATACATCTGAATCAAGGGTATTAATTAAATCATATCCTGCTTCAAACATTTCCTTTGGATTTGCCCAATCTCTTGACCAAACATTTATTTGAACATCATTAGATCTAACAGGAGTTTCTCCTCTAAGCCAAGTTAATCCTCCCCACATACGAACTGTTCTACCAGTATCTTGAACATGTCCAAGCATAGCATCTGTAAATGCTCTATAGTGCTCTGCATTTGCTTCATATTCATCAGTACCAACATGAACTGTAGTACCTAAATCAAATACTGGATTTTCACCTTCCATATATTCATTAAATAAGTTCTTAACAAATTCTAATGATTCTGGATTACCTAAATCTAAATGATCTATTGTTGGACGTCTATTTATTCTAGGATTCCATCCTTCAAGTGCTAAATTCTTAAACACTTTAGTTATAGACATAGCATGAGCAGGGGTATCTATTTCTGGAACTATATTTACTCCTATCTCTCTTGATTCTTGAATAAAGCTTCTAAAATCATCCTTTGTATAATATAAATCTTTAGCTGTTATTCCTTCTCCTTGTTCATTTCTAACATCTGATTCTAATCTAAAGGCTTCATATGCATTATAAGCATCTTCCATATTAGATTTATCAGAATTAATGTATTCTTCTAAGAATATATAGTTATCATTTAAGTGAACTTGTAGGTCATTTAGCTTATACCATGCCATTGTTTCAGCTAATTCCTTCAAAGACTCTAGTTCATAAGATTTTCTCGCAACATCTAGAACAAACCCTCTAACCTTATACTTTGGATAGTCTCTAACAATACCTTGTGGAATTGTTGTCTCAGTTTGCTTTAAAATTTGTAGTATTGAACGAGTTGCATAGTAAGCACCTTGTGCGGCCTTAGCTTCAATCTTAATAGAATTATCTACTGTTATTATGTTACCTTCATTACAAAGTCCAGTATCATCGGTTGCTAATGTAAGGAAGAAATTATTATTACCAGCTTCACTTCCTTGCTCTATAACTATGTCTTTTCCTACTATATCTTTATAATCTGCTGCGAACTTTTTAGCTGTTTCATTTAACTGTTCTGTATAAGCACTATCAACTATAATTTTAGTTGAATCTGTAATTGTAAAGTCTCCTTCTGTTCCATACCATTCAGCTAGTTCTGGAATAACTTTTGGTTTTTCATTTCCTACATTTGCTTGATATTTTCCTGGTACTGTAACTCTTATTGGTGCTGTTGTTTTACTTTTGTCACCTTTCTTTACAGTAAAGTTAACTTCAACTACAGTATCAATTAAAGGTTGATGTATTGTTCTATCAGCCCCTATTATTTGTTCATAATCAGCACCAACAAATTCTATTTCATATCCTTCCGGAACTTCCGGCATAGCCATATGAGTGTCACCCTTATTTATCGGTGTAACTGCTATTCCACTTGTAACTGATTCAAGTGTATGTTCAGGCATGGCTAACTTTTCACCAAACAATTCAAACTCATAAATAGAGACAGTATTCCATGTATTAGTAGTTCCTGAAGAATTTGTACCAGTTTGACTAAAATCATTTATTTTAACTCTAAAATATTTAGCTGTTTTTGGTTCTGCAAAATTTCCCTTTTCTCTAACTTCTTCAGTTCTTGAACTTCTTGACCAAACTGTTTCCCATTCTCTTCCGTCTTGTGAAGCTTGAATTTCATAATTTATTACATTATCTCTTTCCCAATCTATAGCAAAGCTAGCTACTGTTTTAGGCTCTGGCAATTCAATTTGAACCCAATGAGGATTAGATGCTGTTGCACTTCTTACTTCACTTGCCCATCTTGTTTCTTTATTACCATCATTAACCTTGTTTGCAGTTAATGCGCCTCCTTCAAATGCATTAGCTGTTGCAGTCCCTGTACGAGCAATATTTTCTATATTCTTATATTGATTTACTTCTAATTCAAAAACAGATACTGTATTCCAAGTTATAGTTTTCTCACTACCATCAGTATTCCTTACTGCCGATTGAGCATTATAACTTGCAATAGATAAACGTACATAACGAGCACTTTGTGCTTCATCAAATGAAATAACTTGTCTATAATCACTTGGTGTAGCTGTAAACTCCTTAACAGTTCTCCACTCCTCACCATTATCACTAAGTTCTATTATATAATTCGTTGCATTCTTTCTTTCCCATTCAATAGCAACTTCATTGAATGTCTTTACTTCCCCTAAGTCTACTTGTAACCATTTTTTGTTATCTTGTGTTGGTGATGTTGTATTACTAGCCCATCTTGATTGTCCATTTGCCTTTTGATAATCTACAATTCCATCAATAGCTTTATCAGCAGCTAAAGTACCTGCTTCATTATCAGAAGATGTTGCAACTACTCCATCCCCTAAAGCTAAATTTGTTTTTAAAACCTCAGCTGCTTTAACATACGTAAAAGAATTACTTAAAAGCATTGTACTTAACGCTAATATAGCTATCTTTTGGTTTCTCTTTTTCATAGATTTTTCCCCCTTTTTTAATTATAAATCTATGTTTATAACTATAAAAAAAACTGAAAACGCAAAAAAGCTAATCTATATATTAATATATAGATTAGCTAATGCCCCGAAGGTTACATGCAGCAATAAACATAATTTATAATATTTTACAATTAATATTATAATATCAATATTATGTATCGTAAAGGTTTTTATGTTTTATTTTTATGCAATATTAAAAGCCTTATTATGTTTAAACTTTTTAATATAAGGATTATTATAAAATGAATATATAAGTTGAGCTGTCATAAAGCACCAAATAATTGGCTCACATAGAATTACACCTAAATAATTCATTCTTGGAATAACTAATATAACAAATATAATCTTTCCAAAGAATTCAATAATACTAGATACTAATGGAACAACTTTCTTACCTAATCCTTGTAATGAATATCTCAAATTAAATAATATTCCTAATACTCCATAAAAAGGTGCATTTATTCTTAAATACCTTGCTCCATTATTAATCACTATAGCTTCACTTGAACCTGATAGAATTTTAACTAATAATGGTGCTATAAAAAATAAAACAACTGTAATAACAATTCCCCAACTAATAGCAAGTAAATTAGAATAATATATTGATTTTCTAATTCTCTCACCCTGATTTGCCCCCTTATTTTGAGAAACAAATGTCGACACTGATTGAGACATTGCCACAATTGGCATCATACAGAAGCTATTTAACTTTCTTGCTGCAGTATGTCCAGCTATAGTTAAATACCCTAATCCATTTATTGCAGTTTGTAATATAACAGTACCACTAGATACAATAGCCATCATAAGTCCCATAGAAAGTCCTTGCCCTAATAACTCTTTATATAATTCTTTTCCTACATTAAAATGCCTCTTATCAGGAATAAGGATTTTAGTTTTTAAGTAAATATAAATTACACATAATATAACAGAAATTCCCTGTGCTATAATTGTTGCAACTGCAGCTCCTTTAATTCCCATATTAAACTTTGTAATAAATAGTATATCTAAAACTATATTTAACAAGGATGATATTATAAGAAATATTAGAGGCATGAAACTATTGCCTATAGCTCTTAACAATCCTGCACATAAGTTATATGCAAACATAACCCCAACAAATAAGGTAATCATTGATATATAAGAATATGATTCTTCTATTATATTTACTGGTGTATTTAACATTCGTAATAATGGCATTAAAAGAACTTTTGATATAACCATAATTATTATAGTAATAAAAATTCCTATAATAATTGAACCTGCAACAGACTTTCTTAATAACTTTGTATCGTCAGCTCCATAACTTCTTGCAACAACAATACTAAGACCATTTCCTATTCCTAAAGCAAAGCCTACTAGTAAATCATATACAGCTGTACTAGCACCTATTGCTGCTAAGGATGTATCACCTAAATAATTTCCAACAATCATTATATCTACTGTATTATATAATTGTTGAAACAAATTAGAAATAAGCAATGGTATTGCAAAAACTATTAACGATTTTAAAATATTTCCTTTTAATAAATTTACCTTTGTATTTATCATCTAACATACCCCTATAGAATTTTTTTCCACTTATAAGTATACAACTTAAATCTTACTAAAAGTCAATATATAAATAAAAAACAGATGAAATTAAATATTATTTTTAATTTCATCTGTAATACAAACTTTAATGCCTTCTTGCAAAATCTACAAATACAAATTTATCTGGTCTATGTCTTGATTCAGTATATTGAAATAAACTTGTATCATCTAAATATGTATAACTTCTTACTACTACTATCATTTCAAAGCCTTTCATATCTAAATACTTTTTATCTTCTTCCGTTGCATTTTGTACTGTTATTTCTTTTTTTGCATATGCAATTTTTAATCCTAATATATTTTCTATATATTCATATAAAGAATCCTTACATACATCATATGTAATATTATCAACAAACTTTTTCAGTATATAATCTTTATCTAATATTACTTTTTCTCCATCAAAAGACCTTGTTCTAACAATTTTCCAAACTTTATCATCCTCAGTTATTTCTAATCCTCTTGCTATATTTTTTTCTGGAGATATGCAATCTAAAAATTCAACGAAAGTTTCTATATTGCCACCATACTTCTGCGAAAGTTCCTTAAAGCTAACTACTCCTGATACAGGAAAATTAAACTTATTTATATCTAAAACAAAAGATCCTTTACCTTTAGTTTTTTGTATATATCCATTTTGCTCTAGCATATTTAATGATTTTCTAACAGTATCTCTTGATACATTATATTGATCCATTAATTCTTTTTCTGAAGGCAATTTATCATTAGTTTGATACTCTTTGCTCTCTATTTTATTTACTATAATGTTATATATATTTAAATATTTTTTATCCATTCTATATCACCATAGTAATTCTATCATATAAGTATACTATTCCTCAATATAATAAACTACTGATTCATATGGTCTAAGAGTTATTTCCTCATTCAATTTATTTTCATTAGAATAGTTCGATATTAATACCTTATAATTATTATTTTTCATTAATTTAGATGAAATATCTACCTTTACATCTTCTCCATAAAAATTATTTAATACTATTAAAGTCTTATTTTCATACTTTCTAGTATATCCAAGGACTTTATTATTATCTTCTAATATCATATTAAAAGAACCTTTTGAAATAACATCATATTCTTTTCTTAATGCTATCAATTTTTTATAATAATAGAATATAGATTCTTTATCCTTAAGTGCATTTTCTGCATTTATATCTTTATAAGACTTACCTACTGGTATCCATGGAGTACCAGTTGTAAATCCAGCATTTTCTTTACTATTCCATTGTATCGGAGTTCTTGAATTATCTCTAGATTTAGCTTTTAATATCTCTAAAATTCTATCTTCAGACTCTTCTTGTTCTTTTAAAATATTATAATAATTTATTGATTCAATATCTCTATACTCATTTATACTATTAAAGTAAGGATTAGTCATACCAAACTCTTCACCTTGATAAATATACGGTGTTCCTCTCATCATATGAATGGTAGTGGCTAACATCTTTGCACTTTCATTAGGATATTTTTTATCATCCCCAAATCTAGATAAAGCCCTTGGCTGGTCATGATTGCACCAAAATACTGCACTCCATCCATTTCCTTTTTCCATGCCTTCTTGCCAATCTCTAAATATATTTTTAAGCATCATAAAATCAAAATCCATCAAAGTCCATTTATCACCATTCTCATAGTCAACTTTTAAATGATGGAAGTTAAACACCATTGAAAGCTCTTTTTCTTCTGGATTTGAATACTTAATACAATTATCTATTGATGTAGATGACATTTCACCAACTGTCACTACATCTTTATATTTACCAAAG
>OHKF01001299.1_pt1 | contig 10803 bp, 3 predicted proteins | sample 1568781 | NCBI WGS metagenome assembly OHKF01 (sample SAMEA3879580, study PRJEB24766) | human gut metagenome | biome: human-associated habitat; feature: feces | place: USA | collected 1985/1987
CGTCGCCACACGGTGTCCGTTCATGATGATACATACCCCTCCTTGGTGTCCTTCGGGATAGATATCATCAAAAGCCATGATGTCGACTCCCTGATTCTTGAAATAACCGGAGGATGTCAGCTTGAAGTCTTGCGCATGCAGCGCACTGCTGCCGCAAAGCAGTGCCAAGACTGATGCAAATAGGAAATGTTTCTTTCTCATAGTATCTATTTTTGAGTTACAAAATTTTCTACTAATATACGGACTAAAAAGGAAACGGATGGCTTTTGTTTGTAGCCAATAACGTTATGAAATGTGTCTTTTTCCTCTATTTTTATGATATTCATTGTTATATTTGTCAGACAATGGCGCTTGAGCTGCCGGATACCCACGTTTGAGCCAATAGAAGCTGATGTCTGGTAAAACAAGGACTCAGTACCCAAAAATAGCCTTTATCGGAACCAATTGTATCCCTTGAAAAAGGATGGCAATGAGTAGTGTCCATTTGTTTTTTTGTACATTTGCAATGTAACTATGGCTAACTCCTTAAATCGCTATATTATGAAACGTATGTTTTCCGTTTTTTTGCTGATTACAGTATGGTTGCTGGTTACACCTTTCCTGCAAGCACAGTCACACGTAGACAAGGTTTTAAAAGATGAAATAACCTCGGACTTGAAAGAGAATATCCTCTCTTTTTGGGAAAGATACAGCGTAGATTCTTCCGGAGGCTTTTATGGTTCATTGGGACGTGACGGTGCCCCGATAGCGGATGCTCCCAAAGGTGGTGTACTGAATGCCCGCATCCTTTGGACTTTTTCAACCGCCTACCGGATGTATGGCGATACTGCCTACCGTAAATTGGCTGACAGGGCGCAACGGTATTTCATAGATCACTTCATTGATTCGCAGTATGGAGGCGTATATTGGCTGATAAAAGCGGACGGTACCCCATTGGATACGAACAAGCAGACTTACGGCTGCTCTTATGCTATCTATGGGTTGTCCGAACATTTCAGGGCAACGGGCAACAATGAAAGCCTGCAAAAAGCCATAGAGCTTTATCGGATAATGGAGAGCAAAGTCAAAGATCCCGTAAATGATGGCTATATAGAATCCTTTACCCGCGAATGGGGAACTCCCCAAAAGCTGGGGTATGATGGAGATGGCATTGCTGCCAAAACAATGAATACACATATCCATGTATTAGAGGCATACACGGCTTTATATAAAGTATGGAAGGATAACAGCCTTTGCAAGCGCCTTGCAAAAGTAATAGACTTAATAACAACCAGGCTGTACAACCCACAAACACATCACTTGATATCATACTGTGATTTAAATTGGAATAATCTGGATGACATCGACTCTTACGGGCATGATATCGAAACTTCTTGGCTGCTGACGGAAGCTGCAGAGGCTCTGGGTGACCCGGAGGTTATCGGGAGGTGCAGGAAGGTAGCATTGGAACTTGCAGATGCTTCCTTGAAGGAGGGCATCAACCCGATGGGAGCTATGATGTATGAACGACATAAGGACAAAATCAGGAAGGACGCTTCCTGGTGGTGCCAAGCGGAAACTGTGGTCGGCTGTATCAATGCCTGGCAACTGACTGGTGAACAATCTTATCTGGACAGTGCCGTCCGCACCTGGAACTTCATCAAATCACGGATGATAGACAAGGAGTATGGTGAATGGTTCAGAACGGTGCTGGAAGATGGAACTCCCCGCTACAAGGAGCCTAAAGCAAGTATGTGGAATTGTCCTTATCATAACAGCCGTATGGGGTTTGAGATTGATACCAGACTGAAATGACAACCTTTTATAGATTTGATATTATGAAGAATTTACGAATTTTCCAGTTTGGAATAGTTGTATTGCTGTGTGGTATATTATCTCTGCCGCTTTCTGCCCAGACGGAAGTGATGGCATGGAGCAATATCACGGGTGTCCGCGTAGACGGTGAATTGATAGACTTTGAGTCATCCCTGCGTGTCGGAACCTTGAAAGGAGATATGGAGATTACCGGAAAGGAGAAGCAGGTCCGTCCCGTTTTCCATCGTGAGGGGAATATGCAGGAAGTGACGGCTACTCTGCGAGGTGTAAAGTTCCATCAGAAAGTGACCGATAAGGGAAAAGGCTTGGTGGAGATTTCTATTGATGCGCTGTCGGACACTACTTTGAACCAGGCAGCCTATTACTGTATTGCTTTAAGTCCGGAAAACTACATTGATGCCAAAGTAAGGGTAAGTGGCAGGAAGCTGACCGTTACTTCGGCCAATAGGAAGTTGGAATTCAAGTTCAATAAGTCTGTAAAGGCCACGGTTGAAAAAGAGTCTACCGGTACTGTTGTGTATATCTCGCTAATGCCGATTCTGAAAAAGGCTGGGAGAACAGCATTGTCTATGGAACTGCATGCTTCCGGAGTGATAGATCACAGTGACGCGGAAATTACATTGGATATGCAGAATCCGGGAAGTTTGTTTGCAGGCTTTGGAGGGAATTTCCGCCTGCAGAATCCTGCTGCCGACCCTAAAGTGATAGATTACTGTCTGGAAAACTTGCGCGTAGCTTATGGCCGTGTGGAATTTCCGTGGAGATTGTGGCAACCCGAAGAAGAATCCGATCCTATTGCCGTGGCACAGAATGGGGGACTGAACAAGCGGGTGGAGGAAAGTCTCCTCATGGCAAAGCGCTTGAAGGCGATGGGAATGCCGGTAATACTAAGCTGTTGGTTTCCGCCTGCATGGGCCATTGACGGAGGTCCTGCAAGTTATGCCCGTCAAGGTGGTGTCATTGCTTATCGTCTGGATAACCGGAAAAAGGAGAAGATTTATAAATCCATGGCAGATTATCTGTTGTATGCCAAACGGTATTATGGTATTGAGTTCTCCATGTTCTCGTTCAACGAATCGGATTTGGGTATTGATGTCCTCCACACTCCGCAGGAGCATGCAGATTTCATTAAGGAGTTCGGTGCTTATCTGGCAGGGTTGAATCTTCCTACCCGCATGCTGCTTGGCGACAATTCGGATGCCACTACTTTCGATTTTATCCTTCCTGCTTTGAACAATCCTGAGACTCATAAGTATATTGGTGCAGTTTCTTTCCATTCATGGCGTGGTTGTGATGATGTTACGTTAAGGAAGTGGGCGGGTGCTGCCAAAGAGATTAATGTACTACTCTTGGTTGGTGAGGGTAGTACGGATGCCGCTGCTCATGGTTATGCCGAGATATTCAATGAGTCGACGTTTGCACTTTATGAAATCAATCTGTATACACGTATTTGTGCGATTTGCCAACCATTGTCCATCTTGCAGTGGCAGCTCACTTCAGACTATTCGTTGTTGTGGGGAGACGGCATTTATGGCTCCAAAGGTCCTTTGCGTCCTACACAACGTTTCTGGAACATTAAGCAGCTGGCCTCCACTCCGGCCGATGCCTTGGCTATTCCAGTCAGTAGCAGCAAGAAAAATGTAAACTGTGCGGCTTTCGGAAATATGGTGCGCGGAGAATATGCCGTCCATATGGTCAATAATGGGGCGGATTGCGAGGCTGTCATCTCCGGTATCCCTGCAGAAGTGAAGGAACTGAAAGTCTATGTGACCAATACAAAGGACTGCATGAAGGAAACTGCAGTGAAGGTGGAGAATGGACTGGTACGGGTACACTTGCCGGCTATCAGTTTCATTACCTTATTGTCGGATAAATAATTTTGAAATGGAATAATATTAATATATAAAGAATAGTGATATGAATATAACTACATGTCTGTTTACAGTTCTGGGAGGAATGGCCACTTTAGGGCATCCTTCAGAAACTGTACGTTTGAATCAGTTAGGGTATTATCCCCAGCAGGAAAAAGTAGCTGTGGTGAATGCCGGTGAGGTACGTGAATTTACCATAGTAGATGCAGCCACGGGCAATCGGCTACTTTCCGGCAAACCCGGATATACCGCTTCATCCGCTTGGTCGGATAGGAGCAGGACAATATTGGATTTCAGTGACATCACGGTACCGGGAAGATATCTTCTGTTGGTTAACGGCGATTCAGTGGCATTCGAAGTAAAGGAAAAGGTGCTGTCCCCTTTGGCCGATGCCGCTTTGAAATCTTTCTATTACCAACGTACGGGTATGCCCATCGAAGCGACTTATGCGGGTCGGTGGAGCCGTCCGGCAGGCCATCCAGATGACAAGGTGCTGGTACATCCCAATGCTGCCGGGCCGGAACGTAAGGCGGGAGCGGTGATTTCTTCTCCGGGAGGATGGTATGATGCCGGAGATTATAACAAGTACATTGTGAACTCCGCTTATTCCATCGGATTGATGCAGGCGATTTATGCCCGCTTTCCTGACTATTTTATCCGTCAACGGGTGAACATCCCGGAAAGCGGAAACCACACGCCCGATTTGCTGGACGAGATGTACTATAACCTGAAATGGATGCTGACCATGCAAGACCCTGCCGACGGAGGAGTCTACCACAAGCTGACTACCCCTTCGTTCGAGGGATTTATCAAGCCTACGGAGTGTAAGCAGCCCCGTTATGTAGTTCAGAAATCAGTAACGGCGGCATTGGACTATGCTGCGGCTTTAGCGCAAGCTTCCGTGTTGTTTGCTCCTTACGAAGAGGATTATCCTGGCTTTTCGGAAGTGGCTTTGCAGGCTGCCGAACGTGCTTATGCCTGGGCAGAAGCACATCCGCAAGCGCTCTATCATCAGGACCTCCTCAACAAGCAATATCAACCTGCCGTGGTTACGGGAGCTTACGGTGATCGTAGTGCCGATGACGAATTCTTCTGGGCGGCTTCCGAGCTCTATCTTGCTACGGGAAAGCCCGTTTACCGGGAACAAGTGAAGAAGCATCTGCCCACTGCATATAAGACTCCTTCTTGGGGCAATACCACTGCGTTGGGCGTGTTTGCCTGGCTGCAACCGGGCAGGGAATATCAGGGTGAAGACGTGGAGTTGGCAAATGCCATGAAAGACCTGCTACTGGACTATGCTGCCGAGGCTGTGCGGGGTGCTGACCGCTCTCCTTTCCACGCTCCTTACGGCAACGATGCCAAAGATTTCTTTTGGGGATGCCTTGCCGAAGGGTGTGCTAACCAAGCCACTTCACTGGTTTGCGCCTATTTGCTTACGGGTGAGAAGTCGTACCTGACGAACGCCTACCGCAATATGGACTACATTTTAGGAAAGAATGCCACGGGATATTGTTATGTCACCGGTTTCGGGATGAAAAGTCCTCTGTATCCGCACCATCGTCTTTCTGCATCGGATGATATAGAGGCACCTCTTCCCGGTTTCCTTGTTGGCGGTCCCAATCCTGGCCAACAAGACGGTGTACCCTATCCTTCCAATCTGCCGGATGAGTCTTATGCAGATGTGGAAGGTTCGTATGCTTCCAATGAAATAGCCATTAATTGGAGTGCTGCTTTGGTGGCGTTGGTGTCTTCGTTGGATGCTTTGATGTCAAAATAATGTTTCTATTCAGCCTGCTGCCTTATAAATTCGGATGGGCTGATGTTGAACTCTTCTTTAAAATGTTTGGAGAATATCTTGGGGGAGTTATACCCCAAGGTATATGCAATTTCCGAAACTTGCATCTGGCTTTCTGTCAAGAGTTGTTGTGCACGTTTCATACGGATGGTCCTGATGAATTCGATGGGTTTCTTTCCCGTTATCTTAATCATTTTCTTGTAGAAATAGCTGCGTGATATATTCAGGCTGCTGGCAAGCTCCTCGACGGAAAACTCGGTTTCGCTGATATTGTCCTCTACAATCTGGATGGCTTTTTCCACCAGCTGCTGGTCAAGGGGAGTGATGGTGATACGGCTTGGCTCGATTTTAATGTCCTGATTGAATATTTCCTGACGTTTGACGTTCATCTCGATAATCTTGTTGATGCGCAGCTTGAGGACTTCCATATTGAAAGGCTTGGTGATATAGTCGTCTGCGCCAACGCTAAGCCCTTCCAATTGGTGTTCTTCACTTGCCTTAGCTGTCAGGAGGATAATGGGGATATGGGAGTAGCGTATGTCATTCTTGATGGTTGAACATAGTTCCAGACCATCCATCTCGGGCATCATGATGTCACTGACCACTAAATCAATATCTTCCTTTTCCAGTACATTCAGTGCATGTTTTCCGTTTGTGGCTTTTAATACATGATACTGCCTGGCAAGACTTTCAGAGAGAAATTTCAAGAAGTCGTAGTTGTCATCTACGAGTAGTATGGTGAATGGATGGGATTCTTCTTTTATTTCCGGTCCTTCGACCGGTTCTCCGTTTTTGGTTTCATTACTGTTCTGGTGTAGGGGTAGGGCAATCAGGAATACAGAACCACAAGGCTGGTTATCCCTGACACAGACAGTACCCTGATGCATCTTTACGTATTCGGAAACAATGTGCAGTCCAATGCCGCTGCCTCCGTTGTTCGACTGGTTTTTGCCCGACTGATAGAATCTTTGGAATATTTTGTCCTTGGCTTCATCCTCTATGCCGCAACCGGTGTCGGTAAAGGTCAGTTCCAGATTTGTGCCTCTTACGGCAATATCCAGTGAGATGCTTCCTTTATTGGGAGTGAACTTGAATGCATTTGACAGGATATTTGTGCATATCTTGCGTATCTTGTCATAGTCGAAATCCATGAATACAGAATGTTGTGGAGCGGTAAGGCTATAGCTGATGTTCCGTTTCTGTGCTATCGGATCGAAAGAGTGGAATATTTCACTCAGAATGATAAGGATGTTGTCATGTTTGCATTTCAGGGTTTCAGCCTTGGCATCCAGCTTTCTGAAATCCAGCAGTTGGTTAATCAGTTCCAGCAGATAGTCGGCATTTTGTTTGACCATATCCAGAATGCCTTTACGATATTCGGGATGGTCTACGAAAAACTCTTCAAGCGGATTGATGATAAGTGACAAGGGGGTCCGCAGTTCGTGACTTATGTTGGCAAAGAACTGCAGTTTCATATTGTTGATTTTCTGCTGCCTTTCATTTTCCACCTCGATGGCCTGCATGATTTGTTTCTGCTTTTGGCGTAAGCGCAGATTGCGGATAATGGACAGAAGGATGCACAAAACGATACCGCTATATATGGTATAAGCCCACCAAGTGCGCCACCAAGGAGGGAGTATCTTTATTTTCAGTTCCTTGACGTTGGGGCTCCATATGCCTTGTGAGTTGCATGCCTTGACGGATAAAGTATAGTTTCCGGCAGTCAGCATGGATAGGTTTACTTTGTTGTTTTCAGCATAAATCCAGTTGGAATGAATCTTATAGGCATATTTTATCTTATCCGTTTCCACCAGGTCGAGGGCAGAGAAGGACAGAGTGAATGAATTTTCCTTTTCAGTGAAGGAAAGATGTTGTGCACATTCAAGTGAGCTGCCGTTCAGGATGTCCGGATGGGTCATTCCGGATTTGAGCTCAATACCGGTAAGGTAAATATTGGCATCATAACTTGTGGTCAGGATGTCTTGTGGAATGATAGTCTGGTAACCTTGTGGCGTGCCTATCAGTATATTGCCGTTCTGTAGCTTGAGGATGGCGTGGACATTGGTATCGTTGCATATCAGTCCGTCGCTTACGGAGTAGTTCACGATGGCGTATGTACCGTTTGTTATTTTGATTCGTGAGATGCCGTTGCCGGTACCAATCCACATCTGGTTGTTGTTGTCTTCCGTGACGGCTCTGACGAGGTTGGCGGCAAGTCCGTTTTTCTGGTCAAGGAAGTAGATGGAGTCGTTCTTCTGGTTCCATATACTCAGTCCGTGTGGATGTCCTATCCAAAGAAGGTCCCGGCTGTCCTTATAGACAGTGAGCATATTGTTCTCCTTGAAGCGGCCGGCTTCGGCGTAGATATTATAGGCTTGGGTTTCCGTATCGATGATAATGAGTCCTCCTTTGGTCGCTACGTAAAGGGTACTGTCTTTATCATAGTACATATCTCGGACAAAGAATTCTCCCGGACGGTACAAGATGGTGTCAAACTGCCCGGTTTCCGGATTTAACCTCTGTATGTATCCTTTCATGGTACCTATCCAGATGTATCCGTGTTTGTCTACCTTTACTGTATACACATTGTTCTCGAGAAGCTGGCTGTTACTTACTGTGTATTGTTTGATTTGCCCTTTCGAGTAGCATAGCAGTCCTTTCTGGAAGGTGCCTATCCATAGGCGGTTTTTGGAGTCGATGGATAAGTCGACTACAATATTGGCGGGAGTTGCTATCTTTTCGTATGAATCGGTCACTAGTGAACGTCGGATTAGTCCCGTACCGTCTGTTCCGTAGTAAATGTATTCCTGGCTTGTGTCTTCGCAGAAGGTCAGGATATCATCATATTCCAGGGATTTGTTGCATAGTATGATTTGGGACATGGGGCTATAATAGGAAATACCGTGTTTGAAATTCCCTATGTATATGGTTCCGTCTTTGTCCCGGTAAATGGTATTCAGATTGTTGCTGGCAATGGTGTGCGGTTTCAATGGATTGTGCACCAAGTTGGTAAGCGATTTGGTCAGGGTGTTGTAAACGAACAGCCCCATATGGCTGGTAAGTATCCATACGTTGCCGTCTCCCAGGTCGAGGATGCGTTGCACGCGATTGTACTGTATGTGAGTGTTATTGTTCAGGCTGATGTCCTCCCATTGCTGTGTAAAACTGTTCTTGTGCAAAAGTAGGCTGTTTTGGAAGGTGTATACCCATAGGCTTTCGTTTTGGTCTATGTAAATGTGTGGCTCATGATTCTCCAGCAAAGGTCTATAGATGGTGGGAATGGCTATTTCCTTGACTTCGGAAGTCTGCTTGCTGATACTGTATAGGGTACCGTTGGAGTACATTATATAAATGAACTGGACACCTATATAGAGGTTTGAAATCTTTTCAACTGCCAGTGGATAGGCTTTGATGGAGCTGTTGTCCATGCTTCGTATGTAAAGTTTGGAATAGTCGTAGGCCCAAAACTCATTCTTGGATGTTTTTCCCATCCTCAGAATGTTTTTACTGGGGATTTGCAGCCCATCGAGTATGGGTTTATAGTCATTGTCGAATTTACCGGTCTTATAATTATAGATACTGTAGCCGCTGGAAGTCCTTATCCATACATTGTCGTCCGGTCCTTCGAAAATTTCGCTGATGGCATCGTCCGGCAGGTCGGAGTTGTTCTGGTAATACTGCTGGAAGGAGTAGCCGTCGTATTTGTTGAGTCCTGATTCTGTCCCCACCCAGAGGAATCCCCTATTGTCTCTGTAGATGCTTCGGACACTGTTGTTGGAGAGTCCTTCTGTTGTAGAGAGCTGCTTGAACATGACAGCCGGCGGGATTTCCGCTGAGTTACCTTGAACAGTAAGGAGGAAGGCCAGGTTGCATATAAGGAATAGGAGCAGTTGTTTCATGTATTTTCTTTATTAGAAGGATTAACAATATTGTAACTGCAAACTTAAATATAATCCTTCGAACGAGCAAGGAAAGATTTGCGTATTCGTGTGGGATGATATCCTCCGTTTGGTGAAAAATAGTATGCATTTTGTTTCCAATGGCCCTATATGGGTTCTATGAAACAAAACCGGATATTAAAAGACATTTTTAAGGCATCTGTGTTTCCTTTAAGAAAAATACATTTGCAGGCGAGATCATTTAAATCCTAATAGTATGAAGAAAGAACTTTTAGCAGTGGCGATGCTGTTGTTTGCCGGTGGCAATCTGTTGGCACAGCCACATGTCAATGACGGTACTTCGTATTTGATGAACCAACCTCTGGACATGAGTACCGATTTCCGTGACTTGAGTAATACCTTGTTTTTTGCAGATCACCTGGAGTCATTCGATGCCAAGTCGGGTGAAGGGCTGGTGAATTGGAAACGCGGGCATCTGATGCCCCGCCAAGCCTTCAATACCAACGGTGCACAGCCCCGTAAAATGAGAATGCTCGATTTCCCCTTCACTGCCTATGAAAATGACCCTAACCTCAAATTCAAGATTGACTTTGTAACTCCGCGTACGGTACGTATCCGTATGCTAACGACCCCGGTGGAACCCAAACCTGCCGCTTCCATCATGTTGGCAAAGGAACCGGGCAGGGATGGAAGCTGGAAAGTTACCGAGACGAATGACAAGATTATCTATTCCAGCGACTATGGAACCATTCAGATTAACAAGAATCCTTGGAGAATCGTCTTGAAGGATAAAGCCGGACGTATCTTGAGCCAGACTGCCGCTTTGAGCGACGCGGACTCTACGCAGGTAAAATATACGCCGTTCTGTTTTGTGAAGCGGGGAAGCGACAATGCTCGCCGCATCAATCCGGTATTTACCTTGACTGCAGATGAAATGATTTTTGGTTGCGGAGAGTCTGCCACTGGGCTGAACAAGGCCGGACAGAAGGTGAACTTGTTCGTTACAGACCCACAAGGGCCTGAGACGGACCAGATGTACAAACCGATTCCTTTCTTTATGAGTAACCGGGGATATGGTATGTTTATGCATACATCCGCTCCCGTGACTTGTGATTTTGGTGCTACCTATATTGGGCTGAACAAAATGTTCATGGGTGACGAGAACCTGGATTTGTTCGTTTTCTTCGGCGAGCCGAAAGATATTCTGGACGAGTACACCGATTTGGTAGGAAAGCCGGGCATGCCCCCCTTGTGGTCTTTCGGTACGTGGATGAGCCGTATTACCTATTTCAGTGAAAAGGAAGGTTATGATGTAGCGGCCAATATCCGTAAGAACAAGTATCCGTGCGATGTTATCCATTTCGATACCGGCTGGTTTGATGTGGACTGGCAGTGTGACTATAAATTCTCCGAGAACCGTTTC
>OHKF01001302.1_pt1 | contig 10791 bp, 8 predicted proteins | sample 1568781 | NCBI WGS metagenome assembly OHKF01 (sample SAMEA3879580, study PRJEB24766) | human gut metagenome | biome: human-associated habitat; feature: feces | place: USA | collected 1985/1987
TTCTTAAAAGCATCTTTATCATTATTATAAGCATAAATAAATGGTATGGTAAAAAAACAAAGGTTTTATCAATAAAGACGAGGCCTTTTAATACAGTTGAAATTTTTTCAAATATAATAAATAAAGTTGAAATAGATAAAAATAAAATAAGTATTGGAAAGAAATTACCAATTAAGGTTATATCTAACGAAGAGCTTGTATTGTATAGATTTTGGATAAATGGTGAAAAGGATTGGGAAGTTTTACGGGATTATAGCACTGAAAATGAATTTGTTTTTACAGCTACAAAATCAGGTAATATCGAAATATTAATAGAAACTAAGAGAGTTGATTCAGAAAGAAATGTCGATGATTTTACCACTGTAAAATTTGAAGTTACAGAATTAGAAAAGGTTGAAATAACTAATTTTGTTTGCTTGACTCAAAATATGCTAATTAACGAAGAGTTGATTTTTAAGGTAGAAGCTAATTATGAAAAAAGTAGACCATTATTATACAAATTTTTAAAAGTTAATAAAGAGGGAAAAGTTGTATGTATTCAGGATTTTTCTTCAAAGAGTATAGTTACTTTTAAAGAGAAAATTGCAGGTGAATATAAGCTTCTATGTCAAGTAAGAGATATGTTTTCAACAAAATCATTTGATGATAGAGCTGTTATTATTTATAATGTAAATCCATATAATGATATTAAAATTAGATCATTTAAGAGTGATATAAAATCTCCACAAGCATCAGGAACTGAAATTAATTTAGTGTCATTGGTAGATGGTGGAAGAGAGCTATTATATAGATATATTATAGAGGGACCTGTTTCAGAAGATAGTGGTTATATAAGAAGAAATGAATGCATATGGGAACCAAGGGAAGAGGGAAAATACAAGATAACTCTTAAGGTTAAGGATATATCATTTAGTGGAGATCATGAAGATATGGCATCTATTCAATATGAGATTTATAATAAGGGTGAAAAGCCGGTTAGAATAGTAGATATTAAATGTGATAAAGGAAGAAGATGTATTATTAATGAACCTGTAAATATTAAAGTAAAAACAGAAGGTGGTATTAAACCTTTATATAAATTTACAATATATAAAAATGGTATTGAAAAAGAAAGATTAGAATATGGAACAAATAATTGGGTTAATTTTATACCAACAGAACCAGGAGAGTATGAAGTTGATATTAAGGTTAAGGATGAATTCTCATCAAAGACTTATGATGCTTCTACATCATTATTTATTCAAGCAAAAGATTATGTAGCTGCAGATATAGATTATATTTTATTAAGTAGTAAAGAAATGTATTTAGTTGGAGACATAATTAATATTGAGACAATAGTTAAAAATACAAAATATGTTTTAACCAAATTTGTTACAAAAATAAATGGATATGAAGTAGAAAGTACAGGATTTATAGGAGAAAAATCAATAAAAATAAAGCCAAAATGTCCTGGGAAATATACTTTTACAATATATGCTAAAAATATTAAGTCTACAGAAGAGTATGATAGTAAGAAGGAAGTTTCTATTTATGTTCATGAGGTTGTTTCAGTAAATTCAACTAAATTACAATTATCTTCTAACAGTTTAAAAATAGGTGAAGAAATAACATTTGAAGCTATATCTAAAGGTGGAAAAGAAGTTTGTTATGAGTTTTATATAATGATAAATGGAGAATGGATTTTAGCCCAAGGGTATAGCAGAAAAAATTATTATACATTTATACCATTTAAAGCTGGAGAGTATAGAGTATTAGTTTTAGATAAAAGTTTTCATAAAGATGTTCCTTATGAGGATTACGATACTATTGAGTTTGAAGTTAGTGACTGTGAAATTTAAGCTTTTTAATATAATTGCTTAGTAGTAATTATATTTTATTTAATAGTAGTTTTATTAATACACATTAACTATTTTATTGCATTTGAGGAATATTAATAATAGAATAAGCTATATAAAAGTTTTACGAGGTGTTTTATGGAAAGACTAGATAAAGTACTATCTAATTTAGGATATGGTACAAGAAAAGAACTTAAGAAAATCTGTAGAAGTGGACTAGTAGAAGTTAACGGAGAAATGGCTAAGGATAGTGGAATGCAAGTAGATCCAGAAAAAGATAAAATAGTTATTAATGGTGAAGAAATATTTTACAGAGAATTTATTTATTTAATGATGAATAAACCAGATGGAGTAGTGTCTGCAACTTATGATAATAGAGATGAAACTGTAATTGATTTATTAGAAGTTGAGCATCAAGTTTTTGAACCATTCCCAGTAGGTAGATTAGATAAGGATACAGTAGGATTATTATTATTAACAAATGATGGAGAATTAAATCATAGATTAATATCACCAAAGTGGAAAGTAGATAAAGTTTATTATGCTAAGATAGATAAGAAGGTAACAGAAGATGATGTTGAGAAATTTAAAGCTGGGATTACATTAGATGATGGATACCTTTGTAAAGAAGCTAAATTAGAAATATTAAATGCAACTGATGATGGCTCTGAAGTTATGATTACTATTCAGGAAGGAAAGTTCCATCAAGTTAAAAGAATGTTTGAAGCTGTAGGAAAGAAGGTTGTGTATTTAAAGAGAACAGAGTTCGGTACACTACCTTTAGATGAAGATTTAGAAGAAGGCGAATATAGGGAGCTTACGGATGAGGAATTAGTTACATTAAAGAACTTTTAACGAAAGAAAACAAAATATGATAGAAAAACATTCATATATATAAAAAATAGCAAGATATTTATCAAAAATACCTTGCAATATAAAATTTTCTTTACTATAATATTAATGCAAGGATAAATAAAAGGAATTAAATAGCCCCCTTTTTATTTATTGCTTATTGCTAAAGCGCAACCTAGCCCCAAGGGTTGCGTTTTTTTGCGTTCTTTTTTAAATTTGCAATTTTTGGAGTGGAAATTTGATAAATAAACAGGGTATAAAAACCATAAAATTCCATAAACATACAATTAAATTTTTATTTTAAGGTAATAATATATACTGTTATGCTATAATAAGCTTTAGATAGATTATACGTTCGATTTGATTTTGAAGGTATTTGACTTAGATATGTTTTTGAAGGGAGGATGTTCTTTTGGATTTAAAATCTTTACTTAATAAAGAACAGTATGAAGGTGCAGTAACTGTAGAAGGACCTGTGCTTATTTTAGCGGGAGCAGGTTCAGGAAAAACTAGAGTTTTGACCCATAGAATGGCTCATATGATAGAAGATCTAAATATTTTTCCTTATAAGATATTAGCAATAACATTTACTAATAAAGCAGCTAAAGAGATGCAAGAAAGAGTGCATACTCTTATAGGGGATAAGGCTAATGATATGTGGATATCAACATTCCACTCAACTTGTGTAAGGATATTAAGAAGAGAAATTGAAAAGCTTGGATATAAGAAGAATTTTACTATATATGATGGTACAGATCAAAAGACACTTATAAAAGAGTGTATAAAGATTCTTAATATAAATGATAAAGAAATAACAGAACAAGAAATAATGGGTAAGATAAGTAAGGCAAAGGATAATATGCAAAGTGCAGATTCTTATTATAGAGAGCATGAATCTAATTTTAGGGAAAAGAAGATTGCGGAAGTTTATACAATGTATCAAAAGAGACTAAAAGAAAATAATGCTTTAGATTTTGATGATTTAATTTGTAAAACAGTAGAATTATTTAAGAAAGATCCTGAAACTTTAGAGTTTTATCAAAGAAAATTCCAATATATTATGGTAGATGAATATCAAGATACAAATGGGGCTCAATATGAACTAGTAACATTACTTGCAGCTAAACATAGAAATATTTGTGTGGTGGGGGATGATGATCAGTGCATATACGAGTGGCGTGGTGCTGATATAAAGAATATTCTTGGGTTTGAAAAAGATTATCCTGAAGCTAAAGTTATAAAGTTAGAGCAAAATTATCGTTCAAAAGGAAATATATTAAATGCTGCAAATGTAGTTATAGTTAATAACTCAACAAGAAAGAGCAAGGTTTTAAGAACGGAACAAGAGGCAGGTAGTAAAATAAAAATATATAGAGCATATTCGGATGGTGATGAAGGTACATTCGTAGCTAATCAAATTGAAAAGATAAAGAAAGAGCAAAATAAACAGTATAAAGATTTTGCCATACTTTACAGAACAAATGCTCAATCACGTATATTTGAAGAAAGCTTAAGAAGAGCTGCTATAGCATATAAAATTGTGGGTGGAACTAAGTTCTATGATAGAAAAGAAATCAAGGATATGCTAAGTTATTTAAAGGTTCTTGTTAATCCTTCAGATAGTATTGCTTTAAGAAGAATAATAAATGTGCCTAAGAGAGGTATAGGAGATGCTACTATACAAAAAGTTTTAGACTTTGCTGAAAGCTATGAGCTACCTTTATGGGATGCATTATCAGAAGTTAGAACCATTCCAACTTTAACGGCTAGAAACTGTGCAGGAATTGAAAAGTTCATGGAACTTATGGAAAATCTAATGATGCTTTCAGAAACTGTACCGGTATCACATTTAATTGAAACTATATTAGAAGATACAGGTTATATTAAAGAGCTTGAAGCTTCAAAACAAATTGAGGATAAGAGTAGAATAGAAAACTTAAAGGAATTAGTATCGGATGCAGTTGATTTTGAAAAAAATTATGAAAAAGAAAAGGCTGCTGGTTCTAGTGATTTTGATATAAATAAAACACAATTAGAAGCGTATTTAGAAAAAGTATCTCTTGTTCAAGATACAGATAAACTTGAAGATGAAGAAGATGAAAATGGAACTGTTGTTTTAATGACTATTCATAGTGCAAAGGGATTGGAATTCCCAGTAGTATTTATGGTTGGTATGGAAAATGGTATATTCCCAGGGCAATCTTCATTTAATAGTGATTCTGAAATGGAGGAATCTAGAAGACTTTGCTATGTTGGTATAACAAGAGCAAAAGAAACTTTATTTATGACATCTGCTGAAGTAAGAAGAGTATTTGGTAGAACTGTTGCATATCCACAATCAGACTTTATCTCAGAAATTAAATCTGATCTTAGAGAATATGTAACTATGACAGGAGAAAATAAAGATGTAACATCAGCTTCGGGGTCAGGAACGGTAAATGGTAGATTTAAACCATCTTATAGTAATCCTCATAGTTTAAGAAGTAATTATGGAACATTTGAAAATAGAAATTTTGGAGTAAGCAATAATTCAAAGGTAGCTACTTCAAATTCTGGAGGTCCAAAAGTTACAATAACGGCAAATGAAGTTACTGTAGGAAGAAAAGTTAAGCATGATAAATTTGGTGAAGGAACAATAGTTTCAATAGCTGATGTAAATGGAGATAAGAAATTAACAATAGCATTTAACCAACAAGGAGTAAAAATGCTAATGTTATCAATGGCAAAATTAGAGCTTTTATAAACATTCTTTTAATTATTTATAGGATAAAGTCAGGTTAATTTGATTTTATCCTATAAATCTTAATTTGTTATTTAAGAAAGGGTGATTTCAATGGATAAGAAAGTACGTATAGAGGAATTAGTTGAACTTTTAAATAGATATGCATATGAATACTATTCTTTAGATAATCCATCAGTATCAGATAAGGAATATGATATTAAATATGATGAATTAAAGTCGTTAGAAGAAGAAACAGGATATGTGTTACCTTATTCACCAACACAAAGAGTTGGAGATATAGTTCTTAAGGGGTTCAATAAGTATACTCATAAAGCTAGACTTTGGAGTTTAGATAAAGCACAGAGCTTTGAAGAGATAGAGGATTGGCATAATAGAAATATTAAGTTTGTAAATGAAATGAATAATAGAGGTGAAAATTTACCTGATCTTAGATATGTTATAACAAAAAAATTTGATGGGTTAACTATTAATTTAACATATAATGAAGATGGAATTCTTCAAACAGCAGCAACTAGAGGTAATGGTGAAACTGGAGAAGAAGTAACGGCTCAAGTTAAGACAATAAAAGAAATCCCATTAAGGACTTCAAGAGGAGATTTATTTGAAGTTCATGGTGAAGCTATAATGACTGTTGAAGCCTTTGAAAAGTATAATGCAACGTCAGAGACACCACTTAAAAATTTAAGAAATGGTGCGGCTGGGGCCTTAAGAAATTTAAATGTTAGAGAAACTGCTAGAAGAGGGCTTTCAGCATTCTTTTATGATGTAGGTTATAAAGATGGACAAAACTTTAAAAACTATGAAGAAATGCTTGAGTTTATAAAAGAAAAAGGCTTACCTATGGATGATTATATAAGGTATGCAACTACTTTAGAAGAAGTTAAAAAATACATAAATGAAATTAAAGATATGAGATTTGATTTAAATTATGATATTGATGGAGTAGTTATTGCTATAGATGATATAAGAACTAGAGAACTTTTAGGATATACTGTTAAATTCCCAAAATGGGCTATTGCATTTAAGTTTGAAGCTCAAGAAGCTACGACTACATTATTAGATGTTGAATGGAATGTTGGTAGAAGTGGAAGAGTTGGACCAACAGCAATACTTGAACCAGTAGAACTAGCAGGGGTAACTGTAAAAAGAGCAACTTTAAACAACATGGATGATATTAAAAAAAGCGTATCAGAGGCAGCACATAAGGATAAGATTGTTGGTATACTTCTTGATGCAGGTATTCCAGGATCAGGTAAAACATTTGACTGGAATGGCGTAAAAGAGCTTGAATTAAAAGAAAAGAAATTGTTTCTTGCCGGAGGACTTAACAGTTTAAATGTTGCAGCTGCTGTTAAATGTGCAATGCCAGATGTAGTTGATATAAGCACTGGAGTTGAATATGATGACATATTGATAAAGGGGAAGGATGAAAAAAAGGTAAAAGAATTCATATTAAATGCACGAAAGTGAAAACACTGGATTTATTTAAGAACAGTTAAAGAAGATAAGGAATAAAGAATAAAATAAAAAGTAGTAAAAGAAAAGAGGAGTAATGATGCAGGATAACAGATATTATGGACAATTTGGCGGACAGTATGTTTCAGAATCACTTATGAATACACTTAATGAGCTGGAGAAGGCATTTGATGAGGCAATGAAGGATCCTGAATTCATAAAGGAGTATAAATATTATCTTAAGGAGTATGTAGGAAGGGAAAATCCTTTATATTATGCTGAAAAACTCAGTAAAAAATATGGTGCAAAGATATATCTTAAAAGAGAAGATCTTAATCATACGGGAGCTCATAAGATAAATAATGTAATAGGTCAGATTCTGTTAGCTAAAAGGATGGGAAAAACAAAGGTTATAGCAGAAACAGGAGCAGGCCAGCATGGTGTTGCAACTGCAACAGGAGCAGCGCTTTTTGGCATGGAATGTACAGTATTTATGGGCGCTGAGGATATAGAAAGACAGGCACTTAATGTGTTTAAAATGGAACTTCTTGGAGCAAAAGTACAGCCTGTAACTACAGGAAGTTCAACACTTAAGGATGCTACTAATGAAGCTATAAGAACATGGGCAGAAAAGGCAGAAGATACATTCTATGTAATAGGCTCCGCAGTTGGGCCACATCCATATCCCAAGATGGTAAAAGAGTTCCAGAGAATAATATCAACAGAGGCAAGAAGACAGATTCTGGAAAAAGAGGGAAGACTTCCAGATGCTGTTGTTGCTTGTGTAGGCGGTGGTTCTAATTCTATAGGTATGTTTGCAGATTTTATAGATGATAAGGATGTTGACCTGATAGGAGTCGAGGCTGGTGGTCTTGGAGTTGAAACAGGTAAGCATGCATCTGCAATGGCGCTTGGTGAGCCAGGTGTACTTCATGGAATGAAGTCATATCTTTTACAGGATGAAGATGGAAATATAAAGCTTGCACATTCTATATCAGCAGGTCTTGATTATCCAGGTGTAGGACCAGAACATGCTTATTTAAGAGATTCCGGCAGAGCGCAATATGTGTCTATAACAGATTCTGAGTGTATGGATGCATTTATGGAGCTGTGCAGGGAAGAGGGTATAATACCAGCTATAGAAAGTGCGCATGCTCTTGCACATGTGTTAAAGATGGCACAGGGCGAATATAAGGGCAAGACTATTGTTATGTGTCTGTCAGGACGAGGAGATAAGGACGTTCATACAGTTCAGAAATATATTAATGGAGAGGAGACAAACAAGTAATGAACAGAATAGAAGAAAAGATGGCTGCACTTAAGGCAGAAGGCAAGAAGGCATTTATAACATATACAACAGCAGGACTTCCTGATATGGATACAACAGCAAAGATTATGCATGCACAACAGGAAGCGGGTATCGATGTAATGGAGCTTGGTGTTCCTTTTTCAGATCCAGTTGCAGACGGACCAGTTATACAGAATGCTTCATATGAAGCTATACAAAACGGAGCTACTCTTGCAAAGGTTTTTGAACTTATGAAAAAGGTAAGAAATGAAGGGCTTAGTACACCAGTTGTTTTCATGATGTATTATAATACAGTATATCATTATGGTCTGGATGCATTTGCAGCCATGTGTGCAGAATGTGGTGTTGATGGACTTATTATACCAGATCTTCCATATGAAGAGCAGGGCGAGTTAAAGGCTGCACTTGAAAATGTATCAGGAGCACCTATATTAATACAGCTTGTATCGCCGGTATCAAAAGAGCGTATTCCTATGCTTACAAAGGATGCAAAAGGATTTATTTATTGTGTTTCACAGATGGGAGTCACAGGAAAGGGTGCTAATTTCCATAAAAAGATAAGAGAGTATCTTTTGGAAGTTAAAAAGAACAGCCCAGTTCCTGTTATGATGGGCTTTGGCATAAGAACAGCTAAAGATGTAGAATCACTTTGCGATATTATAGATGGTGCTATCGTAGGTTCACACTTTATAAAGCTTATGAAAGAGAATAACTATGATACAAAAGCAGTTAAAGATTATATACAGACATTCAAGAAGGAGATGAATGTTTAATTATGGTTACAGAACTTGTTAAGACTGCAGTGGCTGCAAAATGTCTTTATGATAATGCAGGGATGACTGGAAATTACGAGTGTGCTTACTCATTAGGCCTTTTAAGTTATATTGAAGGGCTTGATGAGAAAGACCAGGTAACAGAGCTTGAAAGCATTTATAAAGAGGTTATGGATAATGTTTACAAAGTAACTACTGATGATAAAAAGGTTAAGCAGCTGATTAAAATACTTGGTGATTATGAATTAAAACCTAAGTTTGACGAACAGATGAATGAACTGTATCATATGGGATATGCAGATAAAACTATCAGGTAAGATGATACATATACGTCGGTAAATATCACAGATTCTTGTATCGTTAGCAGAAAACAAACATAAAGTCTGATTATAGAATGTATTGTGAGACTTGAGTTGGGTATTGACTTATTCGTATGTATGCGGTATATTTTACAAATGTAATTAATTAATGAAAGATAGGTGGATGTTAACGATGACAGAATTGGTTAAGGTTGCAGACATTGATAAGACACATAAGAATCCAATAGCTGAGCTTGTTCAGATAGCATGTAAATATGATAGTCATATTGAGATTGAGGGCGAAGGAAAAAATATCAATGCCAAAAGTCTTATGGGGATTATGGCATTTGGTTTAAAACAAGGCATCGAAGTTAAAGTGATCGCTGATGGCAGTGATGAGAATGAAGCTGCAGATGCTATTAGAAACTTTTTAACATGTAGTGAATGATTAGGGAGGATTGAATCATGAGAACTAAGGTGGAAACAAAGGACATATTTGGTAGTACATCAGCAGTAGATAATCAGGCTGCTGCTAACACAGAGGTTAAAGAGACTAAGAAAACAGCTAAAAAGGCAACAGAGAAGAAACCAGTTAAGGAAGCTGCAGTAAAGAAGACAGAAGATATCGCAGCTAAGCTTAGTGAAGTGAAATCAGATCTGGAAGAAAAAAAGGGAGAGGTCAAAGCAGTTGTAGAAGAAGTTAAAGCAGAGACTGCAAAGAAGAAACCGGGAAGAAAGCCAGCAGCAAAGAAGACAACAGCATCCACAAAGACAACAGCTGCTAAGAAAGCAGCAGAAGCTAAAAAAGAAACAGCTGCCAAGTCAGCAGCAAAGACTACAAGAAAAACAGCAGCGAAGAAGACATTTAAAAAAGAGCTGTTTTTCCAGTTCGATGGTAAGCAGGTAGATGAAGAGACACTTGTTGCAAGAATAACAGAAGATGTAAAGAGCCAGAATGTTGAAATAAAAGATCTTAAAATGTATCTTAAGCCAGAAGATAATGCATGTTATTATGTAGCTAATGGTAATCTTGCTGGAAAAGTAGATCTTTACTAATATATCAGCAGGCTGTTTATTGGACTGATATATACATAAAATAATTAATTATAAAGCAGATTATGTGTATGTAATAAGGCATATACAATAATCTGCTTTTTGTATTTTTTATGTTTTTTTTCGTGTTTTTCTAATATCATTTTGAAAAAAATGTCGAATTGATGTATAATTACACCTAGATATAAGAGATAATTTAATAAGTTTTGCGTTATGCATATGAGAGGTGTAATGATATGTTTGAGATCAATGATAAAGTTGTTTATGGTGTAGTAGGTGTGTGTGAGATTGAGAATATTGGAAAGCCGCCTATTAAAGGTATTGATAAGGATTATTATTTTCTTCAGCCTGTTTATGACAGTAAAGGAATTATATATTCTCCTGTTGACAGTACCAAGGTCATGATCAGAGGTATTATTGATAAAGCTGCCTGTAAGAAGCTTATTGAGAGGGCAAAGCACTGTAGGGAAGA
>OHKF01001336.1_pt1 | contig 10519 bp, 11 predicted proteins | sample 1568781 | NCBI WGS metagenome assembly OHKF01 (sample SAMEA3879580, study PRJEB24766) | human gut metagenome | biome: human-associated habitat; feature: feces | place: USA | collected 1985/1987
ATACTATATTATATCTTCAAAAAGAAGAAGGTAAGCATAGTAGTACTAATTTTAGCAATAATAGCATTTGCAATATTAATGTCATTATTAGGATGGTTATAGGAGGAAATATGGTATGTCGGATATAAACATTGTTTTTACAAGAGTTGATAATCGTTTGGTGCATGGACAGGTTGGAAATGTCTGGGTTACGGCAAGTGGTGCAAATTTAATTTTAGTTGTTGATGATGAAACATGTCATGATGAGTTATCAAAATCATTAATGAAAATGACTGCAGATGCCGTAGGAGTTCAGATTAGATTTTTCTCAATAAAAAAGACCATTGAGATTATTGGAAAGGCTGCTCCTTCACAAAAGATATTTATTGTTGCAAAAACTCCACAGGTGATTGAACAGTTAGTTGATGGCGGAGTTCCTATTAAACATTGCAATATAGGAAACATGCATAAATCAGAAGGTAAGCATATACTTCATGAAGTCCATGTTTACGTGGATGATCAGGATGAGGCGTGTCTGAAACGGCTGAAAGAAAAAGGAGTAGATGTGTATATCCAGATAACTCCAAATGACAGAAAATACAAGATATAAATTAAAGGGTCCAAAATATTGTATTAAGAGTATTTTGGACCTTTACAAAAGCATTTGAAAGGTTGGTCCAAAATATGGAAAAATTACTTTGCCCATCAATGATGTGTGCCGATTTTAATAATTTAAAAAAAGAAGTTGTAAAATTGGATGAAGCAGGTGCTGATGTGTTTCATATTGATGTAATGGATGGAGAGTTTGTACCTAATATATCATTTGGTATGCCTGTAATTAAAGCAATAAGAAATAAAACAGATAAGGTATTTGATGTACATTTAATGATAAATAATCCTCAAAGATATATTGATGATTTTATAGATGCTGGAGCAGATATAATAACTATACACTATGAATCAGAAAGACATTTAGATAGGGCTATACAATATATTAAATCAAAAGGTGTTAAGGCTGCTGTTGCATTAAATCCAGCTACACCAACAATGGTTTTAAAAGATATAATAGCTAATTTAGATATGGTTTTAATAATGTCTGTTAATCCAGGCTTTGGAGGGCAAAAGTTCATTCCTTATTCTTTAGATAAGATTAAAGAAGTTAAGGAAATGGCTATAAAAGCTAATAATCCTGATATTTTAATTCAAGTTGATGGTGGAGTAGATAGAAGTAATGTTAAAGGTGTTATTGAAGCTGGTGCTAATGTTATAGTAGCAGGATCTGCTGTTTTTGGAGACGGAAATATAGAAGAAAATATTAAAGCTTTAAGAGGATAATTATGAATTGTTTAATAGTAGCTGGAGGGGTTAAACCTAAGGATGAAGTTATTAAGTATTATTCAAAAAAATGCGAGTTAATAATAGGTGTGGATAAGGGGTGTAATTATCTTTTTGAAGCTAAAGTAAAACCGCAATATATAGTAGGGGATTTTGATTCTTCTAATTTAGATATTATAGATGAGATAGTTAAGCAAGGTGTAGTTAAATATAAATATCAATGTGAGAAGAATTTTACTGATTCTGAAGAAGCTTTTGAATTAGCAATATCAAAGGGAGCAAAAAGAATTGAGTTTTTAGGAGCTACAGGTGATCGTTTTGATCATACATTAGGTAATTTAGGTTTGTTATTAAAAGCTTTAAAATCAGGTGTATACGCTGAAATAGTTGATGATAGAAATAGAATGTTCTTAATTAATAGAAATACTGTAATAAAAAGAGATGATAAATATAAATATGTGTCATTTTTAGCATATAACAATAGAATTGAAGAGTTTTCTATAAGAAATGCTAAATATCTTTTAGATAAGTATTCTTTAGAAATAGGAGACTCTAGAACTGTATCTAATGAGTTTATAGATGATGAAATAGCTTTAGAGCTTTCTAATGGAAGTATCTTAGTAGTTTATTCTAAAGATTAAAATAAAAAAATAAAAAAATTTAAAAAAATAAGCACCACTTTACAGTTACTTGCATAATATGTGTAGTAAGGAGTGGTGTTTTTATTTTTAAAAAGTACTATTCTTTGACAGCTTAGAAAACACAAAATGAATGGAGGGAGAGTTTTGAAGATTATCGCTATTAAATTGCCTAAATTTTTATCATCTATAATTAAATTTTTTACTAGAAAAAAATAAGTACATAGGAGAAAGATAGCAGAAGGCTATTAAGGATAGTATACCTTTTATTTATACATTATTAAATTTAAATAATAAAAAATGCAATTGAATAATCAATTGCATTTTTTATTTGAACTTATATTGCTCTTTCAACCTTACCAGATCTAAGGCATCTTGTACAAACGTGAACAGTTTTTGGTGTTCCGTTAACTAAAGCCTTTACTCTCTTTATGTTAGGAGCCCAAGTTCTCTTAGATTGACGATGTGAGTGTGAGTATTGAGTTCCAGATACTACACCTTTATTACAAACTTCGCATCTTCTTGCCACTTGAAAACACCTCCTTATATAGTGAAGATAAAGTTCTCTTCAATAGGACAAATACGATTTTACCACACCTAGTATAATATTTGCAAGTAAAATATAAAATAAATTGAGACGAGATATCTATTATGGTAGATAATTCTTGAATAAAATATATTTCTAAGATAAAATAGAAGTTAAGGATAGTATGAGGAGGAATTGTAATGGTTGGATTTTCTAAAGAAAATGGATATATACATTACTCTGATGAGGTTTTAGCAAAAATAGTTGGTTTATCAACTATGGAATGCTATGGTGTTGTTGGAATGGTATCTAAGAACGCTACTGAAGGTTTTTGGGAACTAATGAGAGTTGAAAATTTAAGCAAGGGAGTAAAGTTAACTCTTACAGAAGATGAGAAGTTAAATATAGAATTATTTGTTATGGTGGAATACGGAACTAAAATTTCCGTTATTGCAAACAATATAGTACAAAAGGTACGTTACAATGTAGAAAACTTTACAGGATTAAAGGTTTCTTCTATAACAGTTAATGTTCAAGCGGTAAGAGTCTAGGAGGTAATCTGATGGAATATAAATCAATAAATGGCCGTGATTTTTATAACATGGTCGTGAATGCTAGTAATAGATTGGCTGAGGAGAGCGATTTTGTAAATTCTTTAAATGTTTTCCCTGTTCCAGATGGAGATACAGGAACTAATATGTCTATGACATTCAAGGCAGCAGTTAAAGAAATTGAAAATATAAACTCAAATTCAATTGGAGAAGTTTCTAAAAAGCTAGCTAAAGGTGCTTTAATGGGAGCAAGAGGTAACTCTGGAGTTATCCTTTCTCAAATATTAAGAGGTATATCAAAGGGATTAGAAGGTTTAGAAGAGGCTGATGCTGCTCAAATTGCTGTGGCTTTAAAAGAAGGCTCAAATTCAGCATATAAGGCTGTAATGAGACCAACAGAAGGTACTATCCTATCAGTAATAAGAGCAACAGCAGAAGCAGCTATTGAAATTGAAGCGACAGATGTTGCAGATTTAATGGATGAAGCTACAAAAGCAGCAAAAATAATGCTTGATAAGACACCAGATTTATTACCAGCTTTAAAGAAAGCTAAGGTAGTTGATTCAGGAGGAATGGGATTATACATAATTCTTTCAGGTATGACAGCTGCATTAAAAGAAGGAATTCAAGCAGAAGTTAAGGATATAAAGGTAAGTGAAGGTGGAGCAGTTGGTGCAAAATCTACTGCAGAAGCTGACATTAAATTTGGATATTGTACTGAATTTATAATTTTAGGTGATGCAAGCAATGCAAAAGCTTTCCAAGATGAAATTGAACCATTAGGGGATTCAATGATAGTTGTTGGTTATGATGATGTAATTAAGGTTCATATCCATACAAATGATCCTGGAGATGTATTAGCAAAAGCAGTAAAGTTAGGAGAATTATCTAAGATTAAAATAGATAATATGAGAGAAGAACACAGAGAACTTCTTATGAGCGAAGAAGAATATGCTAATGCTGAAGTAGAAGCACATGAAGAAGTAGCTGCAGAAGCTAAAAAATATGCATTTGTTACTGTAGCTATGGGAGAAGGTATATCAAATATCTTTAAGGATTTAGGAGTTGACTATGTAATTGAAGGTGGTCAGACTATGAATCCATCAACTCAAGATATACTAGAATGTGTAAACAAACTAAATGCTGAACATATTTTTATACTACCAAACAATAAGAATATTGTTATGGCAGCAAACCAAGCTTCAGAAATATCAGAGAAGGATGTTAGAGTGATTCCAACAACTTCAATACCACAAGGTATTACTTGTGTAACTATGTTTAACCAAGAAGCAGAAGTTGATGAAAATGAAGAAGAATTAAAGGAATTAATGAAGTCTGTTAAAACTGGTTCAGTAACTTACGCTGTAAGAGATACTGAATTAGAAGGAAGCAACCAAAAGGTAGAAGCAGGTAACAAACTTGGATTAATCGAAGGTAAGATTAAGGAAGTTGGAGCAGATACCTATGAAGTAGCTGAAAAAGTTATTGAAAACATGGTTGATGAAGATAGCGAACTTATAACTGTTTTCTATGGTGAAGATGTAAATGAAGATGAAGTAAATGATTTTATTTCTAAACTAGAAGAGAAGTATGATGAGTGTGATGTTCAATGTTATAAGGGAGATCAACCACTTTATTATTTCTTTATATCAGTAGAATAAATTTCTTTCAAAAAGCACCTTGGGTGCTTTTTGTTATATAAGGAGTAAAAAGAATGGATATATATAGTTCAGTATCTACCTTAAAAGGAGTAGGACCTAAGGTATTAGAAAAACTTAATAAAGTATCTATATTTAATATTCTTGATTTATTGTTATATTTTCCAAGAGATTATGAATTTGTTAATGGAAACATACCTTTTGAAGAGATTGATGGGGAAGAAAAGCAAATACTAAGTTGCAAAGTAGTTGCCTTTAAAAGAGATGTTAGAACTAGAACAGGAAAAACTATAACAACAATAGAATTTGATTATAATGGGCATAGGGTAGATGGTAAGTGGTTTAATCAACCCTATATAAAAAATAATTATAGAATTGGTGTTACATATAATTTGATAGGTAAGTTTAAAAGGGTTGGTAAGACTTTAGAGATAGTTAATCCATTAGTAGGGTGCGAAGATGCTCTGAAAAGTGAAATAATACCTAAATATCCCTTAAAGGGAGATTTAACAGATAAACTTATAACAAAGCTTATTAGTTTGGTTCTTGACTCAATAAAGATAACAGAAAACTTACCAAAAGAAATGTGTGAAAGGTATGGCATGATTTCATTAGATAAAGCTATAAGAGAAATTCATTTTCCTAAAGATAAAGAAATGTTAGATAAGGCAATAACAAGATTAAAGTTTCAAGAGCTATTTACTTATTCAATGAAGTTACTTTTATTAAAAAGAAAAATCAAACAAAATAATAAAGGTATTAGTATTCCTTGGGACAATGAAAGAATGGGAGAGCTTAGGGAAGCTCTTCCGTACCAATTGACTGGCGCACAAGCAAGGGTTGTAAGAGAAATATTAAGAGATCAAAAAAGTAATTATCCTATGAATAGATTAGTTCAGGGAGACGTAGGAAGTGGTAAGACTGTAGTAGCATTAATAGCAATATATAATGCATACACAAATGGATATAAATCAGCTTTTATGGTTCCTACTGAAATTTTAGCAAATCAGCATTATGAAGAAGCTAAAAAGTTATTATCACAATTTGGAGTGGAAATTGAACTACTTACAGGTAGTACAACTGCTAAGGAAAAGAAAAGAATAAAGGAAAGAATTGCAGATGGTGCACCTTTAGTTGTGATAGGAACACATGCTCTAATTCAGGAGGATGTTAACTTTAATAAACTTGGGCTTGTTATAACTGATGAACAACACAGATTTGGAGTAGAACAAAGAAGCAAGCTTATAAATAAGGGAGCAAGGGCAGATGTATTAGTAATGACTGCTACACCTATTCCGAGAACATTAGCACTATATCTATATTCAGATTTAGATGTTTCTGCAATAGACGAACTTCCACCAGGAAGAAAGAAAATTGATACAAGATTCTTTAATGAATCATCAAGAAATAGTGCATATGAATTAGCTCTTGGAGAAATTAAAAAGGGAAGACAAGTTTATATTGTTTGTCCATTAATAGAAGAGGATGAAAAGGAAAAGTTAAACTCTGTAGAAAGTATATATAAGAAACTTAAAGAAGGAATATTTAATGATATTGAAGTTGAAATTCTACATGGTAAAATGAAACCTTCTGAAAAAGATGAGATAATAACAAGATTTAAAGAAAATAAAACTAAGGTTTTAATTTCAACTACAGTTATAGAAGTAGGGGTAAATGTGCCTAATGCGTCAGTTATGATTATTGAAAATGCAGAAAGATTTGGATTAGCTCAGCTTCATCAACTAAGAGGAAGAGTAGGGAGAGGGCAATATGAATCTTATTGTGTTTTAATAGCTAATGCAAAGAGCAATATAACTAAGAAAAGAATGAGTATAATGACAGAGTCTACAGATGGATTCTTCATTTCAGAGCAAGATATGAAGCTTAGAGGAACTGGTGAAGTATTTGGCATGAGACAAAGTGGAGATGAAGGACTAGTGTTAGCAGATATATATGAAGATATTAATATTTTAAAATGTGCAAGGGGAGAAGCTAATAAAATGCTAGAGTCTGAAGATTTGAATGATAAACGTCTAGTATATGAAGTTAAGCAAGGATTAGAAAAAAGTAGCAAATATATATGTTTTAACTAATAAATTGTATATATTTATCTAATATGATAAAATGTTAGTGATAAAACTTCGAGGAGGAGAAAAGAAGTGAGAATTATAGCAGGAAAAGCAAAAGGACGTAAGTTAATTCCTCCAGCAACCTTAGAAACAAGACCAACTTTAGATAGAGTTAAAGAGGCAATGTTTAGCATGATTCAAGGATATATTCCTAATGCTGTAGTTGTAGATGTTTTTGCAGGGACTGGTAGCTTAGGTTTAGAAGCTGCAAGCAGAGGGGCTAAGGAAGTATACCTGGTAGATAAGAGTTCCACAACTTTTCCTTTGTTAAAGGAAAATGTTAAAAATCTAAAATTTGAGGAATTTTGTAATCCTATGAATATGGATTCTTATGATGCGTTAAGATTATTAGCGAAGAAAGGTAAGAAATTTGATTTAATATTTATAGATCCTCCATATTGTAGGGAAATGATTCCAGAAGCTATCAAACTAATAGAAGAAAATGATATGTTAGTAGAGGACGGAATAATAGTTACAAAGATAGATTCTGTAGAAGAGATATATGAAGGTTATAAAGATATAAAGTTTAGTAGAAGTAAGAAATATGGAAACACTACAGTATGTTTCTATAAATATTAGGGGGAAGAAAATGAAGATAGCTGTTTATCCAGGAAGCTTTGACCCAATAACAAATGGACATTTAGATATTATAACAAGAGGATCAAAGACCTTTGATAAGCTTATTGTTGGGGTACTGGTTAATGTAGATAAAAAGGGATTATTTAATATAGATGAGAGAGTTGAGTTAATAAAAAGAGTGACAAAAGATTTACCTAATGTTGAAGTGGTAAGTTTTCATGGCTTATTGATAGATTTTATGAAAAAGTATGATGCAAATGTAATTTTAAAGGGGTTAAGGGCTTTTTCAGATTTTGAATATGAGTTTCAAATGGCATTGATGAACAATAAGTTAGATCCAGAAGTGGAAACTTTATTTATGATGACTTCTGCTCAATATTCGTATTTAAGTTCATCTGCTGTTAAACAAGTCGCTAAATTTGGTGGATGTGTAGAAGGATTAGTTCCTAGTGATATAATTCCAGATATTATAAAAAAAATAAAGGAATAGGTTGGGTGGTATTGTGGATAAGAACGTGGATGTTAATATCGTAGAATTATTAGAATATCTTCAGGATTTAATTGAGAATTCTCCGAAGGTGCCTATAAGTGGGAAAACAATGGTTGATAGGAAAGAAGTGCTTGATGTAATAGATCAGATAATAAACTATCTACCAGATCAATTTAAAAAGGCACAATGGGTTATGAATGAAAGAGAAAGAATTTTATCAGAAGCTAAAAAAGAGTATGATTCAGTAAAAAAAGAAACAATGGAAATGATGAGACAAAATGTTGAAAATCATGATGTTGTAAAAGAAGCTAAAATTAGAGCGCAAGAAATAGTGTCAGCTGCTCAAAGAGATGCAAAAGCCATAAGATTAGGGTCAAGAGACTATTCTGATGAAATATTAACGGATCTTGATAGAGAATTAGAAGTAAAGAAGGCAGAGCTTATAAAAGCCTTACAAGCAAGCTTTGAAGAAGTTGCTAGTGATGTAGATAAGAATTTCACTGGTATAAGCTCTACCATTAAAGATAATATTAAAGAACTACGAGATATGAAAAAGTAATTTTTTAAAGGTTTTCCCTATTGCATATATACCTAAAATTATTATGAAAGGTATAAAATACATAAATGTTGTTATATAAGGAGTTGCAGGAGTTACTATAGTAGAGGTTGCTATACTACCTACAAATAACTTTGCAACTATAAAGGTTATTATAAAGCTTAAGATTCCTTGGATTAGCTTGAGTAAAGTATATCTAAACATAGGTACATTATGCTTGCTAATAAAAGAATTTACTTGAGCTATTATTGATAGCCCGGAAAAAGAACATAAGAAGCTTATTATACTTAGTTTTAATGGTATTGTTAATGTTGAATTGGCTATTATATTACAACCGTTAGTGATTTCAATACTGCCAAGAAAAAGTGCATATATAGAGTCTTTAGGTAAACTTAAAAATGATTCTAAATTATTAAAAATAATGCTTATATTAGCATTATTTTTTATTATGCCGATAATTACTGAAAAGATGACTATAAATCCACCAACTTGTATGGTAGTAGAAATTGCATTATCTATTGCGTTCTTAAAGGCTTGACCAAAATTGATTTTTGGACTTGATAAGTTAGATGAATTATTATTGCATATTTCTTTATTCTTTCTTGTAAATAGTCCTATAAGGATTAAAGAAATATAGTTTGCTATTAATAGTAAGTACCCAAATCTTGCATTTCCTAGCATTGCAGTACAAACTGAACCTACAATAAATAAAGGACCGCAGTTAGAAGCTATATTAAGTAGTCTGAAATATTCTTTTTTATTTATATAACCTAGATCATAAATATCAGTACAATACTTTGCTCCTAGAGGGTATCCGCATAAAAAACTAGCAGTTAATGGGAAAGAGCATACTTTTGATAAACCTAGTGGTTTACATAAAAAAGGTCCTAATATTTTTGAGTATAAGGAAATACCATCATAAGATATTAATAAATTACAGATTACTAAAAAAGGAAATAACGTTGGAACCATTGCTTTAAACCATAGTTTGCATCCTTCAATTGCAGATGCCATAGATACTTTTAAATTAACAAAAAATAAAATTATAAGTATGCTTATTAAAAAAGATATAATATAGTTCTTTTTTATATTTATCAATTTAAATAAAATTTGAATTAATAGAATAATTAAAAGCCATAAGAAAATAATACTTAACATGAAATCACTCCAATCTATATAGTATTTATATTTCCTATGGCTTTACAATATTATTTTTTCCTAAAAAATGTTGGACTTTTTAAATAATCATCATAAGGTAAAATAGAAGAATTAAGGATAGAATAAGCTTTAGTTCCTAGTAAATCAATTTCTAAGTATTCATCATTAAGCTTTTGGGGCAACTTTGTTAATATTTCTATATTACCTTTCTTTTTTATTTCCTTAAGTATTTTACTTCCAGTTTCATTAAAAGCAAGAGGTCTAATGTAATTAGGTGTTTTATGAACAAGTTTTTTAATATCATATTTTTCTAATCCTAAAAAGAATGATGTTAGAATTCTGCTTATTCTTGTATATGTATATCGTTTGCTCTTAATATTTAAAATTAACTCATCTATGCTTTTAGAGTTAGTTATTTCTTTTATTATCTTATTATCTAAACCTTCTTTTACATCATAAACCCTATTAAGAGTTTCTCCTGAAGTTAAAATTTTATATTTTACAAATTGAAACATATCATCGTTAAAGACAAAATTATATTTTTCCTCTTTCAACTTTTTTAAATAGGTGAAAGTTTCTTTGGAAACAGCATTTTCAATTTTTTTTAAACTACCACTATTTTTTAAAGCGTTTCTAATTGAAGTGGCAGAAGAAAAAATATTGTTAAGTTCTGAATCGTTATAATTTGCTCCTTGCCTTTTTAATGTATATGGAATAATGGAACTATTTAATTTTGATAAAGATTTTATATATTCAATAGCAAGAATGTTATTAGAGCTACCAATAATTTCTTCGCAACAAATATCATGAAGAGAATTCTTTAAAGCAATTTTTCTTGCTGTATGAAATGGTGCACCTTTATCAAGTTGAAGTTTTAGATTTGATTTAAAGTCCTCAGGTTCTGTTATTAATACCTGTGA
>OHKF01001337.1_pt1 | contig 10511 bp, 7 predicted proteins | sample 1568781 | NCBI WGS metagenome assembly OHKF01 (sample SAMEA3879580, study PRJEB24766) | human gut metagenome | biome: human-associated habitat; feature: feces | place: USA | collected 1985/1987
TTTAAATTTTTTACTGAATATTTTAATAAATAAATTTCTTAACTAGAAAAATGAAAGAAGAGCATAAAAGTTATACTTTTATGCTCTTCTTTAGACTTACATTAAACTACTCTTTTCTTAGGAATGACAACTGGATTTTCTCTTAAACCTTTTACTTCTTCACTATCATCAATTAATGTTCCCTTATCAGTAATTGTATTATTCATTCTTACATTACTTCCTATAACAGTATTTTGAAGTATAACACAATTTTCTATTACACTACCTTTTCCGATATAAACATTTCTTCCAATAACACAGTTTTTAACTGTTCCTTCAATATATGAACCATTTGCTATTATAGAATTTATTACATTACTGGTTTCAGTATACTGTGTTGGACAAGCGTCTTTTGGTTTTGTATATATAGGGAAATTACTATAGAATAATTCCTTATTTACTTTCTCATTTAAAAATTCCATATTTGCATCATAATATGCACCTAAAGAATTAATACAAGCTAGATATCCTTTAAATTCATATCCACCAACTTTTAATTTATCTATATTTCCATTGATATAGTTTTTTATCTTTTTATATCTTCCGCCTCTTATACACTCATATATCATATCTATGAAAAGATCTGTTTTCATTATATACATTTCCATATTTATATTAGCACTATTCTTTAAACCTACATTTTCACCTACTCCAGTTATTCTTCCAGTCTCATCTAGATTTAAAACTTGACAATCAATAAAATCATCTTCCACATGTTTAACATTCTTATATACTGTAGTTACATCATTACCTTGTGCAATGTGATATTTTATTAATTCATTATAATTTATATTACAAATCATATAAGATGAACAAATTAACGTATATTCTTTCTTACTATGATCAAAATAATCTATATTCTCTAAGAAATTGTGTACATCATCATGTACAGGATCAATATCCCCAAAGTTAAATACCTTTAATCCATCTTTCTTACGGTGTATATCCCATGGTCTACCATTCGTTAAATGATCAATTAACGATCTTGATTTATTTTTTGTAAATATTCCAATTGCCTCAATTCCTGAATTTGTCATATTAGATAATACAAAATCAACAACTCTATATCTACCTGCTATAGGTAAAGATGCCAAAGGTCTTCGTCTTGTTAACTCCGTAGTTTTTTGTTCATTTTCATCTAAATTAATTATACCAATACAATTGTTCATAATTTCTCTTTACCCCCTCTATTACACTTCCATTGCATCTATTACTGTTCCACTTTTTACATCTTCTTTAGATGCTATAACAGATATTTTCTCACCATTCCCTATTTTACAATCTTTTCGTATTTTTGCTTCTCCACCAATAATTGCTTTATCAATTACTACATTATCTCCAATTTTTGCATCAGTCATTATTACTGAATCTCTTATAACTGTATTTTTCCCAATATATACGCCTTCGAATAATACAGAATTTTCTACTGTTCCATGAACTGTACATCCTTCAACTATCAATGAATTTTTAACATTTGCATCTTTTCCTATATATTGAGCTGGTCTAACAGGACTAACTGAATAAATTTTCCAATCATCTTCATATAAGTTTAGTCCACTTTCCCTCTTTAATAAATCCATGTTAGCTTCCCAAAGACTACTTATAGTTCCAACATCCTTCCAGTATCCTTTAAATGGATAAGCAACTAATTTTCTACCTTCGTTTAACATTTTAGGAATTATGTTTTTACCAAAGTCATTACTAGATTCTTTATCTTTTTCATCTTCTTTTAACGCTTGTCTTAAAAGCTTCCAATTAAATATATAAACTCCCATTGACGCCATATTACTCTTAGGTTTAGCAGGCTTTTCTTCAAATTCATATATTGATAGGTCTTCATTAGTATTCATTATTCCAAATCTACAAGCCTCTTCCATTGGAACTTCAATTACAGCTATTGTAGCTTCTGCATTCTTTTCTTTATGGAATTGAAGCATTTTATCATAATCCATTTTATAAATATGATCTCCTGATAAAATTAATACATATTCAGGGTCATATCTATCTACAAATTCAATATTTTGATAAATTGCATTTGCTGTTCCTTTATACCAATTACCACCTTTTTCTTCTTGATATGGAGGTAATATACTTACTCCCCCATCTCTTCTATCTAAATCCCATGGACTACCTATTCCAATATGTGCATTAAGCTCTAATGGCTTATATTGAGTTAATACTCCAACAGAATATATTCCTGAATTTGAACAATTACTTAAAGGAAAATCTATTATTCTATATTTTCCTCCATAAGGTACAGCTGGTTTAGCTAATTTCTTTGTTAATACACCTAATCTTGATCCTTGTCCTCCTGCTAATATCATAGCAACCATTTCTTTTTTTCTCACTATTTTCCCCATCCCCTCTTAACTTAATAGTATGCAAACTATTGTATTTACCAAATTACATTTTTTTATTTATGTTAAATTTGTAATTTTTTTATAATTTTGTACTCTATTAGTACTGTATATAATTTATTTTATCTTTTTAAAAGTATGGCACCTTGAAACTATAAAAGTGCCATACTCTTTTATAAAATCTTTAATATCATAAATTTATGAGCTTTTACTAAAATATTTACAGTTCTGTCCTTTATTTGATATTCTTTAGTTTTATCTAACAAATTAATAACTTTTCCATCTATATTATCTATTGTGATGTTATCCTCTTTTTCCAAGGTATTAACTATTACTATTATCCTATCTTTATTTAAAGTTCTCTCAAATCCTAAAATTCCATTGTTGAACTCTAAGAATTCTATCTCTCCATTTTTTAATGCCTCTTCAGTAGCCCTAATAGAGGCCACCTTTTTGTAAAATTCTAATATATCTTTATTTTCTTTCCCCCAAGGATAAGACTTTCTATTACTTGGATCTTTTCCTCCAGTTAACCCGGCTTCATCTCCATAATATATTAATGGAACGCCTGGTAGTGTCATTTGGATTATAACTGCTTCTTTTAACAGATTTAAATTGTTGTTTAACATGGTTAATACTCTTTCAGTATCATGATTACCAAGCATATTCATAGTTGAATAAAAGTATTCCTTTGGATAATTTTCTTTTAATGACAAGTATCTTCTTATGAAATACTTATTTCCAATATAATTTCTAACTAAATCTAAGATTATTTGTCTTAGTGGATAATTAGTTACTGAATCTAATTCATTTCCGAATAGATACTCTCGTTTTCTATTGTAACTAACCTTATTAGACGCATCTTCCCATACTTCACCTATTAATACTCCATCTTTTTTTACTTCTTTAAGCTTTTTCCTTAAAATCTTAATAAATTCATCTGGTAATTCATCTGCAACATCTAATCTCCAACCACCTGCTCCAAGCTTTAACCACTTCTCTATTACAGAATTTTCACCTCTAATTATATAATCTAAATAGCTAGGGTTAAGTTCATCTACATTAGGCATATTTGAAAATCCCCACCATGTTTCATATAGTTTAGGATAATCATTAAATCTATACCATCTATAATATGGAGACTGTAAAGACTGATAGGCACCTAAAGAATCATAATTCCCAAATTTATTAAAATATTTACTATCACTTCCCGTATGACTAAAAACCCCATCTAATATAATTCTTATACCTAAATTTTCTGCTTCACTACATAGATCTTTAAATATCTGTTCATCTCCAAACATAGAATCTATTTTTTCATAGTCACCAGTATCATATTTATGGCAGCTAGGAGAATCAAATATTGGATTAAAATATATTACGCTTACACCTAACGATTTAATATATTCTAATTTCTTTTTTACTCCTAATAAATTTCCACCATAGAAATCCCATCTAACTATATTTCCACTCATATCCTTTATATACATTGGGCTATCATCCCAATTGCCATATATAAATGTATTTTTTTTAGGGTTTAAAACTTTTCCTTCGTCTTCTCCATTAAAAAATCTATCTACAAAGATCTGATATATAATTCCCTCTCTATACCAGCTAGGTACATCCCTTTTTGAATATATAGTTATCTGATAACTTACTGGCTCATTAAAATATACCTGTCCTACTCCTCCTAGTGATTCTATATTATTTCCATAAATAATATTTCTTCCATAATAATTAACTCTAAAATAATAATATATTAGACCTATATTATTTGATGTATCTATTTCAGCTTCATAAACCCAATTGTTTACATAACTATTCCATCCAATTTCGTTCATTTGAATTTCTATCTGATTGTTATAAAAATTTATTAAATTAATATAAGCTGCACATCGTTCACTAGTCCATAATCTGATTCGCACTTTAATTCCTATGCTAACTGCACCAAATGGATTCCTTAATTCAAGATTGTGAGAATCATGGAAAATTTGTATATCATCCAAATCCACATTCCCCCTATAGATTTTTATATATTACAGTGGAACCCCAAATACCTGTTGCGTATTCTTTAATAGTTCTATCAGATGAAAATATTCCTGAATGTGCAATATTAATACCACACATCCTTTGCCATTTTTCTGTATCTATATATAAGTTATTAACCTTTTCTTGTGCATCCAAATAAGAAGAAAAATCCTTTAACACAAAGAATTCATCATTATAAGTTAATAAATTCTCATATATAGTTCTAAATCTATCTTTATCCCTGTAATATTTCCCATTAATTAAATCATTAGTAACTCTTTGTAATCTTGGATCTTTATTACATACATCCCATGACGAATATCCACCATTTTTATGGTAGTTTAATACATCTTCAGCATTTAATCCAAAGATAATAATATTATCCTCACCAACTTCATCCTTAATCTCAATATTAGCTCCATCTAATGTTGCAATAGTAATTGCTCCATTCATCATAAACTTCATATTAGATGTACCTGACGCTTCTTTAGTAGTTGTTGAAATCTGCTCACTTAAGTCAGTAGCAGGAATTATCTTCTCGGCTAATGAAACCTGATAATTATCTAACATTACAACCTTAATTTTCTTATTCACTCTTGGATCATTATTTATAGTTTCTGCAACTCTGCAAATTAACTCAATAGTATTTTTAGCTAAATAATATCCTGGAGCTGCCTTTCCAGCAAAAATAAATGTTCTTGGTATTATATCTAAATTAGGATTATCTATTAGCTTATTGTAAAGGTCCATTATTCTTAAACAATTCAATGTCTGACGTTTATAAGCATGAATTCTTTTTATTTGAACATCAAAAATTGAATTCGTGTCTATTAATATTCCTTTACTCTTATAAATTTCTTTTGCTAATCGTTCCTTATTATCTTTCTTTATTTCTCCAAGTCTTTTTAAAACATTTTTATCATCAAGATAATTCTCAAAATTTTCTAGGTCAGTTGGGTGCTTTATAAAACTATCTCCTATAGTATCTAATAAAAGATTAGTTAATTTAGGATTAGACCTAATTAGCCATCTTCTATGCGTTATACCATTAGTTTTATTATTAAATTTTGATGGATACAAATAATAAAAGTCTGACATTTCTTTTTTCTTTAATATTTCAGTATGAAGCTTTGCAACTCCATTAACACTATGGCTACCTACTATGGCTAAATTAGCCATTCTAACATATCCATCTCCTATAATAGCCATTCTTGATATTTTTTCCCATTGACCTACGTACTTATTCCAAAGTTCTTCACAATATCGCTTATTTATTTCTTCTATAATCATGTAGAGTCTTGGTAGTAAACTCTTAAACATATCAACTGGCCATTTTTCTAAAGCTTCTGCCAATATTGTATGATTTGTATACGAAATAGTATTTTGAGTTATTCTCCAAGCAGTTTCCCATGATAATCCCTCTTCATCAACCAATATCCTCATTAACTCTGGAATCGCTAATGTTGGATGTGTATCATTAATGTGTATTGCTATCTTTTCATCTAATAACCTAATATCTCCATTATGCTTCTTATAGTGTCTAACTATACTTTGTATTCCTGCAGACACGAAAAAATACTGTTGCTTTAGCCTAAGCATTTTTCCCTCATAAAATGAATCTTCTGGATATAGAACTAACGATATTGCTTCTACTGAGTTTTTATAAGATATTGCTTTTAAAAAATCACCTCTACTAAATGATGAAAAATCAAATTCATTAGAAACTGGCTCTGCACTCCATAATCTTAAAGTGTTTACTACTTCATTTTCATATCCAACTATTGGAGTATCATATGGTACTGCTAAAACTGGTTCATAGTTAACATGTGTAAAAGTTAATTTACCATTTACATAATCTGAAACTATTGTACCTCCAAATTTAACTATTTCGGATTTATCTTGTTTCTTTATTTCCCATACATTTCCTTCTCTTAACCAATTATCAGAGGCTTCAACTTGTTGGCAATCAACTATTTTTTGTTCAAAAAATCCATATTTATACCTTATTCCACATCCATGGCCTGCAATATTTAAAGATGCCATTGAATCTAGAAAACAAGCTGCTAATCTACCTAATCCTCCATTACCTAGTCCTTGATCATGTTCTAAATTTTCAATTTCTTCTAAATCAATATCTAATTCACTTAATGCTTCCTTACAAATATCTCTTATTCCTAAATTTAAAAGAAAATCACCTAATAGCCTGCCTAATAAGAATTCCATTGAGAAATAGTATACTTGTTTTTCTCCAGTTTGATTGTACCTTTTATTAGTATCCATCCAGGTACTAATTACATAGTCTCTAACCAAACTCCCCAATGCTTCATATTTTTGTTGATTACTTCCTTCTTTTAATTCCTTCCCATGTAATTGAACGAATTTGTTATTATAATCTCTTTTAAACGAATTCTTATCGATTGATAGCATATATCTACCTCCTAATAGCTTGTATCCATTAAGGTCTCTTAACTACTCCTTCATATAACCACTTATATTGCATAGCTGATTTTTCCCAACTGTTATCTGAATTCATGGCTTGTCTGATTATGTTGTTCCAAGCATTTTTATCGTTGTAGATTGTTAATGCATACTCCATTATTTGCATTAATTCATTTGAATTGAAATTCTTAAACCCAAATCCATTCCCTACACCATTGTATTTGTTATAAGGAGATATTGTGTCCTTTAAGCCTCCAGTTTCTCTTACAATAGGTATTGATCCATATCTTAAAGCTATTAATTGACCTAATCCACAAGGTTCAAATAATGATGGCATTAAGAACATATCCGTTGCAGCATATATCTTATGTGCTAATGTATTATCAAATTTTATATTAGCTGAAACCTTATCTGGATATCTATATTGTAAATTCTTAAATGTTTCTTCATACCAATAGTCACCTGTTCCTAAAATAACAAGTTGTATATCCTTTTGAAGTAATCTATCTATCATATTAACTATCAAGTCACAACCCTTTTGGTGAGTTAATCTAGATATTAATCCAATCATAGGTGTGTCTTTCTTTTGTGGCAATCCTAATTCTCTTTGTAGTGCTAATTTGTTTTGAACTTTATTATCTATTGAATTAGCATTAAAGTTCTTAAATATAAATTTATCATCTTGTGGATTAAACTCTTCATAGTCTATTCCATTAACTATTCCCATCAAATAATAACTTCTACTTCTAAGGAATCCATCTAATCCTTCACCATATTGAGGCGTTTTTATTTCTTCTGCATATGTTTTACTTACTGTTGTGATCTTATCTGCAAAAACAAGTCCACCTTTTAAAAGATTTGCCGCTCCATCTAATTCAACACTACCATTAGCTAATGGCATATAATCATACCCAAATAACTCTGGTAATATTTTAGGAGAAAAACTTCCTTTAAAAAGTAAATTATGAATTGAAAATACAGTCTTTATTTTTGAATAAAATTCATCTTTTTTATATTCTAAGTTAAGTAATACTGGTACCATTCCTGTTTGCCAATCATTACAATTTATTAAATCTGGTTGCCAATCAATTTGTTTAATAAACTCTAAAACAGCTCTATTAAAAAATGCAAATCTTTCGCCATCATCAAAATATCCATATAGTCCATCTCTATTAAAACATTTCTGTGGAAATAAAACTCACTATCTAATAAATAATATATAACTTCATCATATTCACACTGATATACTCCACAATATTGATTTCTCCAACCTACAGAAACAGTAAACCATTTTACAAACTGTAGCTTTTGCTTTAATTCATCTTTTATATTTTTATACTTCGGTATTACAACTCTAACATCTACGCCTAATTTTATTAATGATTTAGGTAATGCTCCCATTACATCTCCTAAACCACCTGTTTTAATGAATGGATGCGCTTCTGATGCTGCAAACAATACTTTCATCTATTCACACTCCTATTTAGATTTATTATCTACTCTTAAAATAATAGCTGCCATTGGTGGAACTTTAACCTTTATTGAATATGGTTGATTGTTACAAGGAATATCTTCTGCTAATAACTTTTCAGCCATAACTTGTCCTGATCCACCATATATTTCATTATCTGTATTAAAATCCTCTACATACTCTGCTAAATATGGAACACCGATTCTAAAATCGTATCTAACTACAGGTGTATAATTGCATATAAATATTAGACATTCATCATTTTTACTATCTCTTCTTATAAAAGAGTATATGCTTTCATCGCAATTATCAGCATCAATCCATTGATATCCTTCTGTTTTATAGTCACCTTCCCATAAAGCTTTATTTTGTTTGTAATAATTATTCATATCTTTGAAGAATCGTTGAGTATTCCTATGCATATCATATTCTTCAATTAAATTCCATTGCAGTTCTTCATATTCACGCCATTCTATAAATTGTCCAAATTCAGAGCCCATAAACATTAACTTTTTACCTGGATGTCCCATCATATGTGCTAAATAAACTCTAACTCCAGCAAATTTATTCCAATAATCTCCCCACATTTTATTTACAAGTGAACATTTTCCATGTACAACTTCATCATGTGATATAGATAATATAAAATTCTCTGAATAATTATATGCCATTGAAAAAGTAAGTTTGTGATGATGATATTTTCTATTTATTGGATCTTCTTTAACGTATTTTAAAGTATCATTCATCCATCCCATATTCCACTTAAAATTAAATCCTAATCCACCATCTTCAACAGGCTTTGATATTTTAGGCCATGCTGTAGACTCTTCTGCAATTGTCATTACAGTTGGAAATTCTTTGTGAATCGCAGTATTATACTCTTTTATAAATTGCATAGCTTCTAAATTTCCATTCTCACCATAAATATTAGGATGCCATTCATCATTTTCCCTACCATAGCTAAGATAAAGCATATTTGATACTGCATCATTTCTAATACCATCTATATGGAATTCTTTTACCCAATAAAAAAGATTTGATATTAAAAAACTCTTAACTTCCGGTCTTCCTAAGTCAAAATTAAATGTTCCCCATCCTTTATTATCTCTTTTCCACTCTTCTTCATATTCATAAGTTGGTGTTCCATCAAACATGTATAATCCATGAGCATCTTTACAGAAATGACTTGGTACCCAGTCTAATATTACTCCTATACCAGCTCTATGCAATTCATCAATTAAATATTTAAAATCATTGGCATTTCCATATCTGCTTGTTACAGAATAATATCCTACACCTTGGTAACCCCATGATGCATCTAGTGGATGTTCCAATATTGGCAATATTTCTACATGAGTATATCCCATGTCTACTAAGTACTCTGGTAATTCTTCAGCTATTTGCTTATATGTTAAAAATTCTCCATTTTTAGTCTTCCAAGAGCCTAAATGTATTTCATAAATATTAATTGGACTTTCATACATGTTAAATCTTTTTCTTCTCATCATCCAACTTCTATCATTCCATTTATATTTAACATTTTCACTAATTATTGACGCTGTATTTGGCCTTTTTTCTGATTCAAAAGCATAAGGGTCAGATTTATAATTGTGATGTCCATAAATATTCTCTATTGAATATTTATATTTTTCTCCAGGTTGTAATCCTTCTATGAATATACTCCATATACCTGAATCTGATACTTTCTCCATTTTATACTCTTCTCTTACTTCGAAGTTAGAAAAATCACCTACTACATATACATTTTTTGCCTTAGGTGCCCATGTAGTGAATCTAACACCTTTTTTCCTTTTTTCAGAAATAACATGAGCTCCCATAAATGCATAAGCTTCATAGTGCTTTCCTTGGTGAAATAAAGAAATATTATCCTCACTTAATTCACATTTGACTTTCTTCTTTACAGGTTTATTTTCTTTTTTATTATCTAAACTACTACTATTTCTCTTATTATTTACTGTTTTAACATCTTCAATTGTCTTTTTTTTATTATTCTTCTTAATAGCTGCTCCAACTTCTCCTCTCATGTAAATCCCCCCTCATCTTTTATCGATCTGTTAAGTTATATGAACATTGCTCTTCTCAGCCCAAGGAAATACAATAAGTTTGCGATACTAAATAATACCCCCTTCGAAAAGGAGAGAAGAACAATGAGCAAA
>OHKF01001351.1_pt1 | contig 10444 bp, 9 predicted proteins | sample 1568781 | NCBI WGS metagenome assembly OHKF01 (sample SAMEA3879580, study PRJEB24766) | human gut metagenome | biome: human-associated habitat; feature: feces | place: USA | collected 1985/1987
CTAAGCCACACAGCGAAGCTGCTCTACACTCTGCTGCTAGATCGGGCAACGCTTTCTCAAAAGAACAACTGGATCGATACACAGGGGCACATTTATGTGATCTATCCGCTTTCCAAGCTGTCAAAAGATTTGAGATACAGCCTTTCCAGCATAACACGCGCATTTGCCGAATTGGAAAACGCACAGCTCGTGGAACGCGTCCGCAACGGCTTTTCCAAGCCCAGCCGCATTCTGCTCAAGGTTCCGTACACTACGCAAAATTGCGCTGTCACAGTATACAAAAATGCCAAGGATGACTGTGCAGAAACGAGTAGTATGATTGCGCAAAAATGCACACCTAACCAACGTAATAAGAGCAACCTGAAAGATAGCCACCTGATAAGAACAACAGACGCTCATTTGACCTTTGGAGAATATCAAAATGTCTTTTTAACAGCAAAGGAGTACAGGCGACTCAAAGCTGATTTCTCCGGGCTGGATGATCTAATCGAACAGCTTTCGGCTTATATCCAGTCTACTGGCAAAAAGTACACCGACCACGCCGCCACCCTGCGTATCTGGGCAAAGCGGCAGAAAACAGAACGAAAATCGACGCCGGGCATCCCGGACTACACATTCAAGGAAGGAGAAAGCCTATAAAGACGATAGAAAAAATTTTGGATCAGTTCCTATCCAGTATTCCCGAAAACACCAATGATTATTATGGCAAGGACGGCCTGCTTCATTGTGGAAAGTGTCACACCCCAAAAGAAGCGTTCTTTGCAAAGGGCATTGCCCTGATGGGCAAGAACAAGCACCCAATCGAATGCATCTGCCAGCGCACGGAAAGAGAAAAACAAGAAACCCTTATCAGCCAGCAAAAGCACAACGACCTTGTGCGGCGGCTGAAAGCAGAGGGATTTTCTGACCCGTCAATGCTGGACTGGACCTTTGAAAACGACAATGGCCGCAGCCCACAGATGCACCACGCACACCGCTATGTAGAGCAATGGCAGACCATGCGCGCAGAGAACCTTGGGCTTCTTCTCTGGGGTGGTGTAGGCACCGGCAAGAGTTTCCTTGCCGGGTGCATTGCAAACGCTCTGATGGAGCAGGAAGTGCTTGTGCGTATGACAAACTTCGTCCGAATCCTGAACGAGTTGAACAGCAGCTTTTCCGGGCGGAACGATGTTGTGGACAATCTCTGTCGCTACCCCCTGCTCATCATTGACGATTTCGGCATGGAACGTGGCACCGAATACGCACTGGAACAGATCTACAACATCGTGGACAGCCGATACCGCAGCCGGAAGCCGCTGATCGTCACCACCAACCTGACGCTGGACGAGATACGGCACCCACAAGATACTGCTCATGCCCGCATCTATGACCGCCTGCTGGAAATGTGCATTCCGATTTCCTGCATTGGGGTCAGCTTCCGGAAAGAGAATGCACAGGAAAAGCTGGAACGGCTGAAAGCATTGATTGGATGAATCGGAAAGAAAGCTTGAAAAACTTGCTGGCACACAGCACAGCTACAAGGAAAGGAAAATGCCTATGAAGGATGTCCCGATTTGGGAAAAGAGCAATTTAACGCTGGAAGAAGCTGCGGCTTATTCCGGCATTGGCATCAACAAACTTCGCACGCTGTCGGACGGCGAACACTGTCGGTTCGTTTTATGGGTCGGTTCAAAACGGCTCATCAAACGCCGCAGATTGGATGAATATCTCGATAAAGTCTACTCCATCTAAAATCAGACGTGCCAAGTGAGCCTTGATGTGGTATACTGAGGGTGTCATATCAAGGCTCTTTCCATTCAGGAAAGGAGTTTGACGATGTCAAGAAGAAAAGACAATAAAGGACGTGTTCTTCGGACAGGAGAGAGCCAGCGAAAAGACCTGATCTATCAATATCGCTACACGGATGCTTTGGGAAATCGAAAGTGCATCTATGCGTCGGATCTTAAAACCTTGCGTGAAAAAGAGGATGAACTGCAGAGAAGCCTTGAAGACGGCCTTGACTATGCAGGCGGCGAAATTACGGTATACGAACTGCTGCAACGCTATCTTTCACTGAAGTGCGGTGTCCGCTATAACACGAAGGTCGGGTACGGCTTTGTGATGAATATCGTACAAAAAGAACCATTCGGGGCAAGAAAGATCCGGGATATCAAGGTGTCGGATGCACAGCGTTGGATGATCAAGTTGCAAAAGGAAGGAAAGGGGTACAGCACCCTGACCAGCATCCGGGGCGTTGTAAAACCGGCTTTTCAGATGGCCTATAACGAGGAAGTTGTACGGCGCAACCCGTTTGATTTCAAGCTGACGGATGTGGTGGTCAACGATTCGCAAAAGCGCATCTCGCTGACCGAGAAACAGCAGAAGGTTTGGATGAACTTCATCCGAGAGGATAAGAGCTACTCCAAGTACTATGATGAATTTGTAGTGCTGCTGGGAACCGGAATGCGTGTCAGCGAATTCTGTGGTCTGACCCTGCAGGATCTGGATCTTCAAAACCGCAAGATCCGTGTGGACCATCAACTGATCCGGGAGAGCGGCGGAAAATACTACGTCGAGAAAACCAAGACGGAGTGTGGCCGCCGGTTTATCCCGATGACAGAGGACGTGTTCCAGAGCCTGCAGAACCTGCTTGCGAACCGCAAACGGCTGAAGAATGAGGTCATCATTGATGGTTACAGTGGATTTCTGCTGCTGGATAAAAACGATCATCCGAAGGTGGCGTTGCACATCGAGAACGAGATGCGTTGGGCGATGAAAAAGTATCGCAAGCTGTACCCGGATGCTCCGCTGCCGCACATCACACCTCACGTGTTCCGGCATACCTTCTGCACCAACATGGCAAATGCGGGGATGGATATCAAGGCGCTGCAGTATGTGATGGGGCACTCCGATGCAAGCATCACGCTGAATGTCTACACCCATGCAAGCTATGACCATGCTGCGGAACAGATGGCGAAACTGGTCGATTTTCCGGGGGCGTCTGACCAGCAGGAGCGAAAGATGTCAGGTTGATATAGCATGGTTTGGTACACCATTACTACACCATTTGGCTGAAAAGTTATGGAGAGCAGCGTAGAGATGCGTGAAAAGCACCCAGAATCAACATTGAAAAATAATGCGGTGTATCGTATTATAAAGACTTGTGGAGGGATGCGTAAGGAATGACAAAGATAATTTTTTTGTGCCACGGCAATATCTGCCGCAGCCCCATGGCGGAATTTGTGATGAAGGACTTAGTGGAAAAGGCTGGGCTTTCCGCGCAGTTTGAAATTTCCTCGGCTGCCACAAGCACCGAGGAGATCGGTAACCCGGTCTATCCGCCTGCCCGGCGCAAGCTGGCGGAGCACGGCATCTCCTGCGCGGGCAAGACCGCCCGGCAGATGACCCGGCGGGACTACGAGACTTACGATTATCTTATCGCCATGGATCACAACAACCTGCGGAACATGGCACGGTTTGTGGGCGGCGACCCGGAGCACAAAGTCTCGCTGCTGATGGATCACACCCAACACCCCGGAGGGTGAGGCCATTGCCTCGGTGGCTGTTGCGGTCTCCTCCCTGATGACCGTTGCCATCCTGACGCTGGCAGCGGTGTGCGCCTCCTTCATCAGCCCGGTATTCGAGCTGCCCGCCGTCAAGACGGCCTCCGGCTACCTGCTGCCGGCCCTGTTCGGCTCCATGGCGCTGGGGCTGTTCGCCAGCTCGTCCAGCGGCAGCAAGGTGGTCAAGGGCGGCATCAAGGGGGTGCTTCCGGTGCTGATCATCATGACGGTGCTCTCCCTCGCCGCACGCCTTGCAGGCTACGGCTCCGTGCTGGGCGGGCTTGTGGGCATCTTTATCATCGTGATGCTGCCCATCGGCATCCTGACTTCCTATGTGTTGTGGAAGAAGGGCAAGATCCAGGTAGTGGACAAAGAGCAGAAGTAAAGCAATCGGAACGGTCTGGATCCTGTATGGTACAGGGCTCAGGCCGTTTTGCTTTCATTAGGGGGGCAGGGGTGCCTACTCCGCACCTTTCGAAAATTGACAAATAATTCTCAATTTTAGTATTCTCAACGAGGCCATTGAGCAGATCAGCTTTCAGGCTACGAAGGCCTGAGCCTTTGCCGCTGGCAGATAAAGGCATAGAATAACAAAAAAGTCTGAACTGAGGCATGAGCCACCGGTTCAGACTTTTTTCATACTATGAAAACACCAGTTGCTGCGGATAGCAGCGTGCAGTTCAATTTGTTATCAGCACTCGTCGTACTGTTTTTGCAGATATTGCAGGCACTGGACTGCGTTTTCCGGGGTGGTGTTCTCCAAGGTGGCGAACACATAGGGCTTCTGTTCCTTGGCAAACCGCAGAATGGTGCGGTAGTCGCCCATACCGCCCTGTCCGGCACCGGTGGCAGCCAGCTGCCCGTCGGCGTCCTGCAGCAAAAAGTCCTTGAAGTGGATCATGGCCACATCCTTGCCCAGCAGCTCAATGGTCTCGGCGAACACTTCCTCCCGCTGGTCTACGTTTTCCATGTTCAAAAGGTTCACCGGGTCGAGCAGAATCTGCAGATTGGGGCTGCCGATCTCGTCCAGCACGGTGCGGGCGCGGCGGGCGTCATACACAATGTGTCTGACCACCGGCTCAATGGCAATGGTCACGCCATACTGCTCGGCGCAGCGCACCACCGGCTTGAAGTTCTTGATAAAGGTAGCAAGGGCGGCATCGCTGCGGCACTCCGGGCAGAACTTGTACTCCGCGTTGGGTGCACCGGTCTCGGTGCCCACCATGCCGCAGCCCAGCAGGCTGGCAAAGCGGATATGCGCGTAGTACTTTTCCTGAATGGCGTGCAGAGCATCCGTATCCGGGTGCGCCAGATTCAGGTAGTTGCCCAGCACCGCAATGTCCAGCTCATTTTTTGCAAACAGACGGCGCAGATAGGCCGCGTAGCCGGGGGTGAGGGCAGAGGGGGTGTTGGGCACCTCCTTCAGGGATTTGCTCAGCGCCAGATGCACGCAGGAAAAGCCCTTCTGGCGTACCAGCGGCAGCACCTGTTCAATGGGCAGTTTTTCTGCGTCGTGCAGACGTAGACCGAATTGGATCATGGTAGGTTCCTCCTTTTGTTCCGGGGCGTGTTTTCTCTATTATACAACAAGATCCACCATTCGCAAACACCCGGACAGAGAAAAAAGTGCAGGTTTTATGCTTCTTCGATCCGGCCATCCTGCATCCGCAGCACCCGGTCTGCCTGCGCCGCAAGCCCCTGGTCGTGGGTGACATACACAACGGTCTGGTGCTGCTGTGCGGCTGCCTCCCGCAGCAGGCGGAATACCTCCACGCTGTTCTGGTGGTCCAGGTTGCCGGTAGGCTCGTCTGCCAGCACGACCGCAGGGCGGGTGATCAGTGCCCGGGCAATGGCGGCGCGCTGTTGCTGCCCGCCGGAAAGCTGGGTGGGCTGGCGCTGCAGCAGCGCGGTCAGCCCCAGCTGCCGGGTAAGCAGGGCAAGGTATTCCTCGTCCGGCTCCCGTTTGTCCAGCAGCAGCGGCAGCAGGATGTTGTCCCGCACCGTATACTCCGGCAGCAGGTGGAATGCCTGGAACACGAACCCCAGCCGCGTACGGCGCAGCCGGGCAAGTGCGGCATCCGGCAGCGCATACAGATCCTGCCCTTCCAGCAGTACCTTGCCGCTGGTGGGGGCGTCCAACCCGCCAAGTGCCTGCAGCAGGGTAGATTTGCCGCAGCCGCTGGCCCCGATGATGGCGGTAAACCTGCCCTGCTCGATCTCCACATCCACCCCGCGCAGGGCGTGGGTGGCACCGGTGCCGGTGCCGTAGGTACGGGTCACAGCCCGGGCTTCCAGTACGATCTCTCTCATCGCGTTACACTCCTTTTTTCAGATTGTCCATGGGCTGGCTGCGTGCCAGCCGCTCCAGCGGGGCCAGCTGCAGCGCCAGCACGAACAGCAGATAACCTGCGCATACCGCAAGGTGCAGCGCCCAGGGATACTCCGATACGGCCATAGGCAGGGCCGCAAAGGTCAGGATGCGGCCGCTCTGCCGGGTGACCAGGCTGTGCCAGCTCCAGCGCCACAGGCCCCATACGGCCAGGTTGCCCAGCAAAAGCGCACCCAGCACTGCAAGCACGCCCTGCCGGATGCCGCAGTGCCGCAGCATGGCAGCCGAGGTGCCCTCTGCCTGAAAGATACCGATGCGCAGCCGTTGGTGCTGCCAGTACAGCCCGAACAGGTTCCACAGTAAAAACAGGGCCAGTGCAGCGCCCACCACTCCGGCGACCGCCCAGAAGAACGCGCCGGTGCTGCCTTCCTGATACATCCGGCGGGCAGTTTCGTAGCTGTTGGTGCGCAGTACGCCGCCCCGGCGGGTCACCAGCCCTGCAATGGATTTCTGGGTAGCGTAGCTGGCGTTGGCTTTTAGTTTCAGGTTGATGGCGGTATACCCGTAGGGCGTGCCGTATTCTTCTGCCCAGAGGGCGCGGCCCAGCGCCTGGCTGCAGTACAGCTGGTAGGTGGTGGGGGAGCTGTCTGCAAAGGGCAGGCTGTCCATATCAATGCTTGCAATCACGCCGCCGATGGTCAGGCTCTTTTGGCTGTGTGCGCCGTCCAGGGTAGGGTACTCCAGCACTGCCGTGCAGCCCGCAAAGGGTGCGGCCTACGTGCCCCACTGGGTCTGGCCGTTTTCGTCCAGTACAAAATCCGGCGCATACAGCAGCACGGCCTGCCCGCTGCGCAGTGCGTCCAGATCCACAGGGGTGCTGCACTGCGCAGCCAGCGCTTCCAGCTCTGCATCCGGCAATGCGGTGACAAGGGTGTTTACCGTGTCCGCATCCTGCATGGTAAACATGGTGTAGAGGCTGTCCTGGTGGGTATACAGTCCCCACAGGTCATGCGCCGTAAAGGCATCGCTGGAAAGGCCGCACAGATAGTTCATATCGGTGCGCATGGCGGCCTGCTGGACGTCCGGCAGGCGCAGCAGATCCTCCGCAAGGCCGTCGGTCAGGGTGTTCTGCCCGGCGCTTACCTGCACCGCTGCCGAAGCCGCCGTGCGGCGGTAGGGAAGCAGTTTCCAGGTGCTCAGGAACACACAGCACAGCGCCAGCGTAAGCCCCAGCGCATTGAGCACCACCAGCCGCAGCGGCAGCGGCGTAAGCAGCCGCACACGGCGCTGTAATCTTACCTTTTTCTGGGGCAGAAAAAAGCCCAGCAGCACGGCCCCGGTGCCGGTAGCCCACGCCAGCGCCAGCTGTCCCCACGGCAGGCTGAGATAGCGCACGTGCCCCTGCACGGCAAGGGTGGCGGCACACAGGCCGACCCCCAGCAGGCTGCCGATTGGCAGGCAGAACAGCAGCAGAAAAACGGCTTCCCACAGGCACAGCGCCACGAGGGCGGTTTTTCCGGCACCGATCATACGCAGAGTGACAAGGCTCTGCTCCCGGCGGCGCAGCTGCAGGGTGCACAGCACGAGCACCGCGCACAGGGTCAGCAGGGCACAGCCGCCCATAAAAGCCCAGCTGCCGCTCCGGGTCAGATCCGCTTCCGGATAGGCGTAGGTGTTGCGCACCCAGGTGGGATCCTGGCTGCCGTCTATATAAGGAGCCAGCGGCACGGCACCAGCATAGCAGCACAGCAGCTGTATTTTGCTGTCCCAGCTTTGGGGCAGACTGTCGGCGGTGACCAGCGCATCCACCGGCAGGTTGCTGCCCACCGCCCAGTAGGCATCGTAGGAGGGCAGCACCCCGCACAGGGTAAATTGCAGCAGGACCGGTGCATCGTCCCCATGCACCGCCTGCAGGGTCACGGTCTGCCCCAGCTCATAGGAGGCCCCGATGCTGTCCAGCACCGAGGTGGTCAGCGCTGCCTCTCCGGCAGCCGTCCGCTGAGCAGCTGCAGCTGCCCACAGGCGAGATATCCCTCGTCCACAGTGCCCAGCGCGCCAAAGGCAAGGTCCTTGTCGTTGACAAGGGCCGCATACTGCGCCGCACGCCCCACCGCAGCGGGGGCTGTCTGCTGCACAAAGGCATCGGCATCTGCGGCGGTCAGGTCGTAACGGGCAAGCTGCCAGGCACCGTAAAGATCCTGGCGCTGCACCTCCATGGCGCGGCTGCCGCTCTGCTGATAGCACAGCACCGCTGTAAGCAGCGCAAACACTGCCGCCAGCACGCAGAGCATCATAGCGGTATCGCGGCGGCGGCCTTTCAGCCCGCGCCAGGCGATGGTTCCCAAAGAGTGACGCATTCCATTTTCCCTCCTGTTAGTTGTTGTTGCCTGTATTATACTGCTTTTTTTTACAAAGACAATATCTTTGTTGCATCTTGCACAAATTTTACGGAAAGAGTCGTTCTTTGCGCAGGAAGGAGCCTGCGTTCGGCACAAAAAAATCCCCGGACCCAAATGGATCCAGGGATTTTGTATGGAGCTGGTGACAGGAGTTGAACCTGCAACCCACTGATTACAAATCAGTTGCGCTGCCATTGCGCCACACCAGCAAAGGTTGCTAAAATAGTATAACACAGGCACGGCAATTTGGCAAGGATTGTTTTTTTGCAGGGGATAATAATGCCGGAAAACAGACAAAGATGATAGAAAATAATACACAAGTATAAAAATATACTACAAATTTAAACAATTTTACATTGCAAATTTTTTGACGATGTGCTATGCTGAAACGTAGAGGAACGCCGCCGGAAAGGCGGCTGCAAACAGATTTGGAGGATTTGTATTATGGCTGACCGCATTGTTCTGAATACCATCTCCTACCACGGCCACGGTGCTATCGAGAACATCGTTCCCGAGCTGACCGCCCGTGGCTACAAGAAGGCTTTCGTCTGCTCCGACCCCGACCTGATCAAGTTCGGCGTTACCAAAAAGGTCACCGACTTGCTGGATGCCGCAAACTTTGCCTACGCTGTTTACAGCGAGATCAAGCCCAACCCCACCATCGCCAACGTACAGGATGGCGTGGCTGCCTTCAAGGCTGCCGAGGCTGACTGCATTGTGACCATTGGCGGCGGCTCCTCCATGGATACCGCAAAGGCCATCGGCATCATCATCAATAACCCCGAGTTTGCGGACGTCCGCTCTCTGGAAGGTGTTGCCCCCACCAAGAAGCACGCGGTGTTCACCATTGCAGTGCCCACCACTGCCGGTACTGCTGCCGAGGTCACCATCAACTACGTCATCACCGATGTGGAGAAAAAGCGCAAGTTCGTCTGCGTGGATACCAACGATATCCCCGAGATCGCTGTGGTTGACCCCGATATGATGTCCTCTATGCCCAAGGGTCTGACCGCCGCCACCGGTATGGATGCGCTGACCCACGCCATCGAGGGCTACATCACCAAGGGCCATTGCGTCATTTCCGATATGTTCCATCTGGAAGCCATCAAGCTGATCAGTCAGAGCCTGCGCGGCGCTGTGCAGAACACCCCGGAGGGCCGCGAGGGCATGGCTCTGGGTCAGTACATTGCCGGTATGGGCTTCTCCAACGTGGGTCTGGGCATCGTGCACTCCATGGCACACGGCCTGTCTGCCCTGTATGACACCCCCCACGGTGTGGCCTGCGCCATCCTGCTGCCGGTGGGTCTGGAGTACAACAAGAGCGTTGCCGGTGAGCGTTACCGTGCCGTGGGCAAGGCCATGGGCGTTATGGGCATCGACGAGATGAACGACGTGGAAGCCGCTGATGCTACCATCGCTGCTGTCAAGCAGCTGAGCGCAGACGTGGGCATCCCCACTAACCTGAATGGCATCCTGAAGGAAGAGGACATCCAGTTCCTCGCTGAATCTGCCTTTGCAGACGCTTGCCGTCCCGGCAACCCCCGCGACACCAGCGTGGAGGAAATCGTGGAGCTGTACAAGAGTCAGCTGTAAGCTGTAAAAAATGACCCTGAGAGCCGCTGCACCGTGCTTGTGCAGCGGCTTTTTTAACGGAAAAAATGTTTTTAATTGCATCATTCCGGGCAGACTGCGGTCTGCCCGGAATGATGTGTTCGTAAAATGAAAACGCACGCCAATTGTAACATTTTTCTGCTGTCCTCTTGTATAAACCGGCGCAAGCGAGTACAATCAGAGCATAAAAACAGAAGGCGAGGAAAGCGCGATGACACTGAACTTCTACACGCTGGGCGTGCTGTATCTGGTCTATTCCTTCCTTGGGTGGGTAGGGGAGACCGTGGTGGCTACCTTCCGGGGCAGGCGGTTTGCAAACCGCGGCATGGCGGCGGGGCCGTTTTGCTTTGTGTATGGTACCACGGCCATCCTGATGGCAGTGGGCTTTGCAGATATGCGCACAAAGCCGGTGGTGCTGTTTGTAGCCTGTATGCTCACAGCTACCGTGGTGGAGTGGCTTACGGCAAAGCTGCTGGAGCGGCTGCACAACCGCAAATGGTGGGACTACTCCGATAAAAAGTTCAACCTGAACGGCTACGTCTGCCTGCAGTACTCGGTGCTCT
>OHKF01001379.1_pt1 | contig 10327 bp, 9 predicted proteins | sample 1568781 | NCBI WGS metagenome assembly OHKF01 (sample SAMEA3879580, study PRJEB24766) | human gut metagenome | biome: human-associated habitat; feature: feces | place: USA | collected 1985/1987
AATATCGTGATTTGCTCCGTATTTGGATTCGAGGTTCTCGTATGGGCCGTAACTTCACATCAATGATTGGAGGAGAAGACGAAGCATTGAATATCCTGGATTTGCCCGAATTCAAGGTAAGATCAAATGGTACTACAGAAGCTACTCTGAATCTCCATACTCCGGTACCCAACCGTGCAGACTTCTGGATTCATGGTGGTATCCCTGCAAATCAGTTGATGCTTATCGATAAAGCTGCTGGTATGATTAAGCTTACTGCTCAGCCTCTGATGTTGGAATCCGAAAGAATCGTTTCCAATCAGACTGAAGCTATGTATGCTTCTCTTACTACTGGCTTCTCAAAAATGTACAGAGATGCAATCGTTATGTTGGATTCCAGCAAGGCATTCTCTTCCAATGGATTCCCAGAATATATGAACCTGGATCCTCTGATGTCAGTAAATCTGGAGTAATTTCCTTTTTCTTCGGTCTTTTTCTATCTCATCCCAGCTCATACATTTTCATGGGCTGGGATTTATCACATAACAATATATAAAAATAATTTAAGATATGAAGTATTTGAAATTAGGTGATAACGCAACCTCATTCTATGATATGGGGACTGGCCTTAAAATTTCCGGTAAAGATGTAGTTGCTGTAAACGAAGCCTACATTAATCAAGGTAAAAGAACAAGAAGAGCTCTTCAGGGCGGTCATTTGATTTATGCAACCAAAGAAGAGTATGAAGAAGCTAACGGTGTAAAGGTAGAATCCGAAAACAACACCATAGAAAGTCTTTCAAAGAAATTCTATAATCTCTACCAGTCTGGGAAATCAACAAAGGAATTAGCTGATGCTTTCAATAAAGCTCAGTTGGTGAAGATTGCTGAAGCTGCGGAATTGGAAGTAGAAGAAGCAGATACAAAATCCAGTTTGGTAGAAGCCATCATCGAACAGATTGAATCCACCGATGATGAAACTGATGAAGAGTAAACCACTCTCAACATACTCAATATAAATTCATAATGGGGCGAATGCCCTAAAAGTCCTAAAAATATGGTAACAAATTTTTCATTCCAAAAAAACGGGTTATCAGTATCTTTTAGAGACCTTTCAACCGGAGTCCCAGATGGTAGTACATATCACTGGGACTTTGGCGATTTTAAAGGGTCCGAAGAGAGAAATATTACCCATGAATATGAAAGCTCTGGGTTTTACATAGTGACCCTTAAAATCACAGCTCCTGCAGTTGGAGAAGAAGAACCTCAAGTAGGTGAAAAACAATTAAGGTTAGGAATCAGTGATATGTCCAAAACACAACTCTCAGATTCCATATATAACCTTATCAATTCCTATATCCCAGAAAGTTTGCTTCCTTACCTTTCAGATATCGACAAACAAGCCTACATCGAAAAATGGCAATTATATATCCAACCTCTTGTTTGTCGACCCTGTGGAAAAGAAATCCCATTAGAAGAATATAACAATGAGCTTGCTTATGAAGCTCTAGAAAACCAATTAATAATGGAGTTATCCGCATATGACTTCCTTACAGTGGGAATCATCAATATGATGAGATCAGCTACGGATATAATCCAAAACGAAACAAACAGCTCAACACAAAAACCTGGAGAAGGTGAAGGTGGAGAAGCTAATGCAAACCAAAGAGTAAAGGCAATCACAACAGGCCCAACAGAAGTTCAATTCTACGAAGGATTATCTGGAGATTCAGCATCATCTTTGGCTAAAACAATCACAGGAGCATTACAACCTGGTGGAGTAATTGATACATTAAAGGCTAATCTATGTATGCTTGCGGGAAGGCTATGTATTTATCTCCCAATCTGTACTCAACCTAGAACAGTTAAAGTTCCTAAGGTTGTTAATCGAAGAAAACCTGGACCAATCGGAGGTCCTAATCCTATCAGTATATTAAATCCTTCAAACATTTAAAGCTATGAGTGTATTTATTGGATATCCCAGTTTCATGGCATATCAAATGATGAAAGGTAAAAAAGGTAATAATGATGGGTTTCCATCTATTCCTGGCATGATTGCTAGATATTCAGCATTAGGTCTTACTAATGAACAGATGGCTGCCAATCCTGTATGGGTTGATAAGACGGGTAACGGACACGATATACAGTTGAAAAACTTCTCTTGGAAGGGGATGTCCGGGGTTGGTGGTTACAAGTTTAATTTTTTATCAAATGAGTGGATTATTGATAACAATCAAGTAAGCAAAAAATATAGTTACAAAATTGTAATTAATAATAAGCGAAATAGCGTACAGCTTCATAATAGGATTAATTTAGGGCATATAAAAATAACTCTTAAAATAACTGGCATAGAAATAAATAAAAGTACATTTAGGGTCTACGATAATGTCGGTAGGGAACATGCTCAAGATTATACCAAAGACGGTATATATGAAATTGATTATACAGCTAATGAAGGAGCTAATATAATTTATTTTTACGTCTTTGGTGGTAACATGGGGCAATTGGAGAACCCGATTACCATCGAACAACTCCCCCTCTACCCCGGCTTCATCCTCGGTGACGGAGTAGACGATGAAGCTGTTACGAAAAATAATTTGGATTTAGAAGACACTTATACAGTGTACACTCCATTAATACTGTTAAAATATGGTGGTGTTGTATGCGGCAAAAGTTCTGCTAAAGATTATTCACTAAACACTGTTATTTCATCAAAAAGTATTGGTTTTGATTCAGCTAATGCTTGGTCGGGTTCAATACCTGTTGATTTGTACAAATTTGTACTTGTTGTTTGTAAGAGAAATTCTAAAACCATGTATGTAAAGGATTTGATTACAGGTAAGTCCAATCAACGTAATTCAAAAGAATTTGTTTCAAATCCAGGAAAATATTTTATTTGGCGAAATACAGGTGGTAGTTGGAGTCAAGTAGCTATCGCCGGACAAGTAATCTGTAATGGGTATTTCTCAACAGACGAAGATGATGAAAAGGTACTAAACTACTACAAACAAGAATATCCTTGGCTATTCTTTGACCAAGCATGGACAGTCACCGGCAAAACCAACGAGGACGAAGATCGTGCTACTATTGCCAACATTACGGGCAATGGTAATAATCTTGTATTAAGTAATTTTGGGTTTGCAGAGAATAGTGGGTATGGGTTGTATCAAGTTAATTGGAATGCTTCGCCCTGGTCAATAGGAAGTTCAAGATTTCAAGGTTCTATAAGTAGTGATAAAATAGTTTTACAAGGAACTAAAGAAAATACAAATTTGTGGTTTATTGAATGCACTAAAGATGGAATAACAAACGATTGCTATGTTAAGGTGTCTGGGATTGCTGAATTACATAACCAGTTGCCTGATGCGAATGTGGTCTATTCTTATTTTGAGGGAAGTGTTGCTAAAGAAGTAATACTATCGGATGATGTCGTGTTTTTGAAAGGAGGGATAACTTCTGTAGGCAATTACTTACCAAGAATGGGATTTAGTAAAATGCCATTAAACACAACATTAAACACTCCTATTGTTATAGAGCAAATCCCCGAATACGAAGGCTATCTAGTTACTGATGGGGTGGATGATAGAGTACAAAATAGTTCTTTTAAACTAAATAAAGATTGGACACTTGTGGGAGAATGGGTATTTTTAAATCAAAAGGCAACAAATGCAGGAATTACTAAACCATTCAGCTTTGTTGTCTATAACAGAACAACAGGATTAAGCCTATTCATAAATACGGTAACATCAGGAATTACTATAGAGAACGTTAAATCTATAAAAGCCATATGCTCTGATGGACGTATATACCTTGACGATTGGTCTGAAATGTTAATTAGTAAAGATCAAGACATAACAAGCAGCACCTCTGTTTTGTCAATCGGTTTTAACGGTACAGCATATACTCAAATGGCTTTTAAGAATTTAGGCATCTACAACAATCAGATTCTTTCCAAAGACGACTGTATCAAAGCATATAACTATTTACAAACTTTAAAAGCAAAATAATATGAAATACGCAATAGTAGATTTATTATGGGCAAAATCACATGGTATTGAAATACTGCCCGAAATGAGGACGAGTACGGATCAGAGCAAGGTAATCTTGCATGAGGAATACCTTGCACCCTTCGATGATGAAGATTTTCCTCGCTATAGTTTTAGCGATCCGTCTTTTGTCGAACTACTGAATAGTGAAGAATGGACTTATCCAGAAGGAGAACAACCCGTAATCAATAGGCAGTTCAGCAGATTGCTTGCATTGGATGCTTTAGACTTGGAAGCAAATTCAAAGATTAACACTTACAACTTAACTCCTTCAGAGGCATTGCAAGTAAAAGAAAGACACCCCAAATGGAAAATAGGTATAGATGTCGTTAAAGGACACAGATACCAATATGGTGGGGATCTTTGGGAAGTATTGCAAGGTCACAAAACACAGGAAAATTGGAAACCCTCTTTGGAAACAGCCTCCCTTTGGAAACGGGTTGATGAAGAACATGCAGGGACAAAGGATGATCCTATTCCCTATGCGCCTCCAATGGAAATATTCAAGGATAAGTATTATACCCAATCCAGGGTATTATATAAATGTATAAGAGACAGTGGTCAACCATTATCTCATAATTTATCCGATTTAGTAGGAAACTACGTAGAGAAAGCTTAATCCAAATCTATGGCATTCTTAGTTAACGATTCGATATGGAAAAAATATAAGCATATCGTACAAAACTTCATTGACCAAGATGCAGGGTTACAAGAAGTGATTTGGTTAAAACATATTCAATATCCTTTACCATTTGGTGAAGATGATGATGAAAATAATTATGAAAGAATCCCTCTCCAAGCTCTAATCAATTACAATGCTTTCAGAACATGGCCTTTAAATGTAGGTACACCTTCTGGTGAATTGGATGAGATTAACTGTGCTATGTTAGTCTCACAAAAACAGCTTGTAGAAAAAGGGCTCACCAATAATAAGGGATATTGGACATTTGATGCTGCATTAGATAGATTCATTATTAATGGTGAATTATACATCTCAAAAGGTGATACTCAAGTAGCCCAGGCAAAAGATGAACCTATAGTATTTCAAGTATTACTCAGAAGACAAGAAGATGGCACAGATACAACGAATTAAAACTGGTGATACAAATTGGGGAGATGAAGCAACCAAGCTAAACACCAATTTCAACCAGTTAAATCAGAATAAGGTAGAGGCAGTCCCAGGTTCAAGGTTAATCACAGAAGAGGAAGCTCAGAAGTTAAATGATTTACAGAACTTGGAACAACCAAATTTAAACGAAACTGATCCAAGTAGTTTTGCTTATGTAAAGGGCCAAGAAAAAATCCAATTGATTATGAAGGCCCAAGAATTACAGAACCCTCCTACTTCATCAACATTAACCTATCAAGTAAACGGTGAAACTTTCAGTTATAAAATTGGTCAATTTGTAAGGGCAATCGTAGATGGAGAGCCCAAGATTTATCAATTATATAACATTGTAAATGGTTCTGCTGTATGGAAAGAAACAAACACTGGTTCTGGTGGTGGAGGTGAAGTTTCTGGGTATGCCGAAGGATTCAGTTGGTACGAATTAATTAATCCAGGAGATATTAAGCCAGTAAATGGGATTACCCTAAGTAAATCCTTAGTAACATATACTGTTACAGAAAGTGGAATTACTGGTGATACTACAAACATCTACAGCTTAATTGTTTGGGACCCAACTGATGCTACAGATAAAACAGTAACTTACAAAGCTAGTGCTGGATTAACAGTAGAAATCAATGAGGGAGTAATTGCTAATATTACAGCAGAACCCGGTGATTATACGATTACAATTACTACAGTAGATGGGTCTCATACTGCAACATTAAATGTAAAGATTCAACCTTTAGAGCCTGCTAATGTTCCGGTTGAATCCATATCTGTCAGTAAATCAGAGGTAGAGATAGATACAAATAATAGGGGGGGGGATTGACGTATCACAGTACATTACAGTTTTTCCTGACAATGCTACGGATAAATCAGTAACCTATGAGATATCAAGTTCTGATTCGAAGTATGCAACAGTTTCATCTAGTGGCATAGTAACAGCTAAATCAATAAACGGGCCATTCACAGTAAAGGTAAAATCGGTTAGTAATCCAGAAGTTGTAGCTACAATTAATATGAAAGCATATACAACGTTAACCGGTATATCGAAGTTAAATGACATGGTAATAGAGGGTCAAAATCAATCGGCTACCTTTAGAATATTGGTAATACCAACTTATGCAAATCGATATAACCCTTTCATTGTTCAATCTTTAAACCCAGACATAGCTTCAGTAAGAGCTTCTGGAGCTGATACTTATACTGTAACCAGTGTAGGATTGGGTACTACCCAGATATTGGTTACTAATGGGCCCATAAGTGAGCAATTCGATGTAACTGTACAAAGGGCAAACATTGCAGTAAAAAAAATAACATTATCAGAACAGAATAAATCAATGCTAGCTGATGATGAGTTTACACTAACTGCAACAGTGGAACCTACCGATGCTACAGAAGAAATTGATTGGAGTGTTACTCCATCCGATCTCTTGGCAGTATCCTACCCAAACAATAAAACTGCAAATATCACTGCCTTATTAAAGGTAGGGACTGCAATTGTATCTGCTGCAAACAAAGACAGAAGTTCAGTAGCAACATGTACCATTCAATGTATTGGAGGTATCTCAGTGGTATCACTTAATTTCCAATCAGTACAAGGTTCCCATAATCGCTGTGTAGTTTCTATCCTTAAGTATCCTAACAAAACAGCAAGGGAAAATTCTAGGGATGATTATGGGGACTTTACTTCAACCCCTCAATCTACTTGGATAATTGAAAATTCTACAGAGTCTACAGTTATGTCAGTAACCATATCTGGAGAAGAATGCCTTGGAATTAATCAGGTAGCTAATAATGCTATTTGGAGAATCGATGGAGTTTTTCAATCAGGTAGGACTGGTACTGTGGATTGTGATAATGAACCTCATAATATACAATTTAATGGAGGATAAAAAATATGAGTATAATAACAAAAGGTGCAAATGGTAGGCTTATCCATGGATGGACTAAGGAACAAGCCGACCAAGAAATAGAAAAAGGGGTATTATCCCAAAGTGATGTGATCTTTTTGGATAGTACCAATCAAATCTATGCTTTCAACAAATTTTGGGGAGGCTCGGGAGGTACCCCTGGAGGAGGTGAAAATAGATTCCTGGATGTTACAGCTATATTTGACATTATGGGCCAACAAGGAGGTAACATTTCCGATGAAAATGTAGCTGCTGTTAGAAAGGCTTTTCAGGATCATGTTTCTACTGGGTTTATTTCTATTGATACGGTAGTGGGAACTGGGTATTTACCCATGGAGATCATTAAACTTCCAGAGTCAGCTGTTAGTGGTCACGAAACTTACCTTATAGTAATATCAATGCTCACTGTAGAGGGGAGTCCCCAGGCTCAACATCAAATATCAGGATATGCAGATAGTATAGTTGCTATTCTTTGTGATGCTACTTCTAAGTTGTATGAAGTTACTACTGGAGCAATGGCATTTAAAATCGATGGTAAAGGTAATAAGTATTTAGCTGATGATGGAGTTTATCATGAGATCAATGTTGATACAACTGAGATCACAAATAAACTTAATACATTAACTTCTGATGTTAACACATTAAAAACCGATGTAGCCAATTTAAAAACCGAGGTTAACGGTGCATCGGCTGCTTTAACAGAATTGGAAGAAGCTTCAAAATAAATAATCTTCGATAAGGGTAACCCAGTAGTAGGTAACGTTACATTAATGTAATATTACAATACTACTGGGTTTTATTATGTAAACATACTTATTCTAAGGATTATGGCTAGAAAACAACGTAGTTCCATTAGTGTTTACATGCCTCCCATTCCTAAAATCGAAATCCGAAATAAGGGGAACTGGGTAAAGGTAGAGAATGGATTAACACATCTTCAGCCTGCTATTCAACATGGCTATGATATTGGGGTTGCCAAGTTTTCAGATAAACTCATTAGAATAATCCGAAAGGCAATCCATACACATAAACCCCCAGCGGGTTCTGGAGTTCAATGGACTCCATTAAAAAGGAACCATGATGGTGGGATATATTACCTTAAAGGTGATTATTATAAAGCTGTTGGGGTTTATAAATATCGAAACAGAATCCTGGTTGGTATGCCTTCTGGAACAAAACATTACAGTGGATTAACTTTAAACCAGCTTGCTATCATATTGGAATATGGGAACGAAAATATCCCTGCCAGGCCTTTATGGAGACCCTCACTTAAAAGTGCAGGAGGTCCTAAAGAACTTCGAAACATTTTAATGAAGGAAATCCGAAGATCCATTATGACAAGGACTGGGTTAAAGGCAAATCAAATCCGAGGCTTATGGTAACATCACAAGAAATCATTGAGAGGTCATTTTATATGGCCCTTATGGAAAACACTTTAAGATTAGGGTTAACAGTAGACCCTAATCTCTATGAGAAAACGAAAGAGAGCATGGCTCTTTACCAACAAGCTGTAGAAGAAGTAAAAAAGAACAAAAACAAATTCATTCAAATCTTTGGTGTAGGTAATAGCCAATCCAAAGGTATGAAAGAAAGCTTTCCCAGAATCGTAGTAGAATCCGAAGGATTCGCTCCCGGAGGTATAGGTTTAAATCGATTTCATAGAGAGAAAAAAGAAAATAAAGGTTATGTGGTTAGTGAAACTCCTTTCGAGGCAATTGACCAATATATAAATGTAAGGTTAGTTTCCAAAAACTCAGAAGATCAACGATTACTAAACCTTATCATGAATTCCTCAATTCCTCAGAGAGGTTATTTAAAACCCTATATCTATGAGAAGGCTCCATTCGATGGAAACATTTTTGTAATTGCTTCTAATTTCTATGATAATTCGAATGATGAAAGAGGGATCATAGAAAAGGTATATACTTGGGAAATCCAAGATACCTTACTTCAGCCACCAGTTGAAGTTGGTAGTGAAACACCGATTAATGAAATTAACGTTGATATCTTTAATCAGGATACAGAACAACCACTTAAGGATAACATACACATTCCATAGTCGAAACTCAGATTAGGAGGAAGGAGGTGATGAATCATTTCATTTCTCCTTCCTTTTTTTGTTTATATCGAAACATTCTTTAATCTCTAATTATTAACAATATGCCTACAAGTCCTAAAGTTGACTTCACAGTCATTAACAACAATGTTGCAAGCATTACTCCAAACAATGGTATTGGATTTGTTCTTGCAAGAACAACTAAGGGCCCTTTCTTTGATGCTTCAAAGATAATCAAGAGCCCCGCTCAATTTGCAGAGGTATTTGGTTCCGAGGTAGTTCCCGATGGTTCCATTTCAAACATTTCTCGTGCATTAAGCATGGGAGGACAACTTCGAATCTGTCGTATTGGTCACTTAAACCAGGGTAAAGTAGATGCAGTAAAGGGTACAGTGCTTGCTGGTAAGGTTTCTGGCAATGCCTATATTTCGGATACTGGTGAAACATTGAACCTGGAATTAACCGGATTCGATGCAAAGGTTATCACTATCCAGCTCAAACTTGAAACAAAGGAATACGGAGGGGATATCCAAAGTACTAACGGTAAATTTATGGTTGTGTTTACACAAGTAGGAAATCGAGTAATTTCTAGCTTGTATAATACGAATGCTAAAGATAACCTTACTTCTGCATTCCTGGTAAATACCAATCCAGTACTTTCTTACAAGAATGGTGATGGTACTCATCCAATCTTTATCGATACAGCTCTTTTCAAGAACTTCTTAACCGCAGACCCATATTTCGATGTAACAATCACAAAAGTATTAGTGGGCTCTGATACTTCCCAGGATTACTCAACAGTCCAGGATGTGATCAATCTTTTGAATGATGCTCAGAAGGTAAACAACACTACTCTTGCTATCAAGAGTACAAATGTAGTTCCAATAACATTGGGTGCTGATAAACCATTGTATTACCTTGGTACAGTAGGTAATGCCGGTACTACTCCAGTGGCTACAGACTGGGTTCAGGGATTCGAAGTTATGAAGGATTACTCAGACTTCTATATGTTCTTCGCTTCTCACATCCATCAGCATTTATCAGAAGCTCAAGCTGTACATCAGGCTGGGTATTCCGCTGCTGATTTAACCAAGAATGCTACCTATGCTATCGAAATCCCAAAAGTAAACACAACCAAGGCTACGATCTTAAAGGCAAAACAGGATATAGGGATCAACTCTGAACATGTTGCCTATTTCGCTGGAGGTCTGAGATTGTATAACCAG
>OHKF01001388.1_pt1 | contig 10265 bp, 7 predicted proteins | sample 1568781 | NCBI WGS metagenome assembly OHKF01 (sample SAMEA3879580, study PRJEB24766) | human gut metagenome | biome: human-associated habitat; feature: feces | place: USA | collected 1985/1987
GGGGACCTCATGATTATGAATCATGCGCTCTAACCAGCTGAGCTATCCCGCCATCGTTTCTCAATTGCGGGTGCAAAGATAGAAGGTTATTTTGAATATTGCAACATTTCAGAGAACTTTTTCTTGTAAAATTCGTTTTTAAAGAGAAAAACAGCTTAGTATATGGCTAATAAATATTTCAAAAAACATAGCATTTATTATGGCAAATAAGAAAATTTGGCTTAATTTGCCACCGAAACTTTAAAAAGCTAACCTATGAGAAAAGAAAAAATTCGCTTGGAGTACATGTTGAAAGCCGGATCCGGTAACATCGTATGGTCTATTATCAGTACTCCATCCGGCCTGGAAACATGGTTTGCAGACAAGGTGACATTCAAAGACAAAGTATTCACCTTTTATTGGGGAAAAACAGAAACACGGCAAGCTGAAGTTACAAACTTCCGGGTTAACAGTTTTATACGCTTTCGATGGCTGGATGATGAAGATCCTAAAGCCTATTTTGAATTGAAAATGGTCTATAACGAACTAACCTCTGACTATATGCTGGAAGTGATTGACTGGGCAGACCCCGATGAAGTAGAAGATACGAAAGAACTTTGGGATTCCGAAATAGAGAAGCTAAAAAGGGTAAGTGGACTGTAATTCTATAAAAATATGCAAAACTTGTCTTTGCTCTCCGTTTTTTATGCTATTTTTGTGCCTTGATAGTTGCACAAAATGAAATAATGCTACGCATAAAAAAATTAGATATATTTATCCTAAAGAGCTTTTTGATGCTCTTTATAGGTACTTTTTTCATCTGTCTCTTCATCTTCATGATGCAATTTTTATGGAGATATGTAGACGAGTTGGTCGGAAAAGGATTGGAGATGAGTGTTTTAGCACAGTTTTTCTTTTATTCTGCTCTGACCTTAATACCTTTGTCCCTACCTTTGGCAATTTTATTAGCTGCCTTAATGACATTCGGTAACTTTGGTGAAAGATATGAATTGCTGTCAATGAAAGCAGCGGGTATTCCCTTATTGAGGATCATACGTCCACTGATTATTTTTTGTACTTTCCTGTGTTGTACCTCGTTTTATTTTCAAAATGTCATAGCCCCCAAAGCGCAGATCAAATTGCTTACTTTACTTGTATCCATGAAGCAAACTTCACCAGAACTGGATATTCCGGAAGGTGTATTTTACGACGAAATTGAGGGGTATAATATATATGTAAAACAGAAAGACCGTGAAACAGGAATGCTAAAAGATGTACTGATCTACAACTTTTCAGATGGGTTTGAAAACGCTCACATTATATGGGCTTCCGAAGGAAAAATGGAGATGACAGCAGACAAACAACATCTTTATCTACATCTGTATAACGGAGAGCAGTTCGAAAATCTGAAATCGCAGACCATTTCATCCAATAATGTCCCCTATCGACGTGAAACCTTCAGAGAGAAACATACCATTATCGAATTTGACGGTGGATTCAACATGGTAGATGGAAGCTTTTTAAGTGACCGTTCGGACAGCAAAAACATGATTGAAATCAGCCAGTCCATCGACTCACTGAACCACCGTGCCGACAGCTTGGGAAGAAGTATGTATAATGAAATAAAAGCCTCGACTTATCGCAATATCATATTATCGAAAACAGACTCCGCAAAAATAGTTGAAACAAACAGCAAAATCAATGTAGACAGTCTATTCAATTCCTATACTTTAGCTGAAAAAGATAAGACACTGGGTAGTGCGGCGGATCGTACCGAGGCACTGGCCAGCGAATGGAGCATGAAAAGCTATCAAACTACAGATGCGGACAACAATATCCGAAAACACGAAGCCGACTGGCACAAAAAAATCACCCTCTCTCTCAGTTGTTTGATTTTCTTTTTCATCGGTGCGCCTTTGGGAGCCATCATCCGCAAAGGAGGTTTAGGAATGCCCGTAGTGGTATCCGTCTTGATTTTCGTAATCTATTATATCATTGATTCCGGGGCTACCCGAGTAGCAAAAAGCGGTGAAATGAATATGGTATTAGGTGTTTGGATGAGTACCATTGTATTGGCACCTATCGGAGCCTTCTTTACTTATAAGTCAAATAATGACTCTGTGGTATTCAATGCCGAAGTATATATCAATTTCTTCCGTATGCTGTTAGGTCTGCGCCCCTCGCGCCATGTATTCAAAAAAGAAGTTATTATAGAAGATCCGGACTATCCACGCATACAAACAGAACTGGAGAAACTATGCAACATCTGTAACGAGTATGCCATCAAGCATAGACTGGCCGACGCACCTAATTATATCCGCATCTTCACCAACAAAGGACATGATGACATCATAGCCGATATCAGCGCCAAAATGGAACTACTCATAGAAGAATTATCCAACAGCAAAGATGGAGTATTACTGGAATACTTAAATAGATATCCCATTTTGTCCACCAAAGCTCACAAAAGTCCGTTTGACAACCAATGGCTGAATTTACTCGCAGGAATCATTGTACCAATAGGCCTGTTCTTCTATTTCCGCATTTGGCGGTTCAGTATCCGGCTGGATAAAGATTTAAAAAACATAATCAAGACCAACCGTGAAATTCAAGAAAGAATAAACAATAAATCATTTATAATTTGACTATGGAAGAATTAAAACTAAATACCATCGAAGAAGCGATAGCTGACTTCCGTGAAGGTAAGTTTGTCATTGTAGTGGACGACGAAGACCGTGAAAATGAAGGCGATTTAATTGTTGCTGCGGAAAAAATTACTCCCGAACAAGTCAATTTCATGTTGAAACATGCACGTGGCGTGCTTTGTGCACCTATTACCATTTCTCGTTGCAAAGAATTGGAATTACCTCATCAAGTAGATACAAACACGTCAGTTCTAGGTACTCCTTTCACTGTAACTGTGGATAAGCTGGAAGGTTGCAGTACCGGAGTTTCTATCCACGACCGGGCCGCTACCATCCGTGCTCTTGCCGATCCCACCTCCACTCCCGAAACATTCGGACGTCCGGGGCATGTCAATCCATTATATGCACAAGACAAAGGCGTACTGAGACGTGCCGGTCATACAGAAGCCTGTATAGACATGGCACGGCTAGCAGGACTCTACCCTGCTGCCGCATTAATGGAAATCATGAGTGAGGATGGAACTATGGCTCGTCTGCCCGAACTAAGAAAAATGGCCGATGAATGGGGGCTGAAACTAATTTCAATCCGTGACTTGATCGCCTATCGTCTAAAGCAAGAGTCATTAGTAGAAAAAGGGGTGGAAGTGGACATGCCGACTGAATACGGCCATTTCCGTCTGATACCTTTCCGCCAGAAAAGCAATGGTTTAGAACATATCGCTATTATAAAAGGTGACATAAAAGAAGGAGAACCCGTTTTGGTACGCGTGCATTCTTCTTGCGCCACCGGTGATATTTTCGGATCCATGCGTTGTGACTGTGGAGAACAACTGCACAAAGCATTGCAAATGATCGAAAAAGAAGGAAAAGGTGCTGTTGTTTACTTAAACCAAGAAGGAAGAGGCATAGGACTAATGGAAAAGATGAAAGCCTACAAATTGCAAGAAAATGGTGTGGATACTGTAGAAGCAAATATCCTTTTAGGGCATCAGGCAGATGAACGTGATTACGGAGTCGGAGCACAGATACTACGCAGTATAGGCGTCACCCAAATGCGTTTGCTGACAAATAATCCTGTCAAACGTGTAGGATTGGAATCATACGGTTTGTCCATAGTTGAAAACGTTCCCATTGAAATCACGCCTAACAAATATAACGAGCGTTATTTAAAAACCAAAAAAGACAGAATGGGACACACATTGCACTTTAACAAATAAAAAAGCTATAACTCAGACGAAATCACATCATTTTTTATGCGATTTCGTCTGTTTTACTTTCATAATTAAGATATTATCCTTTATTTTGCAGCAAGTAAACTTAAACACATTAAAAATAATAGCAATGAATCAATTATCAGATCGTCTGAATCGTTTGTCTCCTTCAGCAACATTGGCCATGTCCCAAAAAAGTAATGAGTTAAAAGCCCAAGGAGTTGATGTCATTAATTTAAGCGTAGGTGAACCGGACTTCAATACCCCGGACCACATCAAAGAAGCAGCAAAAAAGGCAGTAGATGATAACTTTTCCAGATATTCTCCAGTTCCGGGATATCCTGCACTTCGCAATGCAATCGTAGCCAAACTGAAGAATGAAAACGGATTAAACTATACAGCTGCACAAATCTCCTGTGCAAACGGTGCCAAACAATCTGTTTGTAATACGATTATGGCTCTAGTTAACAACGGTGACGAAGTAATAGTCCCGGCTCCCTATTGGGTAAGCTATCCTGAAATGGTAAAACTAGCAGACGGAACTCCTGTTATTATCACTGCGGGTATTGATCAGGATTTCAAAATCACCCCTGCACAACTAGAAGCAGCGATTACTCCTAAAACCAAAGCATTGATTCTTTGCTCACCGTCAAATCCCACCGGTTCTGTTTATACCAAGGAAGAGTTGGCTGGCTTGGCCGCTGTTTTGGCAAAGCACCCGCAAGTATATGTTATAGCCGATGAGATTTACGAACATATCACATACAGTGGCAAACATGAAAGCATTGCCCAATTCCCTGAGATTCATGACAATGTAATTATTGTAAACGGAGTTTCAAAAGCATATGCTATGACAGGATGGAGAATCGGGTTCATTGCCGGTCCGGAATGGATTGTAAAAGCTGTAAATAAGCTGCAAGGACAATATACCTCAGGTCCGTGCTCTGTTTCTCAGAAAGCTGCCGAAGCTGCCTATACAGGTACTCAGGCTCCCGTAGAGGAAATGCGCCAAGCATTCCAGCGCCGCCGTGACCTTATTGTAAAATTAGCAAAAGAAATTCCAGGATTTGAAGTAAACAATCCTCAAGGAGCATTCTATTTATTTCCGAAATGTGATTCTTTTTTTGGCAAATCAGCAGGTGACCGCAACATCAATAACGCTGACGATTTAGCAATGTATCTGCTTGAAGTAGGTCATGTGGCATGTGTAGGTGGTACTTCATTCGGTTCCCCCGAATGCATCCGTATGAGTTATGCAACTTCCGATGAGAATATTATAGAAGCTATGCGCCGCATCAAAGAAGCATTAGCCCTATTAAAATAAAATATTCTTTCTTTAAAAAGAACAGGCATCCGTTTTTTTCTGTGGTGCCTGTTTTTTTTATTCATAAAGTAGACATACGAGCTTGTAATCAACACAAAGCTTTAAGAAAAACAAAAAAACGACCGTTTCCATCAACGGAAACGATCGTTATTAACTTTAAAGAACAAAATTGTACTGCTTAGCCAAGGTGAATAGCTTCAGAAGGACAAGCATCAGCACAAGTTCCGCACTCTGTACACAGATCCGGATTGATAGAATACTTATCGCCTTCAGAAATTGCTTCTACCGGGCATTCATCGATACAAGTACCGCAAGCGATACAATCGTCACTAATTACGTAAGCCATTTTCTTTAAATATTAAATTATTAGTACTAATTGATGGAGCAAATATACAGCTTTTCTCTATTAGTTGTCACATAGAGATTACAAAAATGCACTAATTTGTATTTAATCTAAATATGATCATTTCATCAAAGCCTGATACATAACCTGTTGCATACGAGGACGGATATTTAACCGCATCAACTGTTTATGGTCAAAAGGACGCGGATAAATCCGATTACTCAGAAAAACAAAAACCAAATGATTTTTCGGATCTGCCCAAGCGCAAGTTCCGGTAAAACCAGTATGTCCTACCACCTCTTCGGGCGCTTCCTCCGCACACGGACTTTTCACACTATTATTCACATCCGGTTTGTCAAATCCCAATCCTCTCCTACTGATTTTTGAGGTATGGGTTAAAAATAAATCACAAGTTTCCCTACTCAGATAACGCTTTCCATTATAAACCCCTCCATCAATCAATAACTGATACACTTTTGCCACATCACGAGCCGTGGAAAATAAACCGGCATTTCCTGATACCCCTCCCATGAAAGCAGCTGATTCATCGTGTACATAACCCTGCAACACTTTTCCTTTACGCAAATAATCCGCTTTCACTGTAGGAACAATTTCCTCCTTTTTGAACTGCCGAAGCGGCAAATAAGCCGTACGGTTCATCTCCATCGGTTTATAGAATTCCTTATCTAAAAAAAGATTCATAGGCATTTTACTGATATTCTCTACCATTTCCTTCAATAACATAAAGTTCAGGCAACTGTAACGATATCTCCTGTCTTTTAATGGAATACGTCCTATTTGTACCATAATGGAATCACGAAAAGAACGATGAAGAAACATACTGTCAGCTACCTGTAAAGGATAATCGGCAGAGAAAGATTTTGCCATCAACTCTTTTCTATAATCAAACTTATCAATGACATACAGCCGTGTATCTATTTGCGTATGATGACTAGCGTCCGGTCTTGCTCTGTAAAAACTCCCCTTATAACTGTCTTTATCTATAGTCTCCTTATAAAAAGGCCAAAAAGCAGGAATGCCCGACTGATGTAAAAGTAACTCCTCAATAGTGACACGTTCCTTGTCCGTACCTTTTAAAGCTGGAATGTATTGAGATATGCGATCGGTCAAACCAAATTTTCCTTCATCGTAAAGTTTCATAACAGCCAACAGCGTCGCCGTGGTCTTGGTTAACGAAGCCAAATCATACAAATCATCCTTTTCCACCTTTCGGTCACTTTCATAAGTGAAAGTGCCGAAAGACTTATCATATACTGGTTTCCCATCTTTTAAAATTAGAATCTGACAACCAGGATAAGCCTTCGCCTTGATTCCTTCCATGGCTATCCTGTCTATCTTTTCCAGTATTTTGGAATCCATACCATAATCCTCAGGTCTATAAATACGAGACACTTTAGGAGTTATAGTCACTCCATCACCCGGTTTGAACAAATCGGCGACAGCCACCGACAAACGCCCGTCTGCCACTGCCTTTCCTACCAAGACATCAGCCACATACTCCTGAATAACAGATTCATCAGTATGCCCCAATACTACAGCCGCCGCTTTCTTCCAATAGCCCTCCATATCCAACATAGACTTTAATGGCATCAGAAACACATAAATAACAGGCAAATCAGCCGGAAGCGAATCAAGCATTGTTTTATACTTTTTGTAATCATCCGAAGTAACCACCACAATTACACGCTGACTACCCAACAATCGTTTTCTGATAGCTTCCATCGAATCCGGACGAGCAACAACACGTGTGAGAGAAAGTGTATTTTGCAAACGATTATAAAAAGCAAGCCCAGCACCGGGAGTTTTCCCAATATTCAGAACCACCGTTCCCCTCAATTTTGAATCCAAGGGCAAGGTTCCATTTACATTGGCAGGAACCGTTATAGCAGCTTTCTGCAAGCGGAGAATCAACTCCTTCGTTTCCGGACGGTTCAATCGTTTCTCCAGCCCGGAAAGTTGGATGTGAGGTTTATTCTTCAACCCTAAAACATATTTATAAGTCAATACCTTACGACATTTTTCCGTAATCAGTTCTTCTGATAGTTTTCCACTTTTTACAGCATTTAAAACACCATCCAATTCTCTCTTCAAATTACGGGGAGCCAATAATAAATCATTACCTGCTATCAAGGCTTGAGCGCATATATTCTCATTTTGCGAAATACCTTTCATCTCCAAAGCATCTGTAAAAACCAAGCCTTGAAAGCCCAATTCCCGACAAAGCAGATTATAAATAATATGTGAAGAAATCGAAGCCGGATTTTTACCCAATTCAGGTACCTCCAAATGTCCTACCATCATACCGCCCAATCCGGCACGGATGGCTTCTTTAAAAGGATAAAGTTCCACACTGTCCAGGCGTGCACGGTCGTAGTGCAAGGCAGGAAGCGCCTTATGAGAATCCACATCCGTATCGCCATGCCCGGGGAAATGCTTGCAAACGGAAAGTATGCCCCCGCTTTCGAGCCCACGGCTGTATGCCACCACCTTTTCCGCCACCCGCTGCGGGTTCTCGCCAAAGGAGCGTACGTGTATCACCGGGTTCAGCGGATTCGTATTGACATCCGCATCGGGTGCAAAATTGACGTGTACCCCCAATTCGCGGAACTGGCGGGCCACCTCACGTCCATATTCTTCAATCAGGCCATTGTCCTCGATACATCCCAAGGCGGCATTACGGGGATAGTCCGGAGCGCCTTTCAGCCTCATTGACAGTCCCCACTCTCCATCGAAAGTAACCATAACGGGAATCTTGGCATCCTTCCGGGCCATATTGGTCAAGATAGCCTGCTCTTCCGGAGTACCTTCGGAAAACAGCAAGCCACCGACCTTGTATTTCTTTACCAGCTCGCGCATCTGCTTTTTCGTGGCCTTGTCTGCTCTGGCCGGAATGGTGGCAACGATGAGCTGCCCCACTTTTTCGTGTACATTCAGACCTGACAACACGGAGTCCACCCATTGCCGGCACCGGTTGTCTGCAGCCGAAGGAAGAAACGGGCCTCCCGTCTGGGCGTGAAGTGAAGATAATCCCAATATAAACAATCCTGCAACCCATAAAAGGAGGGTGAGTCTTTTCATCATGCTATTTTTCAGTTAAAGTAAGTACCATTTCTCCTACGTAGATGCCACTCTTTCCGGTGTGCAGCACGGGAACGCTCTTGCCGTCCGCATTCAGATAAACGGCAGGCTTTTCCATAAAAGTATGCGAATGTCCTCCCAAAATGACATCAATGCCACGCGTCTTGCCTACCAGGTTCTCGTCGGAAGCGCCTTCGGGATTTGCACTGCGGATACCCAAATGAGACATGCAAATCACAACCTCGCAATTCTCCTTCTCCCTGAGAAGGTCTGTCATTTCCTGGGCCACCTTTATCGGGTCGTTGTAGACAATGCCTATGCATTTATCCGCCTGCACCAGCCCTTCCATCTTAGGGGCCAGGCCGAAGATTCCGATTTTCACCCCTTCGCGCACCAAGGTGATATAAGGCTTCACCAGCCCTTCGAGTACCGTACCCGTCACGTCATAATTGGAACAGACCACGGGAAAATCCGCCATACGGAACAATTCCGCCATATTCTCAAGTCCGAAATCAAATTCATGATTACCTATCGTCATGGCATCATAGCCCATGAGGTTCATCATCTTGACCTCCAGCTCGCCTTTGAAAAAGTTATAATAAGGGGTACCTTGCGAGATGTCTCCGCAATCCAGCAGCAACATATCCGGATGCTTGCCGCGAAACTGCTTTACAAAACCGGCACGGCGCACCACACCGCCCATCCCGGCATACTCGTCGGCAGCCTCGGCGCTGATGGGTTCTATACGGCTGTGCGTATCGCTGGTGTGCAGGATAAACAGTTGTTTTCCGGATTGGCCGGACGATACAGAATCGGCGGACACCAGGCAAAGGGGTTCTTCAGTAATGACACGCCCCTCTTGCTGTGCCGATGCGGGGAGCATGAAAAGCAGCAGGGCTGCCAAGGAATACATATGTTTCATAGAACTTCTGTTTTTTTAATGCTTACTCTTTAACGACCACTCTTCCCTCCATGCGCGAAGTCACCTTCTTGCCGGCTGCCGTCTGCTTCTCCACATACTTCATGAACAGACCACGCAGTGTAGCCCCATCCGGGCACTCCCTTTTATCCGCCTGCAGGAAAGCCGTCATTCCATCGTTTCCATCAGCCAGATAATCAATCGTGGCAACCGTATAGTCACGGTCATCCTCCACCGGCTTGCCGGCAATGGAAGCCTGGAGCAGCTTGCCATCCTTGCTGATTTCCAACTGTATACCACTCACCCCTTCACCAAGTCTCACCGCAATGTTTTCAAACAAGTGCTTCATGGCAGAGCCTTTCATCGTCAGCACACAGAGCGAATTCTCAAAAGGCAATATCTCATAGATGTTTTCGGTAGTGATATCTCCTTCCGTCAGGGAATTCCGGATTCCACCGATATTGATTAGCCCCATATCGGCCGGTTTGCCCAGCACTTCCACCGCAGCCTCACGCAGTACATCTGCAATCAGATTGGATAAAAGGCTTTCGGGCCGGAATCTGTCCATCGACATTTCTGCGGTTCCCACCACATGATACATAACGCTGTCCATCCGGGCCTTGTAAGGCGCCAGCAGAGCCACGGCTTCGGCATCCGGCTCGGCATCCCAGACAGAGTTCATGGGAATTCTGCCTCCCTCTACCTTGGTCACTTCGTAGGAAGAATGGCAGGAAACCAATAGAAG